>Ga0209208_10013469_pt1 | contig 10211 bp, 6 predicted proteins | sample S1TSphfallax_3_FD_187694 | JGI IMG/M metagenome (GOLD analysis project Ga0209208, IMG submission 187694) | Host-associated microbial communities from peat moss isolated from Minnesota, USA - S1T2_Fd - Sphagnum fallax MG (SPAdes) (version 2) | ecosystem: Host-associated > Plants > Peat moss >... | reverse complement strand
TCTCATAAGAGTTGTCTTTCACACCAGCTTTAGAGAAGAAGAGTGGCAAGTCCTCTCTCTCTCTCTCTCTCTCTCTCTCATCAGCAGCAGCAAGTCTTCCAGGCCGGGGCCTGCGTCCGAAGAAGATCATTACAGAAAACCAAAGTTGAGTTTAGATTTCTGTGAAGAAGGTTATAACGTTCAATTTCATTTTACTGGCCTCTCTCTCTCTCTGTCTCTCTCTCTGTCTCTCTCTCTGTCTCTCTCTCTCTAGTCTTCAAGTCGAGACCAGTTGCATTTCCGAAAGATAGCACAGCTTTGTTTCACCGTCGACGAAACTCCACTTTCATCTGGTGCACGAGTGTTTTGTAGAACGGTTCAGGTATCTATTGTCGTGGTCTCATCAGCTTCTTCAGCTCGGTGCTGCTTGCTGGTTGTGCTGCCATTTGAACAAGCTTGTGATGATCATGGCACATGCATGAACTCGTGACAATAGAATTCTGTAGACCTCCGATAGAGAGAGTCTAGTAGCACTCCACAAACATTGATCAAGAAGAAGCAAGCAAGCAAGTATTTGCATGAATTAGCAAGCAGAGTACAACAATAGATCTATCTATCTATCTATCAGAGGGTTGTTATGTCATCAAGTCCTTCTTCGTCGATGGTGGAACATAGCTTTGGACCAAGCTGCTCCTGCTCAAGAGGATTTGGAGAAGCTTGCTGCTGACCTCTGGACAGCATTTAATTGCTGGAGATCGGCCTAATTACAGTAGAAGAACTTGGACATCACTTCTCCTCGCAGGAGCTTGACGACGGATCATATAACTACTACTACTTCTTCTTCGAGAGCTTATTGTCTTTGGGAGCTGCGTGAGATTCAACAACGAAGCAACTTGGAAGCTGGCTCGCGGGGGACGATCATGTTATCAGCAGCTTGAAAACTATGAAGAATTCTCAGGCCTTTCCATGTCTCAACAAGAAGGAAAAGGCGTTCTGTAATTATTATCGTAGCATGCAGGCGTTGGATGACTCCAGTGTGCAGCTGCAAAGCGGTGGAGATCAAAGATAGAGAGGAGCATTCAGGACCTGCAGCAGCTTGAGCTTGATTGTACAGCTGGGTTGTATAGTGTCCCGAGGGGTTGGTGATCACTGTTGGTGTGGAGAGAGGACGTTACTGTGGAGAGGGGAGAGAAATGGACTCGAGGAGCCTTGGCGTTTCAACAGTGCGAATTGGAGGTATGGCACCGCGGCAGTACGTCGCGGGGGCCGTGCTGCTTCAGTGCGGGACGTATGATAATCATGGTTGGATGAGCGACGGCGGCGGCTCGGAGATGATGATGCAGGAGTGTAACATGTGTGGGGATGTGGGGTTTCCCGATCAGCTCCAGCATTGCTCCGCTTGTCGCTCGCGTGTCCAGCACACGTAAGTATCATCTCTTTCTCTCTCTGTGTCTATCTGTCTGTCTGTCTGTCTGGAATCAGCTTGTAAGCTTCGGGAGTTCAAGCTTTTTGGTAACTTCAATGGTTTAGTACCGTGATCTTCAAAATCTTCTGGAGTTTCGGAAAGTTGATCAATATGAAGCCTTTGGGCCAGTGCTGGCTGCAACTTCCGAATCTACGAAGGAAATGGAATTCACGAGGCTCCTTGACTTCGAAATTGGACATGTTCTTCAAGCATTCCTCAACGACTTCTTCTAAAGATCATCGTAGAACTTCGCCTTTATTTTGCTGCTGATGCGATTCCGTTCCGTCTTATTATATAGTTAGACGTGTTACAAAGCTTCTTTTGCTTTTTCCAAGTCTTTCCGGCGGTGATCCTTCCAGCTGTTGGCTCATCAACGATCTTCTTAGCCTCCTGAACTCTCACCCTCTCAAGCTTCCTCAACCTTCCAAGTAAATGGGTTTGTCCGTCCTTTCCTTCCGTTTGTAGTTCGAGCTTTTTTTCGAGCTTCTTCTTACTCAAGTCGATGGTAAATTCCTGAGATATCACAATTCATCAACCCTGTGTGGTCGTCGATTTGACTTCGTCATCTTAATCCTTACTTCTCCAATTTCCTTGGGCTGGACTATTATTTCTCAGTTCTCTACTGAGAGCATCTGGAACTTAGCTTATTTCCTTAACTGCGCACTGCAGTGACTCTTATTTTCGTTCTCTCTCTGTTTCAGCTTTCTCAACGTCTCTCTCATTTCAATAAATATATGCCTCTCCATGCGTCACGAGCTTCTCCACTCAGATTCGTTAAGTACTGCATTGATTACAACTGAGAGCTCTGTTTCCTTGCCAGAAACACGGTCAAAGAAAACCTTTCTAGTCTCTTTTCATTGTTCTCATCAGCTTGAATGCTCAAAACCCAAGCTTCTTTAGCATGGTTGCAAACCTTTTAAAGACCCAACTGATGAACAATCCAACTCAGAGTGTTGTTGAACCAGTTGGATATTCTTCCTTCCGAGCCAGCAAGTTCTAGTTCTAAGTTGAAAAGGGTTTAGGATATTGCACTTGGGATTCAAGGGTGAAACAAATGACCTAAGTTTTGTCCAGTCTTCCATTGAAAGCCTGTCTAGAACTATCATGTGACCCACCAAGATTGAGAGTACTCTTGAGCTCTGTGGTCACATCTCAGAGGGCCAGATCTGTGACTTGAATCAAGTTGGAGGAAAGAGTGAGTGAGTTAGGGTTTTGCTTGTGTTGTAATGTTGTGCACCATTGTGCTGCAAATGACTGGAGTCTTCTTGTACATAAACTTTAGTACCTGTGATCACCAGATGTGCATCTGGCACTGTACTATCACTACACTGTATGTACCAGCTTTGTTGGACCTTGTGAACAAAGCAAACCATGATGAGGCATATTACATAGGGATTTGCTCCTGGATCACTGTGCAGAATCCTGTAGAAAGGAAAGGAACTGTAGAAGATTTTTCAGGCACAGCATGATACTGTACCTCCTTTGTGCTGAGAACATGCTTTGTTGAATGAATGACATGGTAAACATGGTGCCAAGAGTTTGTAGGAAGGGCTTAACCTAGTGATCATCCTCTAGTTCAAAGTACAGATTCAGGTGCTCAGCAAGTGCATCCTAGGTTCAGTTCAACTTTGTCTGGCTCTGTCATGAGATAAGGATTCACAGTGGATGCATAGTGTCTCAAAATTCAGGAATCCCTGCACGAGACTTTGCATTTGTGATTGGGAGCTCTGATAAAAACTCGGATTTGACTGACCCATCTTGGTTCTAGACATTGGTTAACTTTTATCACTTATGTCTCCCTCAAGCTAGATGCAAATCATCCTTTGCGGACATGAACAATTGAACTTGAGTGATGAGAAAAAATACAGACTACCAATGTAGATCTGATAAGGAATATATATTCGTCTAGTTGGTCAGCTACCTCAAGGAGGAGTGGCATGCTGCAGGTCTTGCCAGGGTCCAGAGCTGTCATTGAATGAAGTCTTCAGATGATTTTGATCAATCTTGCAATGCATAGATCCTCAGGTTTGACTGTTAGTAATGTCCTTTTTATGTTACTGCCTTTTACAGGGCAGTGCAAAATACATAACCTAAGCTCTTCACCATCATAAAACTTGTTGCCTGTATAGCATTGTACTGCAACTTGACTTCAATTGACAAATTGAGTTTCTCTGCAGATATTGCTCCACATCGATGGAAGGTGCAGACTCTGGATGTTGGATTTGCGACTGGTGCAGAGTAGCAAAGCAAGCACCTGGATCCAGAAATGAGAGACAAGTGGAGGGGATAAAGGAGTCTTTGAACAAGCAACCCCTCTCAAACACTTCGCACAAAGAGCATGCACTTGAGCTTCTTTTAAAAGCTGCATTGGCACCTCCAGGTACACCAGAATTGGCTTCACCTCAGGCAAAGTTTACTGACCGAGTTATGCAAGCCAGCCCAGTTGCCGACTGCGGATCAAACTGCTCATCAAGCCTAGAAAGTGAGAAGCTCATGAGCCTCAACATTGGGTCACATTCATGCAATGCAGCAGAAGCTAGTTCCTCATGTGAGAACCAGGTGGTGCTTGACATGAATATATCAGATGAAGAAGGAAGCCTTGGAATTGTGCCCCAAGTTCAGAGAAATGGATCTTCAAGTTGTGCTATCAGACGGAGTCCTAAGAGCCTACTACAATGCAGTGTTCAAGTTCGATCATCAAAGATGATGAAGCAAAAGTCATTGCCAGGGTCAAGAAATCATGGATCATCATCATCAATACCAGTGCCCTTGATGAAGCTTACTTCTTTTAAGTCAATGCCTCGCACAAAGAGTGTTGCAATCATAGAAAGCCCTAAAGGACTGGTTCGGCGCTACAAGTCCTTATCAGATATTTCCTACTGAGAAATCAACCAGATTTTATTGACCACAAAGAGGTCATCATTAGGGAATTACGTTGAGGAATTTGGCAGGACATTTGTACCAACTAACCTTGATTGCAAGGGTTAGTTTTTCGACAATTTTGGGTTTGGTATCTGTTCGGTATCCTGACTGGGGATTTCAGAGTTGCAAACAAGGGAAAACAATTTAGGTTTTTGAGTTTGTTCCTACTTGTTGAAACTTACACTGAGTTTTCACATGTGGTTAGTTGCAGCCCCATCATCTCACTGAGACATGTAAGCTACTCCTCATTTACAGCCCACAGATATCTAGGAAGTTTCACCTCAGGCCAACTACAGGGATAGATCAAACTTTCTAGGGTGCAGATCTATTTCTTCCTTCTCTTGATTGGACAGTAAGTGTATGTGTTCATATATCTCGAGTTTTGCAAATTGCTTGAATCGGTTTGTAACTATTGCAAATTGTTAAATGGGTTCTGAATTGGATGCCAGAGAGGCCAAAATCAATTGTGAATTCTCAGAATTCAAATCCTTAGAGACAACAACAAACAGGCACATGTGGAGTCCTGGTTTTGGTTGTCATGGCATTTTAAAGACTCTATTCAGTCCTTGCAATATCATGTTCTCTTTTGCTATATGACCTGATGATCACTCTCAACTTTGTGGCTTTGACCTCAGAAAGAGACTGGACAAATGACGTTTGTATGAATGAGAAAATTGATTGATGAGAATCAACCTGATGATGAGGTTGGCAAGAAATGGAGCAAATTACAAGCCTAGTGTTGTCAAGCTGGTTCAAGGTTACCTACGTAACATGTGATTTTTCAGTTTATGTCTACACATCCACAACAATACACACACACACATATAGCATGACCATAAATCTCTCCAGGACACATAAAAACTAGAGCCCTATTCACACTTAACCATCAATAAATGATCTGCAGTAAATACCTAACAGCTTCATATATGTAGAACTACACCATCGTATGCTTTTTGTTTTTATTCAACATTAGACATTGTTGCAAGAAAATGTTCAAACTCTGTTCACAATCGACATATAATGTCATGGAAATTATGGTGGTGATTGAACAAATGACAACTGACTTGGAGCTTATCACTTCACACAACTAGTCTAACTCAACACAGCACCTCGAAAACTGAAAACCCGCCCATTGCAACGAGATGGTGCCACTCAATTCATCAAATACGTGTCAGTCAGAGTCAGTGTTTTAGGTTGCCCTGATCATGAGCCTAACCAACAACCAAACTACAAGGCTATGAAATTTGATGAGTGGAGGTGGGAATCAAGACAGAATTCTGGCTGGTGTGCCCCAGCACCCACGAATGCAACACGCCCATAATCCCAATTTTCGAACCCCTGCACACTTTTGGAACCCACAGCTAAGGGAAGGTTAGCTGGGGAACAAGAACCCAATGGAAAAAAGGTGTCCTGTCCATGCAAGGTACATCCATGGTGGTGCATTTGTGGATAGGGGTTCACTCTGGAGAATTCCTGCTAAAACCTATTAACCTAGCAGAATTTCCAAGTGTTAGGGGAGAGCATGTTATGTACAGTGACATTGCCAACTAGAAATGTGAGGCATTTTGAAAATCGAAATGCTCACTCCTGTGGGAAATTGGTTCTTGGATGCAAATGTCATAATCACTTTCTTTGCGGGATGAAAAGAGGGCATCTCAATTCTGATTACAAATTGGTTATGCTTGGTAACTGGCAGATTCTCACCAGTTAACGTTGTCCATAATCAGGGTGTTCAGTCACCCACCTATGTTTGGTGATGAGCATGTTTATTCTAATAGTCATTGGGAGTCCAGACGAACTGCTCCATATGGATTCCAATCATTGTTGTGTGGCTCTGATTAGGTCAGTTCTCTAGTCTATAGTACCACCTATTGCACAATTTGGAGGCAATTAACCCATGACCACCATCCTTTTCAGGTTTCCAAGCATCTCCACCCACACCACTCTCTTGGGCCTCTATCAATGTTTGCCACATCCAATGTATATTGTTAATTATTCCCCCATCTGCAGCCATAGACATGAAAAAGTGGACAGTGTAAAGCACGAGTTGAATGTCATCATCCAGTCGGATCATTATTGCTGGCTAATAAAAAAAAGTCATTTCCTTATAACAACCCTCCCGGAGGTGGTACCCAGTGTTGTGTGGTTCTTACTTTTCAAGAGAACCTCTGATCCTGGTTCCAACTTTTCCCTGAATTTGAAAGAACCTCAGGTTTTAGTTCAAGGATTTCTTTTCATTTATTACAACCTCCAGTCTGGTTGCAGGATCAGTTCTTCACATTTCAAGACTCCCAATTCTGGGTTCTTCAAAAATTAATTCTTAGGCAGGTCCGGTTCCAAACCAGATCCAGTTTGGCCAGCATGAATCAGCACTCACCAGTGCACCAGTTGAGAATTCTGTCCACTGGATGGGGTGAGATTTCTCATCTAGTGATTGAATGTGCGTTGACCTCTGTTGACCTTTTTGGTGCTGACCTTTTCTTTGATTTTTTTTTTTCCTGGTTGTTTTTTTCCCAACTTTGAGATCACCCGCCCAGGTACATACTACCTGCCTTCTTGGGCCTACCAACCAACTAAGAACCAACACCCCCTTCTCACCTACCTACCCTCCCTCCTACCTATTTACCCAACACCTAAATAGGGTTAACAGCAACCAATGAAAATAATTTAAATACAAGTATTGCATTCAGTTGACTAGCAATAAATTAGACATATTTAGGCATCCTATGCAGGTATTGCACTCACGGGCTCTTCCTACCTTCAATGTAGCCATGAGCCTCCACTTTGCACTATTTATTGCATATTGTACACAACATAATTAAATAATTTAATGCCTTGGGTTAAGAGAAAAAGAGGAATACATTTTATAACATAAAATGGATCACAGGAGGATTTTAAGGTTAGGTAGATGTCCCAAACATTTACAACTTTTGTAAAAACATTTTTTTATATTAATTAAATTCAAGGTTAAGTTCATTTAGGAGGGAAGAATCATGAACTGTATATTGAGCAAATGAAACTCATTTTTTTCTCTTTTGAAAGGAAGTGGAGACATCTTTCAAGTTGGAGAGACTCAAATTAGAAGGTAAGAGATTTTTTTTTTTTTTTTCATTCATTTAAAGTCTTAATTTCTTGAGCTTTTATTTTTAATTCATAATTAGCTCATCTAAATTTTTTTGTGTAGTTGTCAAGGTTATGTGTAAGGTTTTGTAGTCAAGGTTTAAGCTCTTTAGAAAGTGGTACATGTTTGGATTTTAGTCTATAATAATACTTAAAGGTTTTTTATTTTATGGTTTGATTTAGGGCTGGAAAGCTTTGCAAGGAGAATGTCATTAACTTGTATAATCAAATGAAAGGTTTTTTCTCCTCCCCTTCATTTCACACATTCATGTGTGATTTTAATTTAATTGCAACTCAATTAATTTCATGTATTGGATCAACATGTAAATATAACTTACATTTTTCTTGATTATTGGAGAAGACTATTAAATCATCAAATGTTTGATCCTAGCTCAAGAAATCTACATGTAATTATTAATCATGAATTCAGGTATTGCCATAATGGGGCCCATGTCTAGTGTGTGTTTTAGTTTTCGAATGCAAATATTGCAAGGTTGGATCCTAAATCTAATGACTAATTGAATTTGAAATGTAGGTATTGCTTGGTTGGGTCTCAAGTCTAGTGTGTGTTTTAGTTTGGAATGTGGGTATTGCAAGGTTGGGTCCCATGTCTAGTGTGTGTTTTAGTTTTTGGAATGCAAGTATTGCAAGGTTGGGTACCAAGTTTTGTGTGTGTTTAAGGTTGGTATGTGGGTGTTGTAAGGTTGGGTCTCATGTCCAATGTGAATTTAAGTAATTGACATGTAGATATTGCAAGTGGAACATTTGCATTCTTAGTGTTGTTATTAATTTTAACATGTAAATATTGCCAACCTAGGTTCCATGCATAAGGTATTGATTATGCAAACATTGACTAGTTGTGTATTCCACTAATAATCATAATTTAATGAAGAAAGTGGGTATTGTAAGTGCACAATTTTACAAGTTTATAAGTGGGTGTCAATTTGTTTGAGTGTCTCAAAAATACTGTCCTTTGCAAATTTTAATATAAAATACCACCTAAGGCAATGTTAAACGTGTGATAATAAAAATGTAAAATTACAATCTTGTAATATTGAATAAACACATCACAAAAATGTGAAAATATTTCGATGGATATGAATATAAATGGTATTTTGGTGGTATTATAAACACCAAAATACTTGTCATGTTGAGCAAATACCTCTTACGCATGTAAAATTATTATAGTATAACCATTTTTATAAGAAAAAAACTATAATAGGTTTATATGTATATATGAAATGCATATTTTGAATACATTATTGGCCCAATTACATATATTGATCAACCCGTAAAATGTTAAAAGTGTGCTAAAAATCAACAATTTGTTGTCCATATGGCAAAATACTTTGATTTTTGTGTGAATGGATGAAAATCATCTCTCAGTGTATTTAACATGATCTATTACAATGCCCTATTTATTTTTATATTAAAAACCTAATCCTCTTAAAATTATAGTCATATGGTTTATAAGTGGGTCCCAGACTTTCAAAACACCCGAAAAATATGACTTTTTTTCACCAAATAGCAAAATTTTCTATAGATTTGATTGCAAAGTGGGTAAAAAATTGTTGCATGTGGTTTGAATGTTTTAAGATCTTGACACATAGAAATTATGCAATTTGTATGTATAGGTTGGAAGGTTGGTGGAAATGTTTTTAAATGTTGTGGTATTTAAAAATACTAGAAGATTGCAATACCTTTATCATTTTTGAAACACTCAACCAAACCATGACCCAAGCATGGCCCAAATCACAATTAATTCAAGTCCAAAACGTAGTAAAATCCCCTTTTTCAAATGTGGATTTGGTGTGGACTCCCAAGGCAAGGCATGGGGGGCACAAATAAAATGTCAATTGAAATTGCATACATAACACATGCATGTGTGTGTGATTTTTTGGAAGGTGAACAAAATGATGTGGAAACCCCATTGGACATAAACATGCACAAAAATTTGCCCCCACAAAAGGATATCAAAACCCCATTAATAAATAACCACCTTTGCCATACTTGGTGTAATGTGATGTTCCATGCATTTTCATTTACTTTCCAAATGTCTTTTACAAAACACATATTATCCTTACCATAAGTATGTTTTGTAAATATGATTGTGCCTATGGTTTTGAAAATCATTGCAACCTGACCCAAACCATGCAAGATTAATCAAACGAAGATGTTTGGCCACCTTTTCAATCAAGCGATTGTACACACAACCCAATGTGGTGAAGCTATGGTTTTACCATTGAACACACACCCAAATGAATGGTGAACTGGCACATGGCTAATGAGATCTTAAGTCATCAACTCACGTGTCACAATATGCATCACGAATTTTCACAATCTTTGAAAGATCACATTTGGACTCAATTGAGTTTAAGGCACACCACCTTATGACAATTATGACAAGTACAAAGCAATTTGGTAGGAACATGTGAATGCCAAAGAAGCCATGACAAGGGTTGACTTCATCCAACAACAAGACATCATTATTCAGATTAAAAACATAAGAGAAGGAGTTGGTAGTTGCACAAAAACCCAACCATTTTAGTTTGGTCTTAGGCTTTGCATGATTTAGAACAAGTATTTTATCTTCAAGAATGTCGCAACCCTAACTTGGCCAAGTGTGGGGGTGAAGCCCAACACTTGGAAAAGTTGGGGATTTGGAGTCCTTCGGGACTCCCGAATGTTCAGAGCTCGACAGCAGGACCCAAAACACCTCGCATTG
>Ga0209208_10013468_pt1 | contig 10212 bp, 8 predicted proteins | sample S1TSphfallax_3_FD_187694 | JGI IMG/M metagenome (GOLD analysis project Ga0209208, IMG submission 187694) | Host-associated microbial communities from peat moss isolated from Minnesota, USA - S1T2_Fd - Sphagnum fallax MG (SPAdes) (version 2) | ecosystem: Host-associated > Plants > Peat moss >... | reverse complement strand
AATTTGCCCTTTGTCATGAGGATGACACCCAATTATCATCCATGTAGGTTATCAATCTTTAAATAATAATTTTAAAATTTTAAGAGAAAAAAAATAACTTTTTATTTTATTTTATTTTAAGAAAAAACCTGATAACCAGTGCCTAACCAGCAGGTTAACTTGTGGTTATTAACTGATGATTTGATACCCTACCCTTATGCATAACCAACAGTTGTTACTGAAATTTTTCTGATAACCCAATTTTTTATATTGATATTGATAACCTGTGTGGTCCCAAAAGAATTTCAAAAAAACACCTACCCGGAGGTTTTTGAAAAAAAGAAGATAACCGACCAACACTGGTCTGATCCTCTGCCCTTCCTGGGTTTCATCAGAGAGAAAATACCCGTATTATACCCGTATTTGTATGAGATAAAGATACGTATTTTTCCCGCCCGACTACGGGAGCTGTACGTACGTAAGGAGATACAAGGTCAGTTAGGGTTTGCAGTCGGGGTTTTGTGAGCTCCTCTCCGTTGCGAACGGAAAGCTTTTGGTTGCGTCTCCGGAGCGAATTTCTTTCTTTTTACATTTTTCTTTGAGAGCTTTGTTGAACCCATGGCCGACGAAGACTACAACGACTACGACGGCGGAGACGTCGGGTAAAAAAATTTCTCTTCAACGCAATGGTAGCATTGCCTAATGAGAATTCTTCTTCTCTATTTTTGGAACACAATGGTAGCATAGGGTATTGCAGGGAAGTGTAGTGCAATCGGCTCTCAAAGTTGAATTAGTAGCAACAGTTATCATGAATTTGGCAGAGGTTTTTTATTTCCAATTAGAACTGCTTTGTTGCTATTCCGTCGATGTGTGGCTGGTTGTGCTCTGATGGGACTTGTTTCTGTGCTTGTGGGGGGCGGAGGGCATCAGGTACGATGATGAGCCTCCTGAGCCTGACATTGAGGTAATCTTCGTCTCCACAGTCCTCTTGGTCATGTGCAGCTCATTTTATGACTGTTGGTTGCATTTTGAACATACTTGGAGAGTAGGATAGGAGTGTGGGAGGGACATCTTTGTTGTAACTTTTTGTGTAAGTGATTGTGCAGGAGGGAGTTGAGGAAGAGGAGGAGAATGGAGAAGCTCGGGAGCTTTATGAGGGCCCTGACACAGACATTCTGCAAGGAGATGCTGAGCCTGTGACTGATAAACCTCGGAAAACAACTAAGTACATGACTAAGTATGAAAGAGCTAGGGTACTAGGCACCCGAGCCCTCCAAATCAGGTTCCATTCAACCCTGCTCTGTATGCCTGATCAATGTGGGGTGCCCTTTTTGGTTGCCTTGGTTATGTCTACACAATAGATGTTGCAATTGGTGCTTGAGAGTTTCTTTGCTCCAAAGTCCATTTCAATTTCACATGCTCATAACAGACAATATCAAACTGTAATGTGGGATCCAATGCTGCTAATCTGCAAAGAGAGAGAAACAAATCATATGGTGTGTGTGTGTGTGTGTGTGTTTTCAGCATGAATGCACCAGTGATGGTCAACTTGGAAGGCGAGACTGATCCTCTTGAGGTGTTAGACTCCTATCTCTACAGGCCTTTTCTTTTGAGGTTTGCAATTGCCTTCATGGTTTGTTGTTTTGTCCAAGAGGAGTCTTTTTCAGTAGTGCCATTTGTAATTGCCTTCCCTGTGTGTCTTTTGTTTTCCTTTTGATGGATTGTGGCACTTGGGAACCACTGTGTTTGGTATACGATGACAGTTTATGTGAGCATTGCAGATTGCAATGAAGGAACTCCGGGAGCGCAAAATACCCTTCACAATTCGCCGTTACTTACCTGATGGGAGGTAGGCATCTATTACACCCCTTACAATTCAGATAGGCATTCTCTTTGAGTCATTTGCACTTTTTGTAACATAATGATGTTCAATGGTCTTCTCTTGTAATGTGGTATCACAGGGACTCCCTGCACCAAAAGAGAAAGAAGAATGGGTGCTGAGAGTTTGAGGGATACCCAAAGTGAGAATTACATGTCCACCCAGAGGCCAGAAGTCCAGGCAGCTCTGGTGTAGCATCTTGTGGCCAGGATGGATACATTTAGCTTTTGGATCTTGTGCTAAAGCAGAAAGGACTATCCAAGAAATGGAGTTGTTTTGGGGTTTTGTGGAGCCCATTTGTTTGTAAAGAAAACCCTCTGTTGTTCTCATGCTGTTGTGTTTGAGTGCAGCTATGAGGACTGGGGGGTTGATGAATTGATTGTTGAAGACTCCTGGAGGCGCCAAGTTGGTGGTTGAGCTAAATCTTGTCTCCAACACAAACAGATCACCTGCTTGGTGTTTTGTTTCAGATGTGACAGTGTTTGATCATGATAGGCTGACCAAGGCTTTTCCTACTGAAAGATATGTTTGTATATGATTCTGCACCTTTTGGGAGTGATGATCTCCTTGTACTTTTGAGGAGTCTCATGTAGAGGGAGATCCACCCTTAAACACAAAGAGTTCTCTAGTGTACAGCAATGTCAGACAATCACAGATTGAGACTGTTCTCTATTGCTGAAGGAGCTAGCTTGCCTCAATCCATGAATGGGCTTCTGAGTGTCTTCAGGGAGGTGCTCATCAGTCTAATCAGAAGCAGAGCAGGAAGTATGTGAAAGGAGTGCAGCCACCTAAAGTATGGTGTTAATGGTTCTACAGTCTGCTTTTGTGCAATTTTGTTTGCAATCATCTCTTGTTCACTATTTTATATTGAAATGAGTAAGCAAAAACTGGTTTATTGTTGAAATTGGTGTCCGTTGAGTTGAATAGTGTTTATAATTTCTTGAGCAGATCAAAATTTGTCACATCCCTTGGACATTGTCTGGGTGAGAAGGATAAAAGACAGTATGTTATACATCCAGTGTTAGATAATTTATTTTCACCAGAAACCTCATCTGCATTTGCATTATGCATTTATAGTGGGCAGAGCCATTACATGATTGAGCTGCTTGTTTGATAAAAAGATCTGAAACTATTGGGATTGGAATTAGCTTGTAATCTTTACTGCCATTAAAGTAGTTGAAACCAAGCACCAATAATGGCAACAAGTATCCCCTAGAGTGGGGATGAAGTGGGAAGTGTTAAATGGGGTTTCTATTGAACAAGGTGTATAAGCTCCTTTTCAGTTAATCATTTATAGTGTTTACTTTCATCTTAACCTTAATCTCAATGTTTTTATTTGTACTCCGACAATTGTCCTTACATAAGATGAAACTCTTCTGCTTTGCAAGTTTTGTCATCATGTTTGAATCCAAAGTATAGAATGTCTGCAAAGTTCCTTCTAGCGAGCTTTTCAAACCAATTTATAGCTGATCTCCAGTGTTTACTAAGACCAAAGATCAGGAATTGTGGGCAAGTAGAAGAGAACAGACCAAATGAAGATAAATTTAACCCCAGGTAACAAGTAACATTAAGAATGGTCCAGAAAATAGGTTATTGTCACTGCCAATGCCCTTAAGAATGGTTGAGAAAACAATTTAACATCACTGCCAATGCTCTTAAGAATGGTTGGGAACACAAATCATCATCACTGACATTGCTCATGATTTGGGCATAATTCTTCCCAACCACCTTCTGCTGACTAAAGCAGGATGTAATGAATTCAACCACTCAAGCAGCAGTTGCAGAAAATGTCCTAACCCACAACATACTACTCCAACATACATGGAGTGCTAGTCCAATAACACTTGATTTAATGGACACTAAGTCTGGGGAAACTGGACAATTTAAGAGGCAAAAACAAAGGATACAATACCCTCAAGATGAATGGAATTTACCACAGAGAATGCAAAGAACCAAAAAAAATTCTTCTTCTTCTTCTTCACACAAAGGCATATGGAATATCAAATACCATAAGCATCTGTCCATTTCCATGTAAGCAGGGCAAGTGGCAATAATCTGCCTCTAAATATGCAACTCACATTCTAAGAATGTTCTGATTCTTGACAGGAGGGTCACACATCCTTTGATTGCTCAACACAGTGGAGCATGACTAGGCTGCTGCTCCTTTGCCCTTCTTCTTCTGAATCTTTTTCTGGTAGAACTCAAGCTCCTTGCCCTCCAGAATGTAACTGCAAGAAGAAATCTGGTCAATGAAATTACATATTCTCCAAGCAAGAAAGTCAAAAACCACCTCCCTGCTCTGTAACATTCTCTCTGAGGATCTACAGGTCTGTTGTTTGACATACCCATCAGAACGACCACATTGGCCAGGTCGAGATGAAATGCACGCAAGCAACCTGCCACTAGCAAACTGCTCCTCCAGATGTGCATCCAGCTTGAGACCATCCTGCCTTTTTGCAATTTTCTTCTGCACTTTCTTGCTAGCCTTTTTCTCTTCCTCTGTAGCCTCTACCCCCTGGGACACAGATCCAAAAAAATACATGATTTGCATTAGTAATATAGCTCTAAGCGGACAAGGAAGCCTTTGTTTGTAAAAGAGACACAAAAGAAACAGCTTTGAAAGACAAATTGCAAAGGAAGGAGACAAATCACCTCAGAATCCTTCTTTGCTGCAACAACCTTCTTTTTCTTGCCAATGTCAAGGCCATAGTGCTGGCTGTACCACTGACGGAAGGGTGCAGCATCCACCTGGACAATGGCATTCTTCACCAGAGTTTGTGTCCGCACAAGCTCATTGTTAGAGGAGTTGTAGACAACATCCAGAATACGGGCCTTGCGAGTAACTGCCTCAGAACCCCATGAATAATTCCCAGTATCCAAGCGTAGAGCCCTGAATTTGAAGTTGCCACCTCGCACACGTACACGACGCACAGTCTTGTTGCTTGACAGCTTCGTCATAGCTGCCTGCCTTCCAAGCTCGTACCTATGGTCAATCATGCACCAGACAAACCGCACCACCATGGTAAACATTCACAAAACCCACCACATCCTCATCCAACAAACACATCAGAGACAGGTACAACAAGGCACTCAATATCAATCAAACTGACAATCACAATTTCATTTGCTACATGATCAAACAGGTGACAGAATCTTGTGCAGCAGAACACTTACTTGCGCTTCTTGCGCCATGACTTCTTCTTGCCTCCAGTTGCCCTCCTCTTGTGGGTGGAGTCCCGTGAGATACCTAGCAACAGATCCCAGAAACAATTCCATAATCAACAATTCAGTCTATGGCCTCAGCCTTTGTCCCACAAGTGTGTAAGCTTACCCAAGACTCCTCATCCTCTTCGTCCTCGACACATAACGCTGCAGTAACACTCTCTTGGTGCTTGCCAACAGACTGTCAGAATAACAGCAATGAGAACAAACAGTGATGAGAAGGGAGAACGACTGCAAACTCAGGGATAAAAGTCCCTTGAGCAGACAAGCTTCTCCCTCGGGAACAACACCACTTCTGGAAACAAAGCGTACATTACTTCCGAGCTAGCACCACATTCCAAGTCATAGACATACAGACCGAGACAGAACAGGTAGAAACGAGATCAGAACATCAACACAAGAACGAAGAGTGCCTCCAAGAAATTCTAGGGCTCCTGCGGGCTCAAGATACGTAGTCTTCACAGATGCTGGAAGACGAGAGATGAAGCTTACGCGTTGTAGGAATATGTCAGAGATGGTTTTAGAAGGCGAGAGATGAAGCTTACCCATGTTATTGGCCGCAGCAGAGGTGCAGCTGCCCCTCGAAGCTCTCTCCTTTGTCGCTGCGAAAAGAAATCTGCAGAAGCGCCGCAATGGTTTACATTCCTCCTCAAACGCGAACCCCTCCCTCACCGAGCCTCGACACCAGACGTAAAACAAACCCTAAAACCTGACCTCCTGGAGGGAGCGAACTCTTTCGGTCTAGGGTTTCTTCCGCCTAGGGTTTGGCGCCGGCTTGACGAAGCTCGTAGGGTAACGCCCGGGGAGAGACAGAAGAAAGGGATAGAGAACTCGATCTGTGTTTGTACGTTTGTTATTGCAATTTTGCATGGATCCCTTTGCGACGGTTTTGTGAGTTCCGCCGTTACGAGCTTCCAGCGTTGTTTCTTCTGCAACCTTTACAAAGCAAGCTTCGGAGGTTTGCCCTCACATTGCTGCCAATTGGAACAACAGCTAACTGTGAACACGTACAACGCCACATAGGCAGCTCTACTGACTGATATTGCATTCCAAGATCTGGAACTATACTGACTTTTCATTCCAAGTCTTTGGAACTATGTGCAGATTGCTTGTTTGTGTTCTTGTGTATTTCCCCTCTAAACACACAAGAAGATGCTCTGACTCGTAAGCTCTCCTCAGCCAAAGACCTTCATTTCTTGAAGCATCTACCATCTTATACCTTCATTTTCACAGATCTTGCATCTATAAGTTATTGTACTTGCAAGCAAAAATCTATGTCTTAACATGAGTCCGAATTTCATTCCGAGTCTTTGGAACCATGTGCAGATTGAGTGTTAGAAGTTTGTGTTCAAGTCTGTTATTCTCATCTCAACACACAAGAAGAAAAGATGATTCTTACTTGTAGATTCTCCTCAGCCAAGTCCTTGAATTCTTGAACCATCTACCTTCAGTTCTTGAAACATCTATTCTCAATTCTCGAAGCATTTGTCTTCAATTCTTGAAGCAGATCTAGCTTCATTTTCCAGGGATCTTGCCTCTGTAAGTTGGTCAACTTTCAAGCAAAATCTATGGCATAACATGCCTCTGATTTTCCTGTCAAAAATACCCATTGCAGCAACTGGAGCTACTCTTCTGAGAAAATCCAGATTTGCATGAACTATGTGCACTCAAAAGCAGGTTTAGGGTTGGGTGTGCGCAAGTTACCATGAAATTTAGATTTTGTGAATGAAATTAGAGTGTAGAATTCAGACTCTCTCTCTACTCCCCCTCTTGGCCAACAGTTCTCATCCCTTGAATCTAAGATAGGTACTAGGTATATGAGATGCTTTGAAAAGTCTTCTTCATGGTCTTTGAATATTTTTCATAGATGACAAACACATATTGATCGATTCTCCATGAAACAAGAGACTAACTACTTGGACCTTTGAGTTGGTTGAAAGCCATTTGAATGAAGTTTCATTTGATCTATTCTCCATGGAACAATGGACCAAGTGATTAGATTGGTCAAAAGCAATTTGAATAAAGAGTTTGGCAAGGTCATCAACTTGTTTGAATCAATGAGAAAGAAGTACACTTGGTACATTACATATTGGTGATAAAGCAAACAAAGCTCAATATTCAATATGTGAGGAAGCTTGCATTGTAATACTTATGGAGCAAGGTGGGACTTATTGTTTTTCATGCATAAATGGTATTGAGATGGTATTCAAACTTGTCAATATGAAGCATTACTTTCTTTGAGAGGAACTCATTTTGTATAGAAGTACAACATAATACTAGTAAGCATGTGTGAGGCAAACCTTAGGCCTAAAGGCTCTTTAGGCATTTGAAAGGAAATTTTGTGCATGATTAGTCAATGTATTATTTCAAAGGGTGAATTTGTATATGACTATTGCTAGTCAAATTGCTCTACAATTCTTTTGTTTCAAGGGTCTTGTTTTTCTATAATGTTGGGTTTGGTTTCATCCTTTTCATGCTTGCTAATGGGTTGTTGTTTACAATCTATAATATGAATCATCTACATAGTTATATATTGCGGCATCTTTCAAATCTTCTCAGGCCAAGGTGACATTGCAATCACCCAAGGTCAAAATCACATAATTTCTTATTCTTTCATGTGATTTCGAAATTATTAATATTTGGTCTAGGCACCTACTTGTTCTTATCGACTACCCAATAATATCTTTTATGTGAACTAATTACAACAATTATAATTCAGCTATGTGTCATTATTTTTAGCAATCCTATTGCCATGTGTGATTGGTAGGTATCTTTCATGGGATGTAGGTAGGTATCTATCATAGAAGTCATCTCTCAAAAATTCTATTGTTTAGTAATTCATAAGTCATAGGTAGATCACAAATAGCTAAATGTAGGAAAGTGCATTGTATGTAAATAAACTTCACTTAAATCACATGTAGCCCCACCCCTTCAATACACAATAGATCACAAAAATAAAATGTAATTACAAACAAAATGAACCCAAGTCACATCCATGCTCACACAAAAGTTTAACCCAAGTCACCTCCATGCTCACACAAAAGTTTAACCCAAGTCACCTCCATGCTCACACAAAAATTGAACCCAAGTCACCTCCATGCTCACATAGCAAGTCCTTTATCAACATGCCATGTTTTCATGTTGTGTCAAAACTTGTCAACAAATCATCATAAACATGTTAATTTCAAATTCTTTTGAATATCCAAACTTTGAAATGCAATGTGTTTCTCATATCAAATTCAAATAAGTCAAATGAACCAAGGTTGTTGAAAAGGTCATCCTTAGCATTTCGTAAAATCCTTGGTGTCCCACACATCCTTATATTTTACACATTTTTTATTGGCTTCGTCATACATAGCACATGGGAACTCATTATGACTGGGTATAGGGGGCAAAGAATTTTAAATAAGTTTAATGGATAAGGTTATAGGTCTAGGTCTAGACTTTTTCTTTCTAAATTTGGGTGGGGTGCGATAAGGTTATAGGTGAAAATTTAAAGAAAGGGTTGGGTTAGTTTTTTTTCTTTTTTTCCAAGGTGGATTGAGTTGTTTCTTGGGTGGAAGCGGGAGGTTTTTTTTCACATTTTCTCTCCTTTTCCAAAAGGGGGGGGGAGAGGAGTGTTTAAGGGGGTAGGGCAACTTGGGGACTATTTTTTTGCTTATGAAAGGGGTTTTTTTATATAGCATGGGGAAGGGGGAGGTTTGGTTGTTTCTAAAGAGGAGAAGGCATGGATCAAGGCCTTCCCAAATATGTTAAATTATTAGGGAAATAACTTTAATAATTTTATGGCCCCTCTTTGTAAAGCCAACAAACTTTAAACCCATCAAATTTATTTCATATAAAACATTATTTTATGACAAAGCATCTTGTGGTAAAAAAAAAAAAATTATTAACTATAGTTATTATAAAGGCATGGTTGGCTATAATATTTCATATAATAGCAAGGCTTGATATGCATAGCTTATGATATCAAGTCCTTAAGGTTGACATGTTGCAACTCGAACTTAAGTTCACCACCAACTCTTTAAATGAGAAACAAAATGTCCTACCGAAGAGGAAATGAAATTAAAGACTTCCAAGATGGATTAGGCCAAACAAAAAATCAAAATCGAATGAGTGTAAGATAATGAAAACATTATCACATGAAGTGAATTAAATGTGTGTGATTCCAAGGTAGGCATTCCTAGGATTCCCAAAATGAAGTCTCATTTTGGGAACACTTTGAGAGTTGAAATTCAATGAGTGTTCTAAATTGTTGATCAAGATTTGGTCCTTGTCCAAATTAGGCCCCTTTTAAATGTTCAAAAATTCTTGAAATTTATTATGTAATATGATGGGTTCACATTACTAAAATGGAAATAATTCTTAGACGTTATGATCATTTGAAAAATTAGGACAAAAATGCCCCAAATCTTTACAATTATACACACAAATGTTTTGAATACTCAAAATACAATTTGGAAAGCAAATCCTATCCAAATTAAGATCTTGATATGGTGTTGGAAAAATTCATTTCAAGGGCTATAATGAAATGGGGGTCAAATGTCCCATTTGGATGTGTTAGAGCAACTCCACTAGAAACTGTTTGCTATCATTTAAATATAACTTCCAATTTTAACATAAGTTTTTGCCCCTCCCCCACCCATAAACTTTATAGTTTTCATTTTGCTTTCTATAGTTAAGAATAAAAACAACACATGGACCAATCATGATGAATATGGTTAAACACTGAAAAAACATTAACTTTCCATGGTGTAGGGCCTAGAAAACCCATGCCATCCTATAGTATATTGGCTAAAGACTTCTAGTTTTTTTATTTGCCATAATGAAGGAAGGTTTATCCAAAAATAAAGTTCATGGCCTTTTTCAACATACACTAGAGTTAATTTTATTAGGGAGTTATGACATTTAAACGATTAAAACAATTTATTTTTTAAAATTGCAAGTGAATCCTCCTAATTGTAGGACTTTTATCACTTTGATGTAATTTTTGGCATTGTTTATAAAGTCAAATCAAGCCCCAAAAAAGGTTTTTTTAATATTACAATTAAGTGTTGTAAGGTAAAGTGAGAAAAAAAGAAAAAAAGAAAAAAAAGGTAATCCACCCAAAATCCAATTTAAAAATGAAACAT
>Ga0209208_10013466_pt1 | contig 10213 bp, 8 predicted proteins | sample S1TSphfallax_3_FD_187694 | JGI IMG/M metagenome (GOLD analysis project Ga0209208, IMG submission 187694) | Host-associated microbial communities from peat moss isolated from Minnesota, USA - S1T2_Fd - Sphagnum fallax MG (SPAdes) (version 2) | ecosystem: Host-associated > Plants > Peat moss >... | reverse complement strand
AACCTCTTGTATAATGGAATATCTCAATTCTATTCAAGCTGACTTGTATCATAAGTATGGAGAAGTTCTGGATACTTATGAAGATACAAATTAGTTCTATCAGGTTTTTTTGGATGAAAGAAAATCCACCTCTGGTTATGAACCATTGGAACTAAACTGGTGATGCAATCATCAAGACCAAGATTGAAAGAACATTTTAAAATGTACCAACAATGGGAGAGAAACACACCAGGGGTGGTGTAGAAAAATTATGCACCCAAATATAATGCAAGCGGTCCTAGTAAAGACATATCAAATTGAGAACAAAATTCATCACGGACCCACTCTAACTTGGCATTATGACTGCCAATGAGCATAAGGTCATCTACATAAATTGCAAGTGTAAGTATTAGACCATCTTCTTGAAAGATTTATAGACTAAGATCGGCTAAGCAAAAAACTAAGCTGGTTTTTTGAAGAAAAACATCTATTCTTTCATGCCAAGCCTGAGGGGATTGACACAACCCATATAGTGCTTTCTTTAGTTTACATACCTTATGTTCAAGATTGGGAACAATAAAGCCAAAAGGTTGTTTAACATAGACATCTTCTTTATTCTGCCCATTGAGGAAGGTTGATTTTACGTCCATATGTAAAACTTCCCAACCATGTTGAGTGGCTAGTGAAACAAGACAACTAATTGTGCTCCATTTTGCAATAGGATCAAATGTTTTTTGAAAATCCAATCCATGTCACTGTTCATTTCTACAAGCAACCAAACGAGCTTTATACTTCAAAGGGGTGCCGTCACTGCCAATCTTGAGATGATAAACCCACTTGGTTGACAATAGTCAACAACCATGCAGTAAATTCACTAAGATCCATGTCTCATTGTGTGCTAGAGAAGAATATTCTTGTTCCATTGCATTAATCCAGAGTGGGTCTTTGGCAACCTCTTGAAAACTTTGGGGTTTATCACCAATTTCCACTACATTTATAAGTTCCTCAACTATTTCAACAACATTGAAATATCCTTGCAGACGAGTAGGAGTGTGAACACGTCTAGATCAACGAACATAAGATTCAAGAGTTGGAGAATCAATAACAGCAAGCATTGCAAAATCAACAGCAATAGAATTAAGACTTGGTGATGGTGCATCTTCAAGATCAACAATAGGTGCTGCAACATTAGCGACAATAGGCAAACCATCTCCATGTGTTGATGGCTACTCACCATTTCCATGTGCTGATGGCTATTCCAAATTATCAACCATATCCGGATTGATGCATTTATGACATACATGCACTTGCAATAGTTGTTGAGTTGCAATCATGTCTTGAGGTTCTACATGCTCCAAGGTCAAATTAGACAAACAATGTGATGCAACAGTTGTGGGTGGGTCAATGATTTGAATAGCCACAGAGTGATTGAATTTTTTTCTAAAGAAATAAGAGGCTAGGAACTTGAATCACTGGGTGAATGCCAAAAAAATTGTTCATCAAACTTGACATCCTTACTAATCAAAATATTACGGGCAAGTGGATGATAACATTTGACCGCCTCAATTTCATTAGAATAGCCAACCATAATGCACCGCTTGTTTTTTGAATCGAACTTGGTTTGTTGTTCATCAAGTTCATACACAACACAACCCCAAACCCACAAATGTTCCAACTTGGGCAAGACCTTAAACAATTTTTGGTATGGGGTCATCCCATTATTAGCTCTTGCGGGTGATCAATTTGTAAGATAATTTGCAGTGTTAACCACATTAGGCCAAAAAAAGCTAGGGGTCTATGCATCAACCACCATCAAATGAACCTTTTCAAGAAATGTATAGTTCTTACATTTCGAAACTCCATTGTGACTTGGTGTGTAAGCTTGAATCAACTCATGGGTTATGCCTACTTGACTGCAAAAGGTGAGGAAATCTCTTGAGACATATTTTCCCCCACAATCGCTACATAGAGCCAACAACTTAAAGGGAATAAATTGAAGCTCCAATTTGGTGCAAAAGTTCTTGAATGCTTATAATGCTTTAGATTTTTGCTTCAAGAAGTATAGCCATGTGAAATGGTTAAAATCATCTATGAAGGAGATGAAATAGTGAACACCACCAAGAGAAGCAAGACGAATCATGCCACAAAGATCTATATGGACAAGTGCAAGTGAGCTTGTTGCACAATATTCAATAATCTTGACAATATGCTCATGTGATTACTTCCTCTCCATATTGCTTGGACAAATGGAATTGCTTTCTAGGAGAAAAGGTACATTGCATCTAAATTGTTGCTTGCCCAAGAATCAAATATTATGGTGATTGAGATGTTCGAAGCATTTGTGCCATAGATCGGCTAAAGAAGAAAACTCCATAACAAAAATAAGAAATTGTGGGTCATCCATGATGTACAAATACATGCCAATCCCCAACTCTCAAACTCCATGAAGAACCACATGATTAAGCCCGGCAAAAACTAAACACTTTTCATTATCAAAAACAATGACAAAACCTTGATCAACCTAAAATGAGATTCATTGTGAGCCCTAGCACGTAATACATGTCATTAAATTTTATTTCACCAGTTTTTGAAAGCGTCACATAGCCTTTGCCTTCTATTCCAAGTTGGTGGCATCCGACATTGGAAACTACACCAAGAATTGAATGGGCTTCTAAATTTGAAAAAAAAATCTTTTTTTTTGTAACATGCTTAAAAACACAAAAGTTTATGAGCCAAGTAATGTCTACTTTTTCTAAATCTAGAGAAGTAAGAGCAATATCAAACACATCTATAACATAAATGTCTTCAAAGCTATCAATGTTGTTATCAACTTCCTCATTGACTACATGTGAATGAAATGTAGGTTGTGGACAACCGTATTGGTGACAATTCTTAGCGTGCTTCATAAGCTCCAGCACCAAGTCATGACAATTTTGCATGAGATGTCCCCAATTCCACCATGCCAATTGCAAGGACTAATGCGACTATGGTTGCCATGTTGTGTTACTCTAAATGCTAATGGTTGATAATTATTGTTCCCATGATTGTTATTTGACACCCCCCAACTTCCATAATTGAATGGAGCCTTCCCATATGGAGAAAAATTTTGCATCTTCATGGCTAAGGCATCTTCTTTGACTGAAGCATTGAACCTGCATATTGTGTTGATGTGTGTCTCTTCTTGAATAAAATGAGTCGCAATGGTTCTAAAAGTGGGAAGAACATTTACCCACTAAAAGCATTGTATATTGTTTCATAACTTGGAGGTAGAGTGTTGAACATATGTTCAACTACATCAACTTCTAGGACATGTTGGTTTATGCCTTGGAGTTCAAGTTGAGTCTCTTGAATCTATTTGAAATATTTAGTAACAAATCTTTTTTCATGCAAACACAAATTTCTTAATTTATCCTTAAGCATAAGGCGAGCTACATTATTTACAAATTAATATCATGTTTGAAGCCTCACCCAAGCCACACAAGGATCAGTACAATTTGTGATTTAGGCATAAATTTTAGGGTGAACATTTAACCCTATGGTTATTAAACCATTGATTCGTCCTTGAATTATGTCCTTTGGCTCTCCAGAGACAAGGGGGTTCCATATGGCAGGATTAACAAATCACCATGAATTTTTCCATATGAGCATGAATTTAAATTAATGTTTCCAAGTTTGATAACACAACAATAGATTTTGGGTTTTGCAACTACCCTTTACAACTACATACTAGTCAAAAAGGACATATGCAACTAGTGACTAACGAATTATTAAACCCATATTGTTTCACTCATTTAGTTACAAGGGACATTCAATTGCAAAGCCCAATTATTTTAATGAATAAGATTTTAAAATTTTCTTATAATATTGAAATTCCATGTCATTGTTAACCATGGTATGAAGTGTAAAGTGCATGTTATCTCAACGTAGTCATTTTATTTGATTAAGCGTTACAAAAGACGCCTTGATGGATGGATGACATGTGTCAAAATCTATAAACACATTATGAAACATTACACATAACCAAAAACCAACCTAGTTTAACCCATGTGACTATTGTAACCAAAAGTCAACCTAACTTAACTTAATTAAGCTAGTTACCTATGTTAAGCAACCTAGGCTACCTAACCTAGGTTAGATGGTCTAAATTAAAAACAAACATCAAACTCCTAGCCCAAGAAACCTAGATTAAACACCTAATTAATTTAAACTAAATGGCTTAATTATCAGAGGTTGCAAAAATGAGGACTTGAACCCTTCACCTTCACTTTAGGGTTCAAGTCCTCATCCATTACACTACCACATTTTTTTATACTAATTACATTTAACACAAAGTTATAAAGTTCAAAATTTTTAGCCTTCAACTAACCTTGGCCAAGCTAAGTTGACCTAGGTCAACCCACCTACTACCTACCAACCTAGCCTAAACCTAGACCTCCTTAGGTTGACTTAAAATGAACTAGTTTGTCAACCTATACTACTTATTAACCAAGCCTAAATTAACCTATGCATTCTTAGGCTAAAAAGAACTTATGTCGCATCTAATTGCAGCATAGTCACATCTAGGCGCATCATAGTCACTTCTAATTGCACAAACTTGAGGTGATTACAAACTTGATAAAAATATCTTGTAATGAGGCTACTTAGGTTGATTTGGCAAAAAAATTAAAGCTAGGAACTTAAGCAACTCTATCAAAGTTAACCTATTAATAGAATAACATATTCTAAGTATATTTAAACAAAATAGATGTAGTAAATTTTTTATGTCTAGTTAAGTAACTTACAATGTAACCTATATTACAAAATAGGTTTTTACTAAATAGCCTACATACATAGGTTAATTTAATAGGTATGTTAACTTAAGCTGATGTGTAAGTAGTTAAAAAGTCAAGGAATTATGTGTCATTTTTTTCAAAACGACTATTCATATTGTAATCATAATTATAAGTTAACAATAAATTGTTTAGTACACATACACATGCGTGTGAATTCATGACTTCAAAAACCTCATGGCACACAAAAAATGATGGCATAACATGACAAATATTGGTGTCATAAATTCACACACACACACAAACTTATGGTGTCACAAAAAATCATGGATTGCCATGAAACTTTGTGACCCCTTGTTGTCAAATGACATGCCATATTATCATCACATGGAAGACCAAATCGTTATTAATAGCAAAAGACAACAATATTTTCAACTACTTAATAAATGAGATTAATTCATCAAATCAGTGACATGAATCATGATGTGAAGTTAATGTCATAAGTCATGAGCTATTGGCACTACTAGTCAACCTTGTTGTCATGTGGCATGCCACATCAGCATCACATGATCATAAGTTGTTATTATTCATCAAAAGTTACAAGAATCAATGGAATTTTGTTATTACCTAATTTTGGATGATTAAAAATATATTTAAAATACACTTTTGAAAATTTGCTATTTGTGTAAAAACCATCAAGTCGTGATATTGAATACAGTCACAAAACCATAATGCCACATGACACCACAATGTCCTTTACAATTACGTAATCATTAATATGAACTTATAGTTACAATTGTAGTCAAAAAAGACAATAGTCATTTTATTAATCAATTATAAAACCCAAGATGTGTTGTTGTGTAATCTCCTACCCCATTGAGGTTCAAATAACTCACAAGATTGACTAGATTGAACCATGAGTACTAACTAAAACATGAAGAAATCAAAGAACAAAAATAACTCAAAAAAAATCTTAAACACCTTTATCACACAAACCATTATTCAGAAATCATGCACTATATCACCAAGAACAAGGCTCACTGATCAACAAACAATACTTCAGTAGAGTTTTGCAGTTAATGAGAAAAGATAGGCATCTTCTCAATTGTTTAGTTGGTTTGTGTGTAGCTTATGGTTCATTTGCACTTGTAGGTCTATAGAGACTTGGAAGAGATGCAATAGTTGGCTATGGCAAGTTGAGTTTCAGTTGTCTTGATTTGCTACTTCAGCACCCACAATGGAAAAAATTAGTACACAAATCCTGAATTTTTTTGTGTCTAAGTTTATGAGGCTTTGAGCATCATCCAGAACCAAGGGTGCACAATCCCCCTCTTGTGAATTTCCCAAGAGAGTTATTTAGCCTCCCCCCTCAGTTTCCCCTCCTCCCTCCTTCAGTCACACCACCTTGACCAGCACCAGCTTGAGCACACTTCTGCTACTTGCAGGAGGTACAATGAATGCCTAATAAGTGATTGATTCACCATCACTAGGTAGAATCAATGAAGTTATTACCAGGTTCTTTCATTGTTCCTTCTTGTGGGACAAATTTATTGTAGTTTGTTGTTTTCTGACATACGTGTCGTGTGTTGCAACTCCTTTTCTATTCAATGAATGACAAAGATCTGCAACAGAACACATTCACTTCATATCATAATGTTCAAATCCAGACTCCAGAGGCCCCTCCGTTTGCCATGCAAGAAATCTATTATTCTTTATAAAGCAAGAACACGAGTCTCTGGGTTGTGTGTCTGTGTGTGTCCTATTTCTCTCTGTTTGACACTGGCTGGAGTCCACAGAGAGGATCAGCGATTCAGCAGGCTCGCAGGTTCAGTGTTTGTGTTTTTCTTAATGACATTTTGGCACTGTAATTTCTGGTGACCCTTTTTCCTTTAAATTTTCGTAAGGGACCATAAACCAGAGTTGCAGGGTATCATTGCAAAAATATTGGGAAAATTTTCAAAAAAAATTTCTTTCTTTTTTGTTATTAAAGGAAAAATGCGCGTGCTTCAACAACAGTAGAATGCTCCATCCATCTTGTTAGGGATGATTGCCATGTTTAGAAAACACTCTGGCAGAATAAATTCAAAGAAATGGGCTCACTAGTAAAGGAAAGATAATTGCAATTTCATAAAAAAGGATATGTTATTGAAGATAGTGTATGGGTTGTTGTTTTTTATGGAGCACATACCTTTGTCTGAAGACCTCTTACAAGCCACAAAGCTTCCTCCATTAGGTAGTATATGCTACCTATTAGTTACAATCCTGGATGAGTTCAAGACACAGCATAAAACACATTTTTAAAAAGATACCCAAATGCCAGATGATGTTTTTTTTTTTGGTTTTGGTTATCAATACTGTGTCATACAGAGGAGGACAAAATCTGTCTGCTGCTGCTTGGTAGGTATGATGCTTCACCTAAGCTTATGCAGTTGTCGGCAGATGATCTTAAGTCACTGGGGACTTGAAAAATGCAAGCATGTTTACAAACCCTTCCAAGTTCCCAAATGCATTATCTGATAGGCTTTCTTCATGATCATGGTTGGCTTCATTTTGGGAACTCCTGGGGGGAGCTTCTTGCTCATGTCCATGTCGAAGCAACTCCACCGGTGCTCAGTATGTGACCCTGAAAATTAAAATTGGATGAAGAAAAGTCAACACATGCGCCTTTGGCTCCCCAAATTGGTTTTGAGCCAGCATTTTTACAAAGTTTGCTACACGATGCTAACCCCTTCCCCCCCCCCTCTTCCAACGCCTCATTGTCTATGGGTGCTCCTTTTGTTAGGGTTATGGTAAAGAGTAAGGTGCAATGGTCGGTTGGACTTGGCATCTTGTTTGTGGTGAGCTTTTATGGGATTGCAATTGTCAAACATAATTCGAGTCCATTATGATGTCCATAACCCTAACAAAAGGAACATCTATTATCTCACTCCCTTGCATTGATTCAAGCAAGATATTTGGAAACCTTGGAATAGCTAGTGGAGAACATGCAATTCATCACAAGATCAACACTATGTAAGTTAAAATGAAATAATTCACACAATCCCTCTAAAAACACCAAGATATCCTACTGGCATTTTTTTTAAAAAAAATTGGCATCGCACTTGTTATTGCATTTTTCAAATACCCTTTCTATTAACAACTATAGTAAAATTCTTGACATCATAAAAAGGATTGTCCTCCACAAAACTAGGAACACTTAGCTAATGTTCAGAATTTAGGGTCAACATGTCAAGAATGGTAATTAACAATTTGCAAAAGCAATTAAGTCAAATAGGCAATAAAGATGAGTAAGTTCGAGGTGAGATGCAAGAGGATGCATGTAGTAAAGAGGTTGCAAGCACATCTAGCAATGTTCATTGTGTAAGTTTTATGATTTTGAGAACAAAAGAATGACTTGTAGGGTACATAATGTCTTTTATAACATATTTGGTTATTGCATCAACACCAATAGGATTCTTCAAGAATTGAAGAAATTAGGATGGTCAATGTGCATGAGAGAATTGGACATATTCCAAAAGTTATACATTAATCATTTGAATCGCCAGAAAAAAAAAACATAAACAAGTCTTTACACAATAATTAAACCAAACCCCATATTCAATAAGTACTATACCTATTGGTTGGGAAGTAATGATGGACAAGGATGCATCTAATAAACAGTAGGAATCAAAAACTCATGTTCACTTATTCGCAACCCTAGATTATTTCCAAAGAATGTTAAAGGTAGAAAATCTTTTTAGATTAACTAGTCATATAGGCCTTCTAGGTAATTAGGTATTTATTAGTTTTAAAAACATTTATTGTCTTTTAATTTATTTAGAAGGTGAAGCCATTAGATTAATTACAATCACTAGGTGATTGATATTTGTCTACCAATCAACTAGGAAGGACTTATGAAAAGATTAAGATAAGGACGTACTTTTGTGGGTGGAATGTGAACCTTGTGTGGTTTATGGAAAAGGGAGATTAGGAGGAGGATCCCTTTCATTGTTATATGGGGAGATTATGGAGGAATGAAGAAGAACTTATATGCTAGAAAAAAGAGCAATACAAAGGAATGTGTGAAGGTTATTGAACCAATGGATCAATTCACCAACCAAGCATTGATAATCAATCAACAATAACTGGAAACAATACATGTTACAACTAAAATGAATGGAGTACAAAATAGGTACCATTTCATAGTGAGCCTATTATTTATGTGATACATGTTTCAACACCTACATGAACCATGCAATATTAATTATATTAGCACTTGTCAAGGCAAGATCAATCAATCCACATGCAAGTATTGTTTTTACTTAGGCATGGTTTGTCCAACTTGTTTATGTTGTTTGGAACACCCATACAAATGAAATGAAGAGGTCTAAAGGTGCACCCATAATTGGATGTGTTATAACTGAAATTCCAACATGAGGTTATCATCAACTAGTAGTTTTTACACCTAGTATAATACCTATCATGGTACTTAATGGAGGCAATGGAGAACAACCACTTAATCTAGATCCAAAATGAACAATTAATCCTAGAGAAATAAAAAGATGTATTGGAAAAATATTTCAAATATCACCTTTCTCAGCCACAACACCAACATTTTATCCATATATATTTTTAGTACATATGGAGTGCAACAAAACCTACTATTACTACAAGAATGTTTGTCATTAAAGACAATATTCAATACTATTTAAAGGAATTGGAACTCCATTGATTAATGAAAACATTGCACTTCTTAGAGTTACTATGGGGAGTATATGTTGTTACCTACTTGGGTACCACCTTTTAGCAAAAAATGCTGCAACATTAAAACCCAAAAAGATAGCATACTAGGAAGCAACTCCCATATCCTCCATATGTCAAGGAAATTGATCCTGATGCACATGTGCAAGTGTTCAAAGCTATAATCAAAGCCAATGGGAAAATTATACACAAAGACATTGGGAATCTATTTGTGTTTATCTTACCAAACCAATCTTAATGTCAAGCCAAAACTTTTCATCTAATAACAACCTAGCTATGCATTCATTGAGTTATAAACACTTTTAAATGATTTAGAATGATGCAAAGGTGTACATGCAATTGAAGACATCCAAACATGACAAAACAAATACAATGGAAGTGTATTACAAAAGATTAATGAAACTAGCTAACAATTTATAAATGCAAACAATTTTTTAAAAAAATTACAATGTTCATATTTGAACCATAACCTTACCTTTAGATTGCAATAGTAAGAATGAACATGGTATCCTTGCAACAACACAAGGAATTTGTTATGACCTATAAAGAGGGCATTGTTGAAACAAAAAGATTTAGTCAATTAATAACTCTAAACCTCTCACTTGTAATCAGGCATACAAATGGTAGTAATCTAACAACTTGTTTTATACCAATTATAACTGCACAAATCATATTATGGAAACTTGTAACAAAAAAAAGGAAGAACCTATGGTTATATTAACTTT
>Ga0209208_10013465_pt1 | contig 10213 bp, 9 predicted proteins | sample S1TSphfallax_3_FD_187694 | JGI IMG/M metagenome (GOLD analysis project Ga0209208, IMG submission 187694) | Host-associated microbial communities from peat moss isolated from Minnesota, USA - S1T2_Fd - Sphagnum fallax MG (SPAdes) (version 2) | ecosystem: Host-associated > Plants > Peat moss >... | reverse complement strand
ACAAAGTGGCATATGGAGGTTGAGTGGGCAAAAATATTTGTTCATTTGGAATGATCAATAATGACATTCAAAAGGGTGTGGACCTTGTCTATGGGGAGGATGATGTTTCACAGATAGAAGGTCTAAACACTAGATGAAGGAAATGTTAACAAACCACATGGAAATTGATTTCATGAATGATGGAGGTGAAGGTGTTGGGCACCACATATGATGTGTTTTCATATGTTCAATGTTATGGGTCCATCGTAGAAGGTGGATATTCAAATTGTAGACATAATGCAAATGCCAACTATTGAAAGGTGGTGGAGTCTTAATTTGATCTGAAAGGTAATTAAAAGGATTATTGATGACAAATGGAACATGGTCAAGACTAGATGTGTTTTTCCCACATTTTTACCTTCAGGATTGGACATAAAAGGATGTGAATGTGATGGGCATTGAATACCTCATCACAAATGACATGATATAAAATGTGGTGATGTAGTCATCTTAATATGAGGACTTCAAACCAAACCAATATTTGCCCTATTAGGTGTTCAAATAAGGGGAACGTTAGCAATTTGAGTTGACAAAAGATGGCAAAAGGGACACAAGTTGCCTTTGATCATCCTTGACTTGGGTTTAAGGCCTTAAAAGAAAAGGACATTATTTAATAAAGGTGTAAAATACACCAAGGCCATGATATGATATTTGCATTATTGTTTTCTAGTTTTTTAAATTAGAATTACATCTTAAATTACATAATCTCTAGTATAGATAATAATTTATATTATTTAACATAATATAAAAATTACAAAAACACAAAATATTGCATGAGAAGGAAATGAAATGAAATACCTAATAAATTAACTAGAATAGATTTTTGAAATGAATGAAGTTCAATCATTTGCCTCTTCTTCCCTACCAAACTAAAGCTTTAAGTTCTAACCTTTTGAACTATTTTAAACTTATTAAATTACTTTTATAAGTGTAGTTGAAGATCACCCTTTTTTTTTCATCACAAGCTCCAAGCTACTTTGAAGGTTCCAAACTCAAGTCAATATGTAGTCCTTGCCTAAAGGCATGACTTGACAAATACTTGAAGTAAGGGATGAAAGAACAAGTGCCCAACTTCTTAGACTTGTTGCCATTAGAATGCTTGTACTTAACATGATATTGATGTCCAAAAAAAAGATGGGATGTGCTAAGGCCCCTTGTGGACTGTTCAATACCCAAAGCTCGAAAAACAAACAAATAAATAGAATTATAAACAAATTAAAAGGTGTTTAAATGAATGTTAAAAATGGTGAAAAATGAGCAATAAACACTATGGAAAATAAGATTGGACATTACATTAAAAAACAAGTTAAGATCCCAGAAGTATTTCAAACACCTCCCATTTTAAGGAGTGAAATGCCTTGAAACAAGGGATCATCAATGAATGATGATTTTAATGAAAGAAAATAAATCAAGGTATTCAAAATTTTCATACCATTTGAAAGGATAAGGCTTAAGTAATGATATCATAAGAAAGCATAAAAATGAGTAGGCAATATAATTAATTAATTATGTGCCATGAGGTTGCAAAAGCAAAAACTTATAGCTCTTAGTAAAAGAGTTAGGTTTTCAGAAAATTGACATTGCCAAAGTTTTAAGATTGAATGTCATTGAGAATATATAGGAATAGATCAGTGTTGTGCATGTATATATATTAGGGCTTACACTCCGTGTAAGTGTAAATGTGTTTGGGGAAATTATTTACATGTTGGGAAAATGTAAATGTATATTGCCCATTACAAAACATGTAAGTGTGCATGTAAATATAAAGATTATGGTGTGTAAGTATAAGTGTAAATATGTGTAAATTATTTTAGGTAGTGTAAAACCCAAGCAAGTGCAAGTGTAATCAATTACACTTACATTTTTTATTACATGGCATATTGAAATGTAAGTGATTTACATTTACATTGTTTTACACTCCTTATAAAAAACGTGTAAAAGTACAATAAAATTCCAAAAAATGCAACAAACAAGATGTTGCACTACGCAAACTTTAAATTCATTCACATGAAGGGTTAAATGTGAAATAGCATGTGCATCATGAATAAAACAATGGCAAAATCACAGATACATTTCCCAATCCTGGATACATTCCTCTAAGTGATCATCAAGCTTATCAAGAAACTCAAAATCTATGGCATCTAGTATGTCCTCCTCAACCTCACTAAAGACATTTAAATTTGCAAGGCTTGTCTTATCATCAAATCTAGTAGTGGGGTCTCTGGCCAATTCTTAATCAACAAAACTAGGAAATCCAAGTTCTTTGCACCAAGCCAACATTGATGTAGGCCAGTGAAAATCCTTGCAATAGAAAAAAATTCTTTCTATCTCAATCTAACTCCTAAGAATTCTTAAAATTGTTCTAGTTAAATATGCAAATGTTGGAAATTATCCTTCATGTTTTGACCATGAAAGAAGGGGGTTTTTCGCTTCTTCCAATGGCATATCAAACGTGCAAAAACATGATAATTCTTGTTGGACCTACACTTCCACGCACAATCATGAAGTAAATTAATTTTTAACACAACAAAAATTTGTAGAATATAAACTATGAACTGCCAACAATAAGCAAGAAAATGAATCAAGTTCTCATGATGCCTTTCAAAATATGAAAAGTAAATTTACTTGTTCAAAACTAGTTTCATCCTTGAACACCCTTATTCTAAAAACAACATTGTTAATACACATTATTTCATGCATAACACTTGAAAATGCACCCAACTGTCCATGTAATTTCTAGAACAAAGTGTTGAAAGTTGGGAGGAAAAACTAGGTGTCACATGCACTTACAATCTCAATTATAAAAGCATGGCCAACATAGTTTCTCACTAAATTCAAGTCCTTAAATCAAGGATCTAACATGAAAGCCAACATATTATGGGCTTTAAACAACTTGAAACTATCCATGAAATTGAGAAAGGGCCTCAACATAATAGCCACTTGTAATTGCATGTTGGCCCCAAGTTGCTTCACCTTAATGCACATGTCCACTTTGTGTATAACATCAACCTTTGTTTGTAATATCAACTTATCCTTAAAAAGTTGGACATACAACCCGATTTTTGAAGCAAAAGCATTAGACAACAACCAATAGCTTGTATGTTAGTTAATTACACATGTAGTTATAACACGAGATAATGCGTCATAGATTGCTTTGGCAATTGCCCAAGATTGTGCAAAAGGAATCCTCTTGGTTAGAGCTTTTGCTAGTGACTATAACCCATGATTACTGTTGCTCTATAAACTATGCATTGTTCAAACATGTTGACCTTTGATGCAAATTGTGTCTTCACCAAGGTTGCTAATTTGTGCTCAAACAAACCAAAATCCAAATAAGCATGTCTCCATTCTTTTGCCCCCCCTTACCTACAATCCACAACAAAAATGGAAAAATCAACATCAAAATCCATAGCAATGCCAAGATTCAAGCATATCAACATTTTTTTACTTCTTTGGCCATGTGATGCAAGCTTGAAATGATGCTTGTGTAGATTTCACACTAACAAACCCAAAGTCCTTAGAAACCTTGTCATCGTTAGTCACATACTGAGCTACTTTGTTCATTGCATACCCAAAACATGCCCCATCAAATGGGGCAAGCAAGTTGAGTGCCTCACATGAAATAATTGATTTTAGGGTTGTGATCATGGTCCCCAAGTTGGTTCCCTCATATTTGACATAACACAAAATCTTGGGTGTGAACCCAAACTTTTCCAACATCACTTTCAATTGCCTTTACTAACCCTTACCCTATAGTATCATTAGCCTCAAAAAGGCCCACTACAACATGTTGAGGCTTCCAATTAGGGGATAAAAAATTATGACAAGAGCAAAGGTGTCATACTCATCCATAAATGAAATGTGGCCATGGTTATAGGTGTTGTAGCAAGTAGAAGTCATACATACAAATCTAAACACCTATCAACCATGGTTGGAATAATTTCTTTTGTTAATACTCTTCGAGTAGGAAACACCAATTTGGATTCAAGCCTTAAAGCCAATTTATGCATCCAAACATTCTCACAAGTGTTCAAAAGGGGATACCCTTTAGGAGTTAGCAACACCAAGTCCTTTAAAAATAGTTTTTGAGCTTCATCATGCCTTTTGTAAGGGGTTTTACTAGCAAAGGAAAAAGAAATAACCCCTGTAGCTACTTTTGTACGTTTCTTGGCAGGTTGCATTAACCTACCACCTTCATCATTCCTTTCTTGTGAACCTGTAATGCTATCATGAACAAAACATTGAGCAACATATGTCGTTAGAAGCTCGAAATGCAAAGCTTCAACATGATGTTTCATAAAATTAGTCCCATAAGACTTGTTGTATGCAAATTTTTTTTTTGCCTTTGGTCTTCTTTTTAATCAAAGAAGGAAGCACAACATGTGGGAACAAATAATACATATCAATTGCTGAATTTTGTCACAATTGGGAACTTCCTCATTGTTCACAACAAAAAAAAGCCCATGGATCAAATTTACAATTCTAAGTGACCCAAAACTTGGCCTGCTTGTGTAAAATCAACAAGGATTCTACACAATCCCACTATTTAGTAGTAGAATTCTAGGTGTTCATACTAACCCTTGTAGATGAAGAATGATCAGTTCCCCTAAATGCAAGATCAAATGGTCTAATTTCTAATTGTTGCACATCATCTTTTTTCAGTTGGCAATGGCATTGAAATTTCCAAACTCAAACAATGTTCCTCTTGTCTTGCCATTTCCTAAACATTACCAAAGAAACACGACTTAGAATTTAGAACTCTAAACAAAATTTGGAACTCTTTTAAATTAAGTTAAAAGATGAAAAACATTGAAAGTTTGATTCAAAATGCACTTGAAAGATTTTTTGTGTTGTTGTTGTTATGTGTTGTTCAAACAACTATTATATGAATAATACTATTGTTCAATTATGTTGTATTATTGCTTAGCTATGATGTTGTTCAACTTTATTGTTCCCACCACCTAACTATTATTAATTGAAGTTACCCAACTATTGTGTTGGTGTTGGTTAGGTATGTGCTACTATTGTGTTGTTGTTGTGTTGTTATTATTATGCTATTGGTGTTGTTTTTGCCATTATGTTGTTGCTACTAGTCAATTATGTGTTGTTGTTGTGTTGTGGTGTGTCATGCTACTATTGTTGGCAAGGTATGTGTTGTTAGTGTGTCGTGCTACTATTGTTGGTGAGGTATGTGATGTTAGTGTGTTGTGCTACTATTGTTGGTTAGGTATGTGTTGTCAGTGTGTTGTGCTACTATTGTTGGTTAGGTATGTGATGTCAGTGTGTTGTGCTATTATTGTTGGTTAGGTATGTGATGTCAGTGTGTTAGGTATGTGTTATTAGTGTGTTGTTCTACTATTAGTCAGGTATGTGTTATTGTCGTTGTGTCAAATATATATTGTGGTTGTGTTACTGCCATTATGTTATTGTGCTACTTCACTATTGGTCAAGTATGTGTTGTTGTTATGTTGGTGGCCAAGTATGTTATGCTATTACTATTATTGGTAGGAAACACTTCAAAGACCTCCTTTTCTCTTATAGCTCCTACCACATGCACACACTTGAGATGACAAAGGGGAGCAAGACCATGAAGGAAATAACACCACAAACCACAAATCGCCTACACACACAAGAAATGACAAAAGGAAACAAGATTGATGCACCCCAAAGTTCTTTAATAGACTCAAATGTGAATCCAAGGTGAAAATAATGGGAGGATAAGGAGTTGGGGTATGCTCCCTGGTTTGTAGCACTTCGAAGGTAGAGGGGCGTGTTGGAGCTCCATGATGGGGACTAGGACAAGTGACAAGCCAATCAATTATTCACATGGACTTGCACAAACCAAACAACAAGTTGGTTAGTGCATAGTTAAAGCACTTTTGGTGCATGGATATGCCATTAGCAAACACAAATTCACAATATTCATCATGGCCCGGACTTAGGGAAGCCACCACCTTCCCCCTTATAATATTTTCTATGCCTAACCATGGGGCCTGCACGCAAATGTCATTTTGTCGTGGGCCTCCCAAGTTGGGAATCTTGAAATTTTCGAAATTTAGACTCCTATGACTTTGGAGGTTCATAATTTTTTGTGAACCTTTGATTAAACTGAGGTCTTAAGCAAAGTTGTAGCCCTCGTTGAAAGCTTTTGAATGATATGTAACACACCACCTGCACATAAGTAAATAAGGGTGGATTTCAATTTTAGTGGTCGAGAATCAAATTGGCAGTTTGACTTTCGACCTATTTTTATCATAACTTATGTTTTTAAGTACCCAAATAGGTCAAGCGAGCCCATTTTAAACATCTACGTCACAAGAATTTTCTAATGGTATAAAGAACTATTCAATCCAATGAGTTTTTTTTGTTTCAATCGCCTTCTGAAAACTTGAGATTGCACTAAGACTTCAATTCCCAAAGTGGGAGCCCACTTGTGAGTGTGTGGGTACTTTTTTAATATTGTAACTTAATGTAAAATATTTTAAAATAAATTTATTTCAATTTATTTAATATATCAATTAATGATATAATTTTATGTTATTTTATGTACATATATTATTATTTAAAAATTATATATATATATAATTTAAATAAAAATTTATTTTTATTTCGAAAAATAAGTCAAAAAAATTCTGCTTTTATTTAATAAAATGCTAAAAGATGTTTTTAAAAAAGAATTTAAAAAAATTCAACATAGAAAATATATAATGAATAATATATAATATATCATATGCATATAATATATGAAATACATAACATATAAAATTATGTATACATGCTATATATATTTTTTAATTAAATAATATTTTATTGTGGGCTTCACTTGATAAAAATGTAAAAAATTATTATTCATTCATGAAAATGTACATTTTTTTATCCAATATTTTTTAATATAATGAATATAATACAAAGGTTATTTATAAATTATAATAGTATTTCATTTCCTTAAATATTTGTACTTTCAAATTAATTTATATTTTCATAGTTATATAATCAAACTCATATTATAATATAAAAATTATTGTGTATGTATTTAATATACCATATTTAAATGTGTAAAATGGTTTTGAGAATGTCATTATTATACATTGATACATTATAGTTTATGAACTATTTGTGTTAAATTTCATAATTAAAATGTACTATGTAATACAAAATGAATGCATATGTTTTAAATATTCTTCATTTGGAGAAAATATGAGAAAGATAATGATAGTTAAAGAAAGAAAATGTCTTCAAAACATCATTGTTGAAATGCATTAAAATACAAGATTTATATGCAATGTTTTTCAATTCAATTTTTTTAATAATAATGTTTTAAATTTTCGTGTGTAGATTTTGGAAAACCTTCTACAATAAAGTTATTTTTTTTAAATTTGGACATAATATGAGAAATATATTACTAATTAAAATTGATTTTTGGAAAAGGTTTAGTTGCATCCGAATTTAAATTAAAGTGCAAGTAAAATGTTTAACCCATATGTTTTGTCTTTGAATCTCATTTCACAAGTTTAATAAAAGAATATGTCTTTTCTTGACTTATCACAAAGAAATGCAAATGTCAATTTGGGATGAGTGAAAAAATGTTTGACCTAAAATGGAATTTGCAAAGTAAGTGAAATATTTTTTTGGCTATTCATTCCATCTACATTTTCTTTCCTATCTATTTGCCTACCTACACAACTAAGTGCTAGTTTACTAGCTAATTAGGTAAGTATGTTTGAATCTTTTTAAAATTGTCAATTAGAAAATAAAGAAAGAATAGAATAATTCCAATTAAATAATCTGGATTAAGTAATTAATATTAAAATAATTTGGATTAAATAATTAATAATATATAACCTAGATTAAATAACTAATATTAAATAATCTAGATTAAATAATTAAGATATTCAAAATTTCCTAGTTGTTCATATGTTAATGAATTTACTTGTTTGTATCAACTTGCCATTAATCATTAAGCAATTGATGAATTTGCTAGGAATTCATTAGGATTAAAATTCACTTAATTCATTACAAAACATAGTGAATTCATTAATGGATTTGGACTCATTATGTACTAGTGTATGTGAAAAAGCACATAAAAGCTGAACATTTTGAGCTCCTATGTGCATATGTTGATGAAACTATTGTAGGCAACATTTCAAGCTCACAAAGAGTGAATGATGAAAATTACAAATCACCCAACCAACTAAAAAATGGTCCAATGTAGCATTTGGTGCTATTTTTGTTTTTTTAAGGTGTAAAAATCCTTATAAGAAGCAAGATGAAATTCAAAAATTATTTTTAAAAGACTTGGTGTTGTTAATGGCTAAAGGGTTTTTCCCTTTAAGTAGATGTGAAAATGTGTGGATGCGAAGGTTGGTTTTACGGTTGGAACCCAAAGTAGTAAATTTCTTTCTCAAAAGATGTTGGTTGAAGAATCCTTCTAGCAATGGTTACTTGTTGTCTAGAGTTGCATGTTCAACCTTTGCTTAGTGCCACACCTATAGTTACAACAACATTTGATTTATGGGTGAGTAGGGGGTAGTGAGATACTTTTGTTCTTGTTGTAAATTTTCTTTTAACAAATTGGAAGCCACATCATGTTATAATAGGCCTTTTTGAAACCAATGACACTATAGTAGTAGGGTTGGCAAGGCAATTGAAGGCCATGCTTGAGAAGTTTGGTTTCACTTCCAAAGTTTTGTGTTATGTCAAAGATGAGGGCACCAACTTGTTGAACATGACCACAACCCTTAAGTCTTTAATTTCATGTGAGGCATTACGTTTGTTTGTCCTTTTTGATGGTGCATCTTTTGGACGTGCTATGAGCTAGACTTAATATGCAACAAATGATGACAAGATTTCCAAAGACTTGGGACCAATTAATGTGAATTTGTAGAAACGTCTCTCCAATCTTGCATCATATAGGTATATTGATAAATTGGAATTTTTCAATGCAAACATTTGTAGGTTAAATTGTGACTTGTGAAATGTATAATAAAATTGATTTCTTTTCATTGTGCACTATAGGTGAAGGTGCAAAAGAATGGAAGTAGGCATGCCTAGAATTTGGTTTGTTTAAACACAAGATAACAATTTCGGTGAAGACATGCTTTGCATCCAAGGTTGTTATGTTTCAACAATGCTTAACATATAAGGTTGCCATTATCATGTGCTATGGGCGCTAGATAAAGGTTTTAGTAAATAAAATTCCTTTAGCATAATCTTGGGCAATTGCTAACGCAATTTGTGATGCATTTTCCCATGTTGTTATTACATGTGTAGTTAAACATTGTCTTGGGTATTGGTTATTATGAGATGCTCTTGCTTCTACAATCAAGTTGTATGTGAAACTTTCCAAGGAAAAATTAAAGTTACAAATAGAAGTTGATGCTGTTGATGAAATGGACATATACACTAAGGTGAAAAAACTTGGTGCTAACATGCGAAAGCAAGTAGCTCATGTTTTGAAGCCTTTCCTTGATTTCATGGATTGCTTCAAGCTTTGTTAAGCTCACAATATGGTTGGTCTTATGTTGGATCCTTAGTTTAAAGACTTGAGTTTAGTGGGAAATTATGTTGGCCATTATTCTGCAATTGAGATTGTTTTTGCATATGATAGAAAGGTTCTCCTCCCTACCTTCAAGACTTTATACCAGAAATATCATGGATAGTCTAATGTTTTTTCAAGTATTGTGTAAAAAACTATGTGCAATACTAATGCAATTTTTGGAGTAGGAGTGTTTGAGGATGAAACTTGTTTTGAATAAGTAAGTGTTATTTCTTTTGCTTGTTTGCAAAACATTGTGAATTAACTTGTTTCCTTGTTTGCACCCTTCAAACTACCTTCAAACTAACTTATTTGAAAAATATGTGTGTAAAATCTAGGTTCAGTGGGAATTGTCACGTTTTCGCACATTTGATGTGCCTTTGGAAGAAGCTGAAAACCCTTTTCTTTGGTGGTCAAAACATGAAGGGCAATTTCCAATAATTGCTTATTTAGCTAAAGCAATTCTAGGCATACTTGGTAGTTAGATTGAGAGAATATTTTCTATTGCTGACATTCTCATAGGCTTCGTTGTTGTTGACTTGGTCCATATAACTTGGATCTCTTGATTCCTCTAATCAAGAATTGACATGATGATCCCATTGTTGGATTTGAGGCTAAGAGAGGACCTCAAGATGAGTT
>Ga0209208_10013464_pt1 | contig 10214 bp, 11 predicted proteins | sample S1TSphfallax_3_FD_187694 | JGI IMG/M metagenome (GOLD analysis project Ga0209208, IMG submission 187694) | Host-associated microbial communities from peat moss isolated from Minnesota, USA - S1T2_Fd - Sphagnum fallax MG (SPAdes) (version 2) | ecosystem: Host-associated > Plants > Peat moss >... | reverse complement strand
TAAAACATTTAGAACAAAAGTGTCGTGTCACGATTTTGATACACCTTAACAAATTTGGACTTTCTTTACATTGTAGAATGATTAATTATATCACAAAATTCTCCGAGAATGAATTATCATTAATTAACGTGTAAACTTTATCCCTTTCTTGGCATAGTCTTATAGCCACAGTTTTAATAATACCTATGGTATTAGTAAAAGATTTCAATGAAATCACATTGATTTTTGTTTTAAGAAGCAAGTAACCTACTAGTTCACATCTATTAACTATGGGTCCAAAATTTCCACCATTGAAGTTGGATTGAGGCCCACTTTACACTAGGAGTTAGGGCCGATGTTCAACCCAAATCAAGCATTCCTATTGGTGAAAAGTGGAAATTGGCCCCAAGGGCTTTACACTAGGAGTCAAGGCTGAACTAGAAAAAAGAAAATTCAAGTTAGTACTAAATGCTGAACTTTATGGGCTTCTATTGTGCCCGATGCTGGAAAAAGGACACCATAGAAATTGGGAGGCCAATATTCTTCACTTGTTTTACCTTCATAATTTGTTCAATGGTTTTTTTTATATAAAATTAATTAACTAATTAATTAATTTTTTATTTTTAAATTTCCCAAGAAAAAACTTGAGTCAGCTTTTTAATCCTGCTTTTAGTTTTCTTCATCAGAAGTGAAATGGAGTTTCACCCATGACCTTTTCTAATGAAATCTTTGCTATATAGCATGAACCACTCTATACTTATTGTTGCTTCTATTAGTAAATTGTGGCATGCATATTGAAGTTTCATGTTTTTTTTTTTCCTTTTCTCTTGCAATGAGTGACTTTAAGTGACTCATTGTGAATATTAGGTCTTAGCCTTTTATGCAAAACACCATGACATCATTTATTGTATGTATTTTGAAGTTTTTTGAATACGAAGTGTATGGCATTTTTGTGTGGACTAGACATGAAATTAACATTTCCCTTTTTCAAGTCTCTCTAACCATTTTGTGCATATGTTAGCAAACAACTTTGCCCATATTTGGTGCATGTTGGTTGATTTTTCTTTTATTTCATTCTTTATGTAGGCAAATGGCCTACTCCCTACAACATGTGGAAATTTGAATCACATGGCCACACTAGAGGTCAATATTCTCAACCTATTTTGAGTGGAGGTAGGCTTGAGAGGCCAAAATATTAGTTAAAATCTCATAGTGTCATGTGCCATTATTTCATTAAAAAATAAAATCCACAAATACTATGCATGAACCTTGTTCCTGGTAAATAGTCACCACACATTGAAATGCTAACTAAGAAAACAAATTCAGACCGCCAAATTCAGCAATTTCATTGGTCATAACATTTTTCTTTTGCACAATTACACACTAGCCTACTCAACACCCTCTACACATTAGTATAATAATACTATATAATTTAAACCCCAATTAATGAAATAATAATAATAATAAATTAGTGTGGCCTATGCTATTGGTAGTATTGTGAACATAATTATGTAATTGCTCCAAGAGTGAACATGTTTAGGAATTGATCTCCCATTTTCCAAATGGGAGATTTCTAAAGTTGGATTCATATCAAGGTGGTAAAGGGAATAGACTAAGAAGAATAAATTAATCTTAACTCTATCCCATTCACACAAAAGGAGTAAAATGATTGAAAAAATGATTTGACAAGTGATTTGTCATTGGGGTTAAGGAGGGGTAAATGCTTTGAAATATAGTATCCTTAAGAATAAATTTTTTTAATTTTTTTAAGGTTTGGCTCCAAGTTAGGGTGGAGTAAGAAGGTTAAATTGAGTACTTGACTTTAAAAGATTAAAGTATCCTTTCTATTCTTTAGGTTCCATTAAATTTTCCATCCTAAGTTTGAATTGCTCAATGTAGGGTTACATTAATTTCATTGTAAATTTTTTTTGTCTACCCCTTTGTGTGAGCAGCACTGTCCAATCAAAAGAGTGTTTGATGAAACAAAAATAGCTTTACTCTCCCTTGGTGTAAATCCAAGGTTGGAGTCTAAATATTAAAAGCATGATTTTGATCATACCAATGTTGGGCAGTTCTTGAATTGTCACCCAATTTTCAACCCAATTTTTAACCCGGTTCTTGCAATGAGAACCAATTGACATAATTACATGTCAGAACCAACCTCCAATTTTCACATGAACAAGAATTGGTCATGAGAACTGGTCTTGGTTTTTTTTTAAAAAAATTGGATAGGCTCTTTCAAAGAACCTCCATCTAGTTTTCAGTCTATCAGTTTAAGGTTTAGGGTTCCTAAATAATAACCACCACCCAGGGAGGCGGAGGCATTGTTTAGGTTTAGGGTTTTTTTATAAAAACGAAACATTTTATTTCAGCATGATGTTTTTTTAGTCTTGTAGTGCTTTTCTTTTATTGGTTGTTTTGTTCCCTTGTTTGGCTTCACATTGTGATTTTGCTATTTTATTCGTGCGTTGTTTTTTGCATGTTGTTGCAATGCTCCTTTGACATTGTTGTGGTGCTTCTCTCACATTGCTACAATTATTCTGGTTCTTCTTATGTTACTACCTCACTTTTCTTGCAATATTACTTGTGTTTTTCTTACGTTATTGCCTTGCTCTTTTCGCATTGATATTTCACTCTTTTTGCAATATTACTTGTGTTTTTCTTACGTTGTTGCCTTGCTCTTTTCGCATTGATACTTCACTCTTCTTGCATTATTATTGCCTATGTTTTTGTCATGTTGTTGCCTCGCTCTTCTCGCATTGTTACATCATTATTTTAACATTGTTACATTGTGTTTTTAGCGTTGATGCGATGTTCCTTTTGCATTGTTACTTCATTTTTCTCACATTGTTGCCTTTGTTCTTCTTGCATTGCTACCATGCTCTTCTTGCACTACTACTTCACTTTTCTTGCACTATTATCTCTACTTTTCTCGCACTATTATCTCTACTTTTCTCGCATTGTTGTTTCATTCTTCTCGAGTTGTTGCCTTTGTATTTTTTGCATTGCTACCTTATTCTTCTCACATTACCTTTGTTTTTCTTGCGTTTTTGCCTCACTCATTCTTTTAGCATTGTTGCTCTTCACATCATTGTCAATTTTCAAATACTTATTAGCATAACTCTTGATGTTGATATTCTCACATTGCTATTATTTTTGTTTCCCATTTGGTTTAGTATTTCCCCTCCCATGTGTAAGTTGGAGTTCAAGCACCAAGGGTCAAACACCAAAGGTGAATTTTTAAAAGTTTTTTTGTTTTTTTTATGAGCATTTTTTCTTGTTTATTTTGATAATGTGCTGATTTTTTAATTCATTTTCTTTGTTGTTTATTTTTGTAGGAGTGTTTAAACCTTGTAATTTTTTCTTGCCTATAAACCCCTTTATAAACCTTATAATTTTTTTTTAAAATTAAAATATATATCTATCTTTTTTTTGTAGATTGCATTTTGTAATTGTTTGTAAATGTCAATTTGTGGTTTTTGATTGTAAATGTTAATTTCTAGTTTTTGATACATCATAGAATTGTTTAGTTTTTTTTGCTACTCATCAAAGCACTAATTTTTAGTTTCAAATTAAACATGGAACTATCTTCTGAAAACGAAAATACATGTGATATATTTATGAACAAAGTAAAAATGGAAGATGAACCTTTGTTGGAACCTTAAGAAAATGTAAATATTTAACTAGAAGGAAATAAGAATGCAAAAATGAATGAAAACAAAGTTGCATGCTCAAAGATCATTTTGGCAAAAAAATAGCAAAAATGCATTATGTCAAGCATTTTATTATGTTAATGATAACAAAAAAATTTATATAATAGTTCTTCAAATTATGCGTTGTATTCTTTGTCACAATAATCCAATATTGAATTTAAATCCAAAAACTCAAGCTAGGAAAGAATTATTCATATATAACACAATTAATCGTATACCAACATTAAGGAAACATGTCAATTCAAATCATTCTAATGTTTTTTTAAAAAAATTGAAGAAATGAATTGTCCTTTGAAAAAAAAGGAAAGACAACCTTAAAAAAAAGAGCAAATATTTCTTCTAACTCCATATCTAGTTTTTTTTTTGTGAAAAAACCTTTCAAAAAAGAGGATGTGCAACAAAAACATTTTTTGGAAGACTTGGGTCTTCTACTTATAAAAGAAAAGTTTTACAATTTGTGGAGAATAATTGGTTGAAAAGGTTTGGTATGCATTTATGTTAAAAAAAAAATTTCCTTTGAAAAAATAAAATTTTCATGACTTGCCCAAATTAATGGAAAAACTTAGAAAATTATATGTTTTACCAACTTTAGCAAAATGTCATTTTACAACTACAAACTTTGATCTATGGATGTCAAAAGCTAGACATGTTGTTTTTGCATTTGTGATCAATTTTTTAAGTGGTGATTGGCAACCAAAGCATATTACCCTTAACCTTTTTGAACCAATAGATACTAGCGAACAAACCTTGGCTAAAAATTTGACATAATTATTGGATAGTTATATATTGAAAAGAAAAATTATTGCTTAGCTCAAGGATGAAAGATCTAATCTAAACATTATGACTACAACCTTAAAATCAATTGTAAATTGTGATATGTTGGGTTTGGAGGAAAGTTTTCAAAGCATTTGTTTTGGTCATGCATTTTCTAAAGCTTGCTAATATGTTACAATTAGAAAAAAAGTTTGTAAAGACTTACAATATGTGTCAATCAAAGTTGCCCAAGGAGATTTGCAAAAATGCATAACTTGGTTGAATTTTTTTGGAAAGGGTAAGGAAGAATGGGAAAAGGCATGTGTGAATTCAAGTTTTCCCCAAAAGAAATTGAACACTCAAGTGAAAACAATGCAATTTTTATTTTTCTAGACTTTTTGTGTTCACATTCTTTTTCAATTCTTACTTTGCATAGTCTAACATGTTTTTCATTTTTTTAAAAATTCTTATTGTGCATATTTTGACAATTTCTTTTGTTTTTGCAGATTTGCTAGCAAAATTATCCTTTTCTAGGAAGCTTTGTAATTCAAAAAAACAATTATACAATGTTATAGTAGGCAAAATTATGTGAGAATGAGTGCAAGAGTACCACCTCCTTTGATATGGCACATGTTGCATTATTGTTGATTCTCGTAGCCTTGTTACATCTATTTGTATTTTGAACTAATCTAGGGGTCATTGGTTACTAAATGATGCATTGAATTTTGCCATATCCATGAATCTAAAATTTAGGGATGAAATTGATTTTGCAACCTTTGAGAACTTAATGGAAAAAAATGAAAATGTTGTTTATGAGTTATCATGTTTGGCCTATAACATAAAAAGGAAGTTGTTCAATATTTAGATTCTTTTCTTTCATTTTTAAAGAAATATGTAGAATGAAAGGCCCATAATGTGTTTTTTTAATGTTGGACCTTTGGTTTAAAACTTTTTATCTTGTGTCCACACTTATTGGTTGTGAGCAAGGTAAAGCAATTGTTGAAGAATATGACCAAAAATCTTTATTTCCTATGTTTTCAAAATGTTGTTATCATTTGGATCCATTGGTTGAATTTGAAAAGGGTGTTGTGGATCAAAGGATTGAAAAAGATAGGAGTTTGGATATTTTTGAGATGACAACTTACACAAGTGAGACAACAACAAAATCGGTCAACAAAGAGCTTCTAATTTTCAAGCCTTATCAAGTGAATGTGAAAGACATTGAGTGCCCATTGCAATTACGGGAAAAACATGAGAACATGTTTTCTACAATTGATTTTTGTGCTAGACAAATCTTAGAAATAGTCGGATCTCAAATTGAGACAAAAAGAATATTTTCACTAGTTGGAATCCTTAGTACTTTTAGGAGGTGTCATTTACAATAAAAAAATTTGGACAAATTGATCTTTGTCAATAAAAATTGACCCATTGATCCTAAAATAAGTTGTAAATCCCCTTCTAGTTTAGTAGATTTAATTGAGACCAATCTTAATTTAGAAGCAGAGTTTGAAAAGTTTGAAGGAGCTTTTGAAAGGGATGAAGTTGCGGAGTTGTAGAATTTTGAATAAGTTTATTTTACAAGTTTCCATATATTTTTAGTAATTTTAAGTTTAAGTTTTATTTTAGTAATAAACAGAATTAGCTAATTTTAATTTCTGAAAAGTATGAGAACCAAGTTGTGAGAACTGAATTTGAAAACCGACTATTATTATATATGCAAGAACCACCCTATTTGAGAACCAGATGAATTTGAAAAAATTAAAAATCTTGAGAACCTGGTTGGTTCCCACCAGCCAAAAAAAGCCATTATATTAGAAAACCAATCAGATTCTCATAACATGATGCAAGAACCAGAACTGGCCAATTCTCACAAAAAATTGAGAACCACCCAACACTGGTTCATACCATGTCCAAATTTAAGTGATGATTTTAAGTGATGTCATTAGCAGGGGGTTCTGGTGCAGCCATCCCTGCAATGCAATTCTCTAAGTTGCCTCGGCCGTCAGAGGGAACTTTGTCACTGAAAAGAGTAAAATTGACTTTGAAGTTTAAACATGTTCCCCTTGCTATTTACACCAGGGAATGGACCCCTAGTGACTGACTCCAAGCCTGGCAGAATCAGCCACCAGGACCTGTTCCCTGGAACAAGGCCAGCTGATGAGGAAATAGGATGAAGTTCCAACCAAGGTAGAATGATCAAAAATTGAAACAAAGGCATAAAGTTTGAGTCGAATGAAGAGAAGGCACAACTATCATAATACACCAATATTGAGATTGAGGTTCTAAACCCACCTTTTAGATGATGACCTATTAAAATGGCATTCCAACTCACAAAATAACTTCCAGTTTGAATGAACACACTTTGATATCATCGCACGTCCAACCACATCATCAATTAATCACAACAAAAGAAATGCAGACTCACTTGACATAAGCTACTTGCTCTAGTATTAAGTGATGTAGATTTCTCAATTCATAAACCCCTGCAGGACACAACTCCCACCAACACACCCAACTTATTTATTACAAGCGGTTGGTTGTTTGTTGAGATGGAGTGTTTTCAACATCCGGTTTGTGCTAACTTGATGTCCTTCAAACTCTCCTTGTACATTTTTCAAAACAGCTGTGTGTTTATAAATAAAGTTTTGTAGGGTTTTGATGTTCTGAGAAACACAGCCTATTTACACCCTTGTTTACAGAAGAACTGATTGACTTAGACGATTCTTCTGAGGGTTTTATTCTCTTCCTCACCACAACACAAAATATGAAAGTTCTCTCACCAGAACACCAAAACATGACATGCTCTCACCAACGCTGCATACTGGTCTGTGTGTATATAGCTTAAGCATATAATTGCCAATGCCATCCAATTAAACAAACCCCTGCCCCATGGTTCATACCCGTCTTCAATTTCCAAACACCCAGAAGGGATGGTCTGTCTGTTTATCCATTTAAAAAATACCCATCTGCTCATGGTTCTTTGAAATTTTGATTCTAAAAAACCTGTACCCCAACAATTATGAGAAAAATCAAATACCCGCCTAACACTGGTCTGCAACCCTAAACTCTCAGCAGATGAACTCCGTTACGACATGAAGGAGTTGGATAGTGGATGAACAGTAAAGAGAAGAAAAAAAGGACAAATTATCTACAAAACCGCGCTAGAAGGAGGGCTTGAACCTCCGACCTTGTGGTTAACAGCCACACGCTCTAACCAACTGAGCTATTCCAGCACCAACTTTTCACGTCCACAGGATTTCCAAATATTTAATTTCAATATACTCTGGATCCTGAACTCCTCAGACACTTCCCTATTCAACGTCACCACAAATCCCTCGCCTGTAAATATATAGTTAGCCTAAACCCTAAACCCTATTGATGATGACCCCAGATTTGGAATTCTGTTTTCTGGGTGGCGCCCATTGAACTGAATTTGCTCATTGGTAAGCTCAGATATGACTGACCCAGTCCTGGATTTCTTTTGTGCTGACCCATCCCTGGCAATGAAAGGTGCCATCTCACCATTTCTGTCCCACAACTGGATGACTATTTTAGGGTTTTTAAAAACCTAATGACTACCTCTCAGTGTGCCATAGCAGATGAGTAAAATAGTCCAGATTTTGAGGAGAGTAAATAAACAAAATTGCTAAACCTAACATTCAAGAGATCTGGAAGAATGTCATATGGAGAGGCCACTTATGGGTTTTTGTAATTTATCTTGAAACCAAAACACCATTCAGTTCTATGTTTTCTGTCCATAAAAAAAGGGGGACAATAGTCTGCCACAAGGTTTCTTTTGAAATTCTTCCTACATACAAAATGTCAATGAAACACTTTCCCAAAAGAAGGAATTTGAACCCATGCTTCCAGTTTAGGTCATGAGAAGAGAAAAGGCAGATCAAAGAACAGTTCAGTAAGATTTGTCATTCAATAAACAGTTTGTCTCAATGTACATCATCACTGTCCAAGCCCAAGTTGCTGTGCAAATAAATGCGTCGACAAATAGTAATTTTGAGATTATAAGGGGAAAAGAGGTATGTGCTCATGACCACCATGGGTTCTCTCCTGTCCTGAAGTCAGTTTCTGACCATGGCGAGAAAAACACTTTGCCATCTGCAACATCTACATGGGCCAAAGCCAATGACTGCAAAAACAGAAAACACACATGTTACATCTCTCATTGAGAGATCTCTACACCAATACAAAAGTGAAAGAACATCGGATTGTGCAACACAGCACAAAATACATCATTCCATTGAGATCTCTGCACCACTGCAAATGCAATACTACTCTGTAGGGTTCTTGGTTGCACACTCCTGACCACTTCACATGCCATCAAATTCTGAAAATCAAAGGTGGGAACATTCGAGTGACTAACCTAATTATGTCTGTATACAGTTTCAAAATCCATAAGCAACATTATAGGGGATAACATGGGGAGAGAGTAAGTACCAAGGGAGCAGGACCACGAACCACACGGCCCTGGTTATTGTACTGGGAACCGTGGCATGGGCAGATGAACTTGTTCTCTGCTTTATTAAATGGCACCACACAGCCCAAATGCGTGCAGACAGCATTCACACCATATGTTGCAAGCTGTCCATCATTCTCTACTACCAGATAAGTTGGGTCACCCTATATTCCCAAACCACCCACACAACATATGGGCAGTCACATGACTTCCAATCAATGTGATCTGAGGAAAAGCTGAACAAGGAAATGTTGTTGTGACTCAAAGCTGAAAAGAAGAAAATTGACATACTTTGAATGAGGCTTTCCTTATGACACTTCTTCTTCACTTGCATGACTTTTGAAACTTCCCCATGCACCAGCTTGAATGCTAGCTTAAACTGTACTCCTAATAATCAGCCAGTGTTGTTGGCGATTTTCTCTCACACAAGCATTCATATTGCACATGACAAGAGTTCCTTTACCTTGAGTCCCTGGGCCAGGGTGCGGTCACCAGGAGAATGTGAATCGAGCCACCCTTTTACAGTAATATCATTGCCCAAAGCATCTTTTGCAACCACACCCGCACCCTCACCTCCAGTGCTATCATTCCCCCCAAAAAGAAGAATCAGATCTATGGACTATCATTTCACACACTACCTGCAAATGTCAAAAAATGAGATCCAAGCACATAAGTGTAGAGGAGGAGGTATATACCTGGGAGGGACAAAGAAATATAAATAGGGACCAATAAGACCGGCAGATGGAAGGCTGATGGCTCCCAGGAGCAGCAAGTTCATCAAATTGCGCTTCCCCATGTCTGGTACACGATCAGCAGCCACTGCAGCCTGGCACACTGTCTGCCCTCCAACCTGCTGCTTTCTCTTCACCATATGTGCCTTTAGTGGTGCAAAGCTCAATGCTTGAGTTGATGCTCCAAACATCATCCCATTATGGCATGATGAAATCTGCCACAAAAACCGAAACATGCACCAAAAAACAAATGTTCTCAACAAGATCCCTAAATAAATTTGGAACACATACAGTTGGCAGCACAACATTCACTCGGACATAAAAATGAATGAATTCCGCAAGTTTCTGTTTGTTCCACAAACATGAACATCTTTGTGAAGAAAAAGAGCATTCCCCCTATGAAAACATAAATGAAGTCTTTGGGAAGCTGGGCAAGGATAGGGGGGGATTCTTGTCCCAAATAAGCTTAGAAAGTATAGAATTGCGCAGCATAGCTTCTGGATTTGTGAATCAGGCAATGACTCTCTGCTTGTACAACAGCAAAATAATTTCCAGTGCAGCAGTTTC
>Ga0209208_10013463_pt1 | contig 10214 bp, 7 predicted proteins | sample S1TSphfallax_3_FD_187694 | JGI IMG/M metagenome (GOLD analysis project Ga0209208, IMG submission 187694) | Host-associated microbial communities from peat moss isolated from Minnesota, USA - S1T2_Fd - Sphagnum fallax MG (SPAdes) (version 2) | ecosystem: Host-associated > Plants > Peat moss >... | reverse complement strand
TGGGGGGGGGGGGGTGCACTTGGGGATGAGTATTTTTTATGTAGCATCAGTTAGTGAAAAAAGATTTAACCCATCAATAATTGAAAACACACGAGTAAAATTGTGCAAACAATAAAAAAAAATTGATGAAAAATGAATTGGGAACACCACTAAGTAATAAAATTGGGCTTGTTGTTATACTCATAGTTGCTCGGATGGTTGCATGCTTAGAAAATATTTTCTTAGGTCTTTTTAGCACTCATTTTCACCTAGACTAGTTGCTCCGGGACATATTCCGGTAACCCAAAAGAAAAAAAAGAAAAAAAACACCATGGATGCATTCATGGTAGGTAGTATATTGTGACTTGTTTTAATTAGTTGTGGGGACCGGTGTTGTTTGGTTCTCGGTTTTTACAAGAATAGTTGGGTCTAGGTTTATATGTTTTTTTAAAATAATGGGAGATCCCTCAATTTTGGGTCTAGTGAATATTTAAAAAATTAAAAAAATAATTTTTTTGGATTTTGGTGTTCCCATCATGTTCTCAAAATGTTCTCATGACACTTTTAAGAGCTCCCAAAGTGTTCTCAACATATTCCCAAAAGCAACAATACAAATCAACATAGAGAAATAGTTAATTAATTACCAATGGTTTCCACCCATATGCGCCTTATTTGGGCTTCTTCCCAACATAGGGAACAATGGAAGGAAATCACGACATATTTATTTAAAAGCCATTTTAATACTACCATTGGATGCTACCATTTTAATGCATCCATTACGTCGTAAGATATAATTAACCAAAGCCTTCCATTTGATTTAGGCTAACCAATGAGTTGTTTTATTACCTATGGGCCAAAATCCCTTAAGCTACTATACTCTACAATGTATCTAAACACAATATCCTTGCCAAGTTGGTAGGCAAGCCAACAAATTAGACACTAGACCCAAGTATGGAAGCTAAAGGAGGATGATTTTGTGACATATAGAACTTTTGACAAAGCATATGGGATGAATTCTAAAGAGCACAAATGAGAGAACACATGAGAACTATGAGAACAACATATAAGGAACCCTTTGCAAAGCATAACAAGATAGAACTAAGGAGCATATGGAATAACAAACTGGGAACACCATTGGGAACATTATGAGGAACTTTGATACTACTCAGCATTTTAATGCACAAGGTTGGAGAGTAATTATAGTAGTTGTACAGTTAGGAGCAGTGAAGATATATGTAGCAGCAGTGGAGGCGCTCAGGAAAAAGGAAAGACAGGATGAAACTCAGTTTACCATATTGTGGGAACTACTATGGGGAACGTTATGAGGGAACAAAACCCCCAAACCCTAAAAAATTCTTGCAGAATATCTTTGTTTAGAGGCTGTGGGGACAGATGGGAAAGCCTGTGGCTGGGAGAGTGTGGGGATGCAGCTGCATGATGTTTTTGTGTGTTTGTGTGTGCAGGTAGAGCAGGTATAGAGGAGGAGGAGGAGGAGGAGGAGGAAGAGGACAACAGCAATCACACACCCCATTTGTGAGCAAAGTTTCTCCAAAGGTGGTTAGGTATACTGAATTTCTAATGCCCATGCAAGAAACTGGTGTGTTTAGTGCTGGATTGATTGTATGTATGAGAAGGTGGGTCCTCCAATTGCCTCTATGGAGAACCTAGCTTCTGGATTTCCAAAACCCATGTGAAATTCTTTTTTTCTTTTTTCTTTTTGGTGATTCTTCTTTCTTTTGAATAACCTGTGGAGCTTGGAAAATTTGATTTGGGTTTGCTGGAAGACCTCGAATTGATTTGATGTGTGAGGTATCAAAGAAGAAGAGTCAGAGTTACAGTTGTAAAATTCTTTAGACATGGGAATCTGGTAACAGTTTGGGGGGGGCACAATTTAATAGCACCTTCATCTTTTTGCTTTGTGTCGGCTGGTTGCACTATTTGAGAAAGAAATCATCACTTTGGGGCAAGGTAGAATTTCAAAATGGGAGAGAAAACGGGAGTTTCCTTGAGCTTGGAGAGAAAGCAACTGGACTGGTTGGAAATCATGTCGAAGAAATATGGGTTGCCAACTCCAGGTACAGACATAGTTGAATTGATTGTCTCTGTACTGAAAAAAAGTTCCACAACAAAAGCTCCATGTATGTTGCACATGTTGTAACCTCTTGGAGTTGGGTACTATATATGCACTGTGTATGTTGCACAGGTAAGGCATTTCGCATTGTGATACTGTACACCAAGCAGAAGGAGCACGATGCTGCTGATATTTTTGCTAAGGTTCGTCTCCTTCACATTTCTTAACCTCTTGGAGTTGGGTTTTTACTACGGATGTTTTTGATTGAAAGCATGAAGAGATTAGGTTGCATGATGATTGCCTCACTATAGGTTGTGTATTCAAATCTGCTCAGTGATGGTGGAACCCATGACAAGCCAACCCAAGAAGCTTCAATGGTACCTATGGCTTCAAAAATTCACCATATCTGAATTACACAACATTTAGACAATCGTCTCCAAACAGAAGATTTGTTTCCATTGAGTGGAGAAGGCTTCTGTTGAATAATGGGTCTTTTGTGCAACAAACTGTCTTGACTCTGGATTGGACTTGTTTTGTGGCCGCAAAATTCTGAAGATTTGAGTGCACAAAGTTTTATGTCATGTGGTATCCTAGAGATACGGTTTTGGGTTTGGTTGCATTTTTTCTAATTACACAACATTTAGACAATTGTCTGCAAACAAAAGATTTGTTTCCACTGAATGGAGAAAGCTTCTGTTGAATAATGGATTTTTTGTGCAAGAAATTGTCTTGATTCTGGATTGTATCTGTTTTGTGACAGCAAAATTCAGAAGATGTAAGTGCACAAAGTTTTACGTCATGTGAAACCAGAGGGTCTTGAGTTTTGTTGTGTTTTTTTTTCTAATTGGGGAATCTGGCTGCTGAATGCCAGGTGCAGAGCATAGTTGATGATGACAGTACCCTTGTGAACAGCCTTCAGAAACTTGATGATGTGGTGAAAGCTTTGTTTCTGCAACCAAACCTATTTTGTTTGCTTGTTCATGTGTTGTTGGTGAATAAATGACATATCCAATTTGGGCTCAATTAGTAGCTTGAGATGTTGCATTCTCAAGCAGGTTCTTCAGTAGCACATAAGCTGTCAGCGATGGATTTTTTTCTTGTACCCTTTTGGTTTTAGCTTCATCAAGGAATTTGTGTTTGTATTTCTGATCTGATTTTGGAGTAGGATGCAGATGTTGTCTGTCAAGAAGGTTTCAAAGCAGGTCATTTTAGCTGAACCATTCACCAGTTTCAGGGGCAATGGGTTGTCATCCAGATCATTCCTTTGTGAGTATCATGAGTGTAGAACTCATGGGATGCCTTCTCTGTTGGTTTCTAAGATGAGAATTTTGGTTCTGCAGCATGACTATTATTTGCAAGAGCTTGTCTCCAAGTACGGTCTTGGGAGCAAAGACAAGGTGGGTTATGAAGTGTGCCGGATGTTCTTTCAGTGTATGTTCTTCATATGCACTCATGTCAGAAGCACAGAATGAAAATCAAATATCAAAACACCCATATGTAATTGCAAGTTATTCAAGCTTGTTCCAGTAGTACCACATCCTTCTAAAATGACCCATCCGTATTCAATCCCTAATGACTTGGTCACTGCTGGTATGTGCAGGCTGCTCGTGTTGTTCTGGATTATGCAATGACATCGGGTGATGAGTCCACTATCTTTGAAGTCAAACGCTGCAGACATGGCAGTACTTGTAAAAACTGTTAGTTGTTCTCCCAGAGAGAGAGACAGAGACAGAGAGATAGAGAGCAGTTTCTGTAAGCCCTCAGTTTGACCAGACTCTCTTTTCCTTGGGAAGAGCTACATTAGCAGAGAGGTTACCAAGTAATTTTCCAGAAGTGATCTTTGCTTGACTGCAATTAACGATTGCACTCTCCCATGGTGCTCAATGTTTGCATCTAGTATTACTATTATTATGTGCAAAAGAACTGAGCTTGAGTCATAACTGACGTATTTTATGAATATTCAGTGAACTGTGAATACCGATCCTGATGGATGATTTTGGATCATGTTATTCTGCTTTTTTTCTTCTTTATGGCTCTCATTCTTTGTGATGTGGATACCATGATATATGCATAGTGAAGGTTGGCATGTGTTCTCTTCTGACCCAGAGGATGATACAAGCTTGACATTGGAACATATGGTCAGTGCCACTTCTTACCTTTTGGTAATGAACAGAGCCAATTTGCATATGTTGTCATTTCTTTCTTTTGGTGATAGGAGGAGTTTGCAGATGATGCCAAGAATATCTCCAACATGGGAGCTGGCATGAATAGAGTAAATCTCAGCAGAAAGGAGATTAATGTAAGAAAGACTATGGACAATTCTTGGTTGATGACACCATAGTTACTGAAGCACAGCAGCTGGGTTGATATGATATCCATCATTAGCACCATGGAACCCATTGCACAGGACACTCATTTTGTGAAAGTTTTTGAGCATTGAAAGAGGCAAAAACACCCAATATATCTGGTACAAATTTGTAAAATATTTCTTATGCATCTTAGTTGCTGAATCCCTTCCAGCTATGGGCAAGTTGCAACCGACTATATGTATATAGTTAGAGAGAGTGGAGACGAAGTTTCAGGAAGAGGTGATTCTGCTGCTCTTTCCTCTGTTGATGGACTGATGATATTCCGTGGTGCTTGCATTTCAGTTTGCTGCAAGAAGACTGCAAATTGACGCATGCTCTGGTTCTGGAGCATTCAATTATTTACAAAATTTCATCTCCAAATATGACCTCACAGGGAGCAAGGACAAGGTGGTCAGATTTCTCTTTTCTTCTGAAAATGCCACACCATTTTCTTTGAATTTATAAGACTCTTTGTACACAATTCAGTTGGCAGGAAACACTTACTAAATCTCAAACTTTGTGCATTTGTGCAATGCTGCAGATAAATTGTCAATACTATCCTTCAAAATTGCATCCTTCTGGCTTAATTTGCCTGTCATTCTGTCAGCTGTTTCTGCAATGATGTCCAGGTGATGAGTCCATTATCTGAAATCCACTGAACTGTAAACTCAAGCTTCTGATGTAGAGGTATGAGTGTAGCCATTCTTGATTAACATCATGTCATTCTGCTACTTTCACTCCTCTGAATTGCTTCTGTAAGATTTTCAAGTTTGGAATTTCATGTATGATTTGCAAGTAATGTGAGAAGATCAAGCTCATGCATGATTTCTACTACCACTGGTAAGTTCTTTGTTGCAGTGATCGAACAATGGGGTCTGTCAGAATCTGGCTGTTTGATATTCAGGGATAAAGTGTCTGTCTCTCCAAAGCTGCCACACACTTCAAATGGGTTGGTAGAGCCTGGAGTGCCCCCTCAACAATAACTCGATTGCAACATTGTACAATGAAAACCAAAAAAAATGAAGAATAGAGACATTTGGGGGGAGGACTTCTAAGAAAGAAAACCTACCATCCCAAAGCTCTGAGGTGTGAGCTGCTGCCATGGATCTCAGCAGTCAGGTAAAAAGAGAGGTAGTTATTGGATGACTGTCCCATGACAGTTAGTTTCCAACCACCTGATCTTTGTACCCTTCCCCTCCTCTTCTTCCCTCCTCCACCTTCCCTCAAATCTCATTTGGTATCAAGCCTTGAATCTGTACATTGATATCATTCAGGTTGTACAAAATCCAAAACAAGACTGCCCATCATCAATGATATTCTAAGAGCCTCGCTTGTTGCACCAGACCTTGCACAGGAAGGAAAAGCCTGAAGTAAAGTATCGTGGCTTGTTTATATCCAGAGTAAGGAGTAGCTGGTTTCAATGTTTTCTGAACAGAGCGATGCAGATCAGTTGGGTATACATACATATACCTACTCTGGATAGAAAGAAACCTTGATGAGGACTTGTGGCAGCAGCAGTCTACTACAGCCTGAAGGTACAACACAGTGCACATAGTTCATAATATCCTGTTTCTTCTTCCAGCAAAAAATTGATGGAGATGGCATTGAAAAAACAGGAGTTGAGGAGACCACCCAAACTCAGACTCCAACAGATTCCAGTGAGTAACAACAGTCATGTTTCTGAGGGAGGTAAGCAACAGCATGGCTGCCATCATCGTCATCAGCATCATGATCAGCATTCCAATGTATCACAGTGGTTGGAGGAGCATACCACACCACAAACCCGACACAACTTTGATGAGCCAGTAACAACAACGTTGAGTAAAGGAAGTGCCCACCCAGCTTGTGTTGCAAAAGAGGAGGAGAGGGACAACACCTCTGTGATAGAGGCAGAGCAAGCTTTGAGTATTCCAAACAATGGACCCTTTACTAGGGTTCCTGCTCCATGGTTTGGAAGATCCAAGACAGATGTTTCTGATCACCTGCGCATGCTGCCTCCAATGCATCCTAATCCAAACATTTGTGCTCCTTCTTATGGCCATCAATCCACTGTCATCACAGATAACAAACAACAGCCTCTGGATCCTAATTTGCCTTCTATCATTTCTCACTGGTGGGAGGATCGTCCTGGCACTGCCAAGCTTGCTGTGCCCCCACAATATGTAAATGCAACTGACCTGCGTGCAGCTCTGCCTAGGTGGTTGCCAAGGTCTCTTCGACAAAAGCATTTGTCAGCTGCTGAACTTGAGCAACCAAAACTGACTTCAGATAACACAAGGTAGAGCTTTAATCTGACCTTGAGCAGTAGCAAACTACCTTGTCATGTACACACTTGAAGACCATCATCATCATCATCATCATCCGTTGTGCCTGTTGTAGGTGTGGGTCAAGGACCTCAAGGTCCGAGGCATCAGACATCCAGGTTTCAGTGAAGCCTAGAGGCACAAGATCCAGCATATCAAGGAGACCTTGCACAGTTCCTTGCATATTGCAAACAACTGGTGGTGCAACAGCATCAGATCCATTATCTGCCAACCCTCCCTGTGAGACCGGGCAATCTGCTAGACTGAGCATTTCCTCCCAGGATGCATCCACTGCTACAGAAACTCCCAGAGCTTCCACTGGAGCAGGATCTTCACACCAGGATGCATCCACTGCTACAGAAACTCCTTGTCCTTCAGTCATCATCTCAAATCCCCGAAAATCCAAAGACCGCACTGTCGATGCTTACAAGCACATGAACCCTTACTGCATTGCCACCCAAAAGGTGTGGGAGAGTCATCTTAACCCTACAAAAACTCACACTGAGCAAATGTGTGAAAAGTTGCAATCTGGGATGCGAACTTCACTCCGAAAAGGTCAACAGAGAGCATATGCCAAATCATGTTGAGAGATGGAAACATGTTTCAACTCTGGATTAGGTCCAAAAAGACTACACTCAGAAGACCTGAATGTGGAAACACCAACCGGGCACACTGCAAGGAGTCCTTCGGGCAGCAATCAGAGGCGGATATTTCTTCTGCTAAGCTCTGGTTGAACATTTTCACATTCTCTAGACCATCACAGTTTTCTTTCTGCTAGTGAGAAAAAGACTTGAGGAATGAATGCATCCTGGAAGATGTCTTGATAAATATCACTAGAATGAGATATTTCCTTATGTCCTTCACTGCAGGATGAGATTTCCATATTTGAAAAGACACACTTGATATGTTCCAATCTAAGTGAAACAGACCCAGAACCCTCATGTGCTGATAGCAAAATCCAAAATGAAAAGAGCTCTTTCTCCTACAAACTGGCACTGAAAGCACAACAACAACAACATACCAGAGATTGATAAATAAGGGAAACTGTTAGTGCTAATCATGGATTTGAAAGACAGCACTGGTTTACATCAGCTGATATAACATGCAATATCTCTGGTTGTTGCCTTATATGCTCACAAGGTTCTTATAGTTCAGTGGGTGGTAATTGGATTTCCTGCTTGCCTAGCATATCACAACAGCCAAAAACTTTAGGGTTCCTCCTCCTTATCCAAGATGCTGAGGGTTCTGTCTTGACCCCTTGAGCTTCCTGTCCATAGATAGATATGCAACTGTATCATCTTCTCATGCAATATTCCATATGCACCAAACATGCCTACCAAGGAGAAGTAATCCAGCTCCTGCCAGTGGTTGGGGGTGAATTTCATGCATCAACATCTCATACTTCAAGTTCCGACAAGCTGAGTTTTCTGTCACGAGACCTAGGGAAAGAAGACTCAGCACATGATGCGGGGTAGCTCAACAGAACCATAAAAGAGAGGAGATGATAAAAAAAAGAAGCAAGGAGAAAGATGAACACTCAAAAGGAATCAAAACAAGGAAAAGAGGACGAGATAATAAGAGAGAAAGACAACATGAAGATCACATCATGTGAGAGCCTTAACTTTTGAGAACAAAGTGGGTGTTTTGGAAAGCTCCTCAGGCAAGAAGAAGATGCCCACAAAGCAACAATTTGAAGATTGCAAAGACACAAAGAAAAACCAAAACAACACAGAGAACACATCAAGAAATTGCTCTCTTGAAAACAAAGTGGGTGTTTTGAAAAGCTCCTCAGTTAAGAATAAGAAGCAACACAGAAAACATCTTGAAGATTGCAAAGGCGGAAGAAACACCAAAACAACATGGAGAATGCATCAAGAGCCTGATCTTTTGAGAACAAGGTTAGTGTCTTGAAAGGCTCCTCAGTCAAGAATAAGATGACTGCAAAACAAACATTTTGACAATTGCAAAGACAAGAAGAAACACCAAAACAACATGGACAACACATCAACGAGAGCCTGATCTTTTGAGAACAAATTGGGTATTGGATCACTCAGGCATAATAAGAAGCTCATCATTTTGAAGATTGCAACTTGGCAGAAGAAACACCAAACACCAAAACACAATAATTCACGGAAAGAGATTGGTATTCAAATTCTTGGAACAATTTATCACAACACAGGACTGAAACACATACCAAACTCCACACAAAGCTCAACACCAAACATGCAAACCCAAACCCACCAATTCAAGCTTCTGCTGCAGCAAGTGTCTTGGACATTCTCGTGTTCAGGTTCTTCATGCCAAGCTCATCACCAAACGTACAAACCACCAAACCTGGCAGCAATTCAACCTTCTGCAAATCTCTTGGACATTTGCATGTTCAGGTTAGTCCTGCGATCACCAAATGTGCAAACCACCAAACCCAGCGGCAATTCAAGCTTCTGCAAATCTTGGACATTTCCAGGTTCAAGTTCTCCATGCCAAACTCATGACAAATTGTACAATGCAAGCTTCTGCTGCTGCAAACTCTGGAACAATCATGTTAAGGTTCCTAATGTCAAGTGCATGCATTGCAAAATTTGCAAACCCAAAGTCTGGCAATTCAAGCTTCTGCTGCTGCAAATCTCTTGAACAATTGCATTCAGGTTTTTCATGCCAAGCCAAGCTCATCACCAAATGTGAAAACCCGAACCCAGCGATTCTGCACGCTCCTGCAAATCTCTTGGACATTCGCATGTTCAAGCTTTTGCTGCTGCAAATCTCTTGAAAAAGAGAACATTTACATTCAGGTTCTTCATGCCAAGCTCATCATCACCAGCATGTGCAAACCGCCAAACCCAACAGCAATTCGAGCTTCTGCTGCTACAAATCTCTTCAACATTCGTATTCAGGTTCTTGCACGCCAAGCTCATCATCACCGAATGTGTACAAACCACCAAACCCAGCAGCAATGCAAGCAAGCTTCTGCTGCTGCAAATCTCTTGAACACCCGCATTTCTATCGTCAGATATGTCGAGATTGCCAGTCTCGAGAGCATCTGTGGAAGTCCTTACTCCCCCAAAACCCAATTGAGGGGAAAAAGAAACAATAGATTGCTCAGGAAATCCATGTCGCTCAGGAGCTCGCGAGCTCGATCGATCGATCCTTCGTGAAGGCTCGAAAGTGTGTCCGACCGCGCGACTTTCTTCTTCTTTCCCTATTAGCAGCTCCTACCAACATCCACGGAACACTGCAATCGCGACACGTGAAGCAAGCGCGATTACAATAGAAAAAGAGCGTTCGCTTTCCGGTCCGGAGAGAGGGGGAGCAATGCGCATCATCGCCGCAACACCACGCGTCTCCACATGCACACGAGAAAACTCGACACGTGACTTGTTGCAGTGCAACCAGAGGAGATTCACGAACTTTGGCCACAAGGATCCATGAATTCTAAGGCAGCACAAGAGAGCTCTCGAAGTGAAACAGTTGCGAGAGACAGTTCACGACGAGCACGGAGACGGAACTAAGTAGGGA
>Ga0209208_10013461_pt1 | contig 10214 bp, 7 predicted proteins | sample S1TSphfallax_3_FD_187694 | JGI IMG/M metagenome (GOLD analysis project Ga0209208, IMG submission 187694) | Host-associated microbial communities from peat moss isolated from Minnesota, USA - S1T2_Fd - Sphagnum fallax MG (SPAdes) (version 2) | ecosystem: Host-associated > Plants > Peat moss >... | reverse complement strand
TAAAACTATAAAAAAAGAATGGAAACAAATGAAACAATGAAAGGGAAATACAATAAAATCATTTTAAAAGAAAAAAATTACAAAAAAGAAGAAACCAAATAAATAGTAGAAAATAAGAAAAAATAAAACTTATAATAATGAAAAAAACCCTACTTGAAAAAAAATGAGGTGTGTCTTCTTTCTCCAAACTTCAAACTTGCATCCAAAGAAACAAAAATACAAAAGTGAAAAAGAAACACTTTATTTTTATTATACAAAATAATAATAAAAACAGAAAACACATAAAAATAAATAATTTAAATAAATTTTTTTTATAAAAAAAAACACTAAAACATGAATACGGTTTAAAGAAACTAGAGGACTTCATAGGGTCCGAAGGTCACGGGTACCCACTAGTTTTATGTTATAATATCATAGGCTATTGGTAATTATTATATTGTGAGGTATTTTAAATTATTTTTCATAAGTTATTATTTTATATTCTAAGTTATTTTAACTTAAATCATTACATTTTATTTTAGATTATTTTAAATAATTATGTTTAGGATAAAATAATTTATAATAACATAAAGTAAAATGATCTTGAATAACTTAGAATATAACTTGAAATAACATATATTAATTTTGAATGAAATAACCTAAGGTATAACCTAAAGTTAGTTGAATAATTTAATTTATAATAACTTAACAGCTTATAATAAGTTAATTAAAATACCTCAAAGTAAATAACATATAATAGTTTAGGGTACAATAATTTATAATAACATATAATAACATAAGATGTAAATTAAAATAACTAAAGTAATTTAAAATAATATAGGGTATATCATAAAGTAGCATATATAACTTTTTTTAAACATAAAAATAAATTTATTTAGTACAATAAATTATAATATTGAATTATGTTAACTAGTAATAAAACATGATGTTTACATAATGATATTATAGTGAAATAATTTTCATCAAGGTGAAATCAATAAAATGCAATGAAGTTATTTCATTTTAAAAGTTTCATAGTGATTTAGGCTAGTAAATTACACCCCACTTTTGTAATAATGGTGATTCGAAAGACCATCTAATGGTTCATTATTCCCTGCACGTAATTCCACCAACAATGTTTTTCAAAATAAAATTTCATAATGTAAACCAATTATTTGAAATTGTAAATTTAATAATTTAAAATGAGATGGGCATGTTTTAGCATGATTACATGTTAAGAATGTGAATGTTTGACCTATGTGTGTTTGGGAATACATTTTTGTTATGCATAGTTGTTTTAACATTAGTGTAAAATAAATATGGTAAAATGTTGTCCATTGGTGGGGTTTCCAAACAATTATTGTTCATACAATGTATGTCTTTAGTTATTTGTGATGCAATTCCAAACCTATTTAATATGTTAATAAAATTTATATCATCTTGTCATATCATTTATTGTAATTCATAACATTGTACATATTTTAACCAATAATTAAATGCAATAATATTAAAAGTGTTGGTTATTGTTTGAAATTTATGAATCTCAAAATCAATAATTTACTTGAAAATATTAAAATGTTTACTTGGATTTTAACATTTTTTTTTATAAATTTTATGTTTGTCAAATCAATTTTAAACTTTTATTTCAAATTTTATTTTATTTTATTTTCGGTTCTTGTACTTAAGTCATTTATTTTTATATGGAAAATATTTTTCCAATTCTATTTCAATTTTTTTTTAATGTTACTTAAACACTTCAAATATTATCTTAGAAGTTTAATTCTATAAATTATTTGTTTGTCAAATTTTTTGAATTTTTATGATACTTTTCTATTTTAAAATGTTAATAATTTGAATTTTCATTGTCAATGACAAGGTTTGATTTTCAAATCAAATTATAAGTTTTTCAAAACAAGTTTTCGAATCAACAAATTACAAATTCAATTGAAATTCCCACAAAAAATTATAGATTTAAACAAACTTCCAACTTCATGATAAGTTTTAATTTTCAATATTTTTAATTATTAATATTTAAATGATTTTTTAAATTTTCTTTATCAATGAAAGAGTTTGATTTGTATTTTATTTAAGTCACATAAACAAATCCCAATAGACCCCCAATCAGTCCTAGCCAAGAAGCATGCATGTTATGCAAATGCAAAAGAAAGTTCAAATCAAATTCAAATCAAGTTGCAAGTTTTTCAAATTAAGTTGTTGAATCCAAGCTCCGATTGAATGACCAAAACATGACAAATTTAGACAAAAATCTAAGTTCAAAATAAGTTATAATAAATACATATTCAAGTTTTAGTTGCAAGTTCAAGTTGTAGATTTTCAAAAATCAATATATTATGTGCACAATTGAAGTTCTTGTCCACAAAAAGAACAAATTCATTAGACTCTACAAGTGACGTTTCAAAATATGATCCTCTAACTAAATTATCATTTGTACATATTTATTCAGACTACAAACTTCTTCTACCTTTATATTTTTTCCTTTGGAATTTTTTTGTTACTCTTTTATTGGTTCTACACTTTCCCCCCTTTTATTTTTTTTCAAGCCAAAATAACCTTCACCTCTATTGTGGAACTTAAAACAAATTTGCATTCAAATTCCTAAAGAACATTTGTCATTTCAAAAAGAACATGTTCTGATGAGAAAGTCATTTCCCAAGCATTATTTAGTTGTTCCTCCAATCACTCAACCATATGGTTAAATTTATAATCTGACATGTAGATGCAATATAAAAACATGGATTATTAACCGTAACATTTGTTGGCCCAAGATTTGGAATTGTATGAGCACAATGTGGGAAGTTGATTCTATAGTGATTCATCATGTGGGCTAGCTCTACCAAGAATAATTGTTGAAACCTTTTCTACCGCAAAATTTTCTAAAACTCCCTTTTTCTTACTCTAGAGTTTCAAGGGTAATGAACTTTCATTCATCTCCATAGCTTGATCTTCTTCATCTTCTACAATGGATTCTTTCCCTTAGTTGGTAAGATTTCCATCTTCAACAATTGTTTATGATTGTTTTTTAATGGGCTTTGGTCTTGGTTTTGAGGAAAGTGTTTTAGTCCCTAATGTGTGTTTTAGTCTATTACATGGTTTCAACACAACTCTAGCATTTTCATCTATTCTTAGATTGGCCTACAATTGGAATACAGTAAGAAACCATCTATAACTATCATCCTCACCTTTGTTCTCCTAATCACATAGATATTTTTTAGAAGGCCATCCATCCAAACCCCATCAAACTACAAACCTTTATTTCTTCAAGGAGAATCAAGATGAATACCTTGGGAACATATGTCTTCCTTTTTCTTTTTTGTGATTATGGCGAAGTTGATGGTTTTCTCTCCACCACTAGCATTATTGTTGAACCTATATATATTTTTTCATTTTTATCCTTTTCTTCCCTTAAACATTGCCATTTTCCAACTCTAATTTCACATTCATTTGTTGGCTATTTGTCTCACCCATTGCATCTTTATGTTTTGGACTTGCTTACTTTTTTGGTATGCTCTCTATCTTTTCCTTGCTATTTTCAAATGTTGATGTAACATCTAGACCCAACATAACCAATTTTTAAATGGCACCTTGCAGGTTTTTTGTGAATGAATGACTATTGAAATGATTGCCACTTGTTCAACTACTACTTGCAGTTTAAATGGAATCAATCAAAGTGATAATCAACATATATTGTTTTCATGTTGAAGAAGTAATCAACACACATATATACTAGCATTTTCACTAACTAGAAAAATGGGAATAAACATGCAGTTGTGAGGCTACACCTCCACCATTACACATATTTAAAAATACAAGGGCCACTCTTGAAGATGCAAGGTCCACTTCCCAACATTTTGAGTCATTATCAATATCATGTAGGAAAGCTTCAGCAATGTTCATGGAGTTGCATATTATGCTTCTATCATCCTTTCAACATTCGTTGGTATCTATAAAATTGAAAAAATAAAAAATTTGTGAATTCTCTAATATGTTCATAAGAATGAAATGTGGGAAACGTCAAATGAATAGTAACTACCTACTAATATTTTGAAATGATCATTGCTTTCAACATGCCCACTATGGTTATAATATCCTCCATCATATAATTGTAATGTACATGTACAACATTTTAAAACTATGCTTCTAGTGCATTAATAATCAAACATTTCACAGAAGCGAAAGGGAATCTACTTACAAATCATGACATACTTCACAGTTGGGATTCAAAAGCTTTTTATAACACTTTCGATGGTAAACATCATTTCCCTTGACTAAAAATTGCCATGACCAAAATAAACACCTAGTTAGAATACCACCAAGTCATGATCCCTACCTTAAAAAAAATATGTTCGAAACTAGTATCAATTCATAGGTGGACAAAAGTTTATTCTATATGATGATGCCTAGAAGTAGCAATTTAAAAATTTGCTTGAATGGTAGTGGTAAAAAATTAATACTTCATTTTTAGATTTGGTTTTGTTGCACCCTTAGCAATAGAAGCAATTTGCCAATTTTTTCCCATGCAACTCAAAAATTGCCCATACCCAAGAAGCTAGTTACAACTAACACAATTTGAACTATCACATTACAAAACAAAAGAAAAATTCCATGTTAGCTTTTATTTACACCCAAATTAGTACAAGCCACTACTAGGAACAAAAGTAGTGGGAGTGTTGGCTTTTTCCCAACCACCTCAAAAATTTCCCATATTTAAAAGCATTTATCATGGGCAAGAAGAGGGTTCAAAATCAATGGATTTTATTGCTCAACATGTTAACTAGGTTTTTACTTTTGGAAAATCTACCAACACATGTTGTAGATTTAAAGGACATATTATAGGTCAAAAACAAATCAGATGCATGCATGCCTTGGGACACCTTCATGAAGATGTTGTAGAGGGTTGTTATTTCTAAAAGTGGGTCAACTCTCCACTTTCAGTCTCTTTTGCATAGCTTTGACCACTTGTTCATCATTGACATTTGAAGATGGCTTCTTTTTCGTCCCTGGAGTTGTCACACATCACAAAAAAATGTAGAAGGAATTCAGTAAATATCTACCACAAAAAAAACTTCACGAAATCATGGAGGTACAAAGTTGATGAAATTAGTTCTAAAAGAAGAAGAGTTTAGAAACAATAGACTTAATAAGGGTTGCCATTGAACAAACTAGCCAAGAATCACATAAGGCATAGACTTGTGTAAGTGGAACAAAATTTGAGCAATATAGCACTTACAACACTCATTGCACGCCCAAATGCCATGGATGGTTGCATGTGTGTCCCATTGCCCCCACACCTAAGTTCCCCCGGGGCCCGCACTCATTACATCCTATCTTCCAATCTTATGAGAACTAGCAATTACACACAAAATGTTGAACTAAGAAAGTTTAGATCCGCTTCTCTCCTTGGAGCAAATGTTGAATCTCCTTCAATGTAAACATGTCTTTTATTGATTGCACAATGCAAGTGTAGATGCATATTTTGCAACTAATTCTATCAGAGACAATTCCCCATACTACACAAAAATAACATTGTGTTAGGGGAAACAACAATGCCTACCAGAAGATCACATGGCAAATAACATAATTTACAATTTCATAACCAATTTTCCTTAAAAGAAAAAAACACTTGTAGCAAAACATCATGTTCCATTGTAAAACATTTTTCCTAATTTGAAATCCGTAGTCTTTTGTGCACAAGGATGTTGCACAATTTGCATCATCAAACTTTAATTTCCATGTGGTGAACATGCAATATTTGTTGAATTTTCCTGTTGGATCCACCTGCCATGTCCACACTCTCAACACAAAAAAACATGTTTCTTTAAGCAATATAAACATTTCCATCAAATAAATCGTTTCACTTAATGTGAAACCAGTTTACATAAAGTAAAAGTTGCAAAACTTAGATCCAATGCAACAATCCTTGTCCTTGTGGGGGTAGGGCCCAATATATATATTTTAAAAATCTAACTATGGGTGCACCCTGTGCTAATTAATGGAAAGATGAATAAGTACCCTAGATAGTAGAATGATTTACCTTAGCCTTGAACAATAGGCATCAAAGTGCATTTCAATTGATTTGAAATTTCCAATTTTCAAAGTTCATATGTTTATGCTTGAAAGTTGAGATCCGTTTCATTTCATGCAAAACTTTCCCTAATTTAGAGTTATAAAACAATAAATTCAATGTCCAATGTCCATGTTCAAATTTTTATAGTTTATGCCCCCAACTTAAATCTTCTAGAATAATCTACAAGACATATGTAAATAGATTGATTAATACCCACCAAAAAACAATTGAAAAAATTTGGTGGACATTTTTTTCATCTTTTGCCATATTTAGTAAATTTAATATCTTTAACATTGTCACATGATATTACAAGTAATGGTTAATAAATGATGTGAGTAATAAGGTGGTGGTGTCATAAAAACTACCTTTAATTCTCACCTCTTAAGTTAATCAATGACCATCAATACATCATAAATATTCCTTTTGGTTATTTCTATGTGCTAACTAGATCTCCACCATAATATATTGGATTGCTTGTTCTATTGCCCCCAATATCATACTCTATTATATTCATGTCTCCTCTAAGTGATTTGGTTATTCATATTTGCACCTCCTTATGATGATTCTAAGTTCAAGGTTCCAATGAAGGTGACAATCATATGAATTAACCTCAAAGATGGTAACTCTCATATGGGGAGCCCCATGTTGTGTGGTTAAATAAAAAGCTTTAAGGCATAAACCAACTTTCAATGGAAGAATTAACTTGTCGAAGAGAACTCATAAATCAAATAATAAATGGTTATGTTTAATAACTCGGGATTGGGAGTCCCAACAACTAAACTGTTACAAAAAATAGGGCGATAATTTATGAAATTTTGCTTGAAAAATAACACAAAAATGCGCAAAAGATGGAAAAAACATTGATGTTGCCATTTTGTCGACCATAAGTTGATTACCACTTGCAACTATGTAGTGATAGAATAGTATTTCCATCACAATAAAAGGTGATTTACCTTGTTGCAACATCAGTTCCAACCCAATAGAGGGTAGTTTACCTAACCTTGCAACCTTATATTCAAAAAAGTAAAACAAAATTGTTTTTTACTACACTTCATGAAGAAAAAAAGAAATAAAAAAATATTGTATAATTTTCTTCAAATCAACATTCAAATTCTCCATTCCACAATCCACACATATATCACAAGGTTTTCACATTTCAACCTTTTCCAAAAAAAAGCTTTTAACTTTTAATTTTTTGAATTTTTTTTCCAAAATCACATTAAATAATGATGACAAACTTCCACCCATTGCCCCAAACCACATTCTTTCTTACTTTCTTGCTTCCATTTGAATCTTTTAAAAATTAACTCAAGTGAGGTGGCAAAATAATGCCATTTCCCCAGCTTTTAGAATCATTAAATCTAGTAGTTTCACTATTTAGGTAACTAGGGAGCGATAAATGATCATCACCTACCATTAGTAACAAAAAGTTACCAAGATAATGTTTAGATCCATTAATTATAGATTAACTTGCCCATTGACATTATCCTCCCTTCATTTTGGATTTTTTTAAAAATCTAGGTCAAGGGATAGGATGTGAGGCCATGGAAAAGGTATTACCAATTTTTTAGTCTACAAAAGGAGTGCCAAACTATCCAGCGGGTGTGTGAAATTCAAAAATAATAAATAGTTTGGGTATAGGGGTAAGGTATTATGCCACATGGTTAGGTGGAGTGTGATTACCATTATTATTTTCTAAGCTCTCTAATGAATTAAAGCAATCAACTAATGGCTCACATTGAAATTAGGGAAATGTTGTTAGTAAGTGGTAAGGTGCCACTTGTAAACTACTTCATTTGCCTCCCTAACAAGGTTCTTATTTTGTGACTAGGTGAGCATAGGTGAGCACAAACATGAGCAAACGTAAATGCATAGCAAATAATATTTTTTGGTATATCTATCCATGTTAACAAAATATTCATTAACACATAGTGTTGATGTGGGCAAAATATTTTTTAACAATAAAAATAAACTTGCATGTCAGATGACATATCCAAATATTCTATGACATAATCCAATAGTCTAATAGGCCAGGCATTTGGAGGTTCTTAAATGGAGGGCCGACAATATGTGTATAGTCCAAGTTACATGAGATTTGGTAGAATACTTACAAATAAAAGGTGTAAGTCCATTGGGGTATTATCCACCTCGATGATGGAATACAAAGGGGATATCAAACTAGTTATTATCTCATTAATCCTAGGTTTAAAAAAATTGTCATGTAATGTAAACCTAACTTGAATAAAGGGTGAGAATAATTGGAAGAAATCAAATGGGATTTTCTTCAAACTCTTGTTCTTTATTTTTTTCAATGGTTGTTTCATTAATGAATGTATCAAATATTTCATTTTTTTGCTTGCTTCATTGTGATTGGACTTTTTCATTTTTTCCAAAAAATGATTAATTTGACCAAGGGTGAACAAATTGAAGAAGACGTACAAGTCACATAAATACAAAGTTCTAACAAATAAATATAAACAATTCTAAAAGATAAAGAACACCACATTTACATGCAAATTAAAAAGGATAATCAAAACTTATTCCTACCCCTTTCCCTCTTTGTCATAATACAAAAAAAAAAATTATAATGAAAATGTAAGACACAATAGACAAATATATGAAACAAACCAAAAAATCAAATCAAAGCAACAACAAAAGAAAACAACAACAACAACAATAATAATAATAATAAGCAAACAAATTTTACATTTCATATGAAGCTTTGAAGTTGTAGCTTATAAAACTCCCAAGATCAAAGGTGTAATTGCATTTTATACTCCAAACTTGCACAACGTAAAAAAGGGGGAAGGGGGTTATAGTGTTGGGGGAAAAGTGAGCACAAACTTGGAGGAGATAAACTAAGTACTCCATATACTTAAAGTGTCTAGGAAAAACAATGTTGGGGACAAACACACAGCAATGGACTAACATCAAAGGTGACTTTGCAATAATGTTGAGTACACACATATGAATGTGGAGTAGTGGCATTAGGGATGAAAGAATGAGAGTTGCATCAAGGACAATGTGATAGTGTTTCACAAATGAAATAACAAGAATATTGTCAAAGAGAGTATAAAATGCATTGGGCATTAAGGAGAACATGGAGCAAGGCATTAGACAAAACAACACATCAAGGACATCAATAATAATGTGTCAAGGATGACTTGCAATGCCTCAAGCACATAGAACAACAAGGTACAATCAAGATAAAATAAGTCAATTTAAGACAAGGATTGAATATGTGAAATCCTTAATAATGGAAAATTTAGCAAAATATGTTTTAAATCATGGTTTACAAATTAATTTTTTAAAATTAAAAAATTTTATGAATAAAAAAGATGTTGCATTATACTATAATGTAAAGGTGCACATAAAAACTTTCCCATCAAAATGCCATTTTCAAATCATTTCAAGTCTTTTTTTTAATCTTTTAGGTAACAAAAAACATTGTTTTTATTGTTTTAAAAGCGATTTTGAATATTTCATACTCATTATGTTCATTCAAATTTTCCCATATGTTATCACAATACATTGAAAATATTATTATACAAGTTCATCCAAAAATTTCAACATTAGGCTAAACAACCAACCACTTGATGGAATAGAAATTAAATAGAAATTACATTTCATATGTGTTTCTTTTATCTCAATTGTACCCAACAATGCCAAGGACCTCCAAACACCAATTTTGTGGGACTAACAACAATAAGTGCCAAGGAGAAGAGAAAAAAATGAACAATTCCATATCAAAGTGATGAAAACTTTGAACAACAACAAAACCAAAAACAAATGACAAGAAATAAACAACTAAAAGATCTAACCAACAAAAGAATAACAATAAATGAATAAATCTTCTTCAAACAAACAAGTGAACCTTAAGCAAAACAAAAACAACAAATAAGTGAGAACTAAAATTCAAAAATGATATCACTAACTATGATATTCTTCCATTTTCAAGTTGAAACTTGACTTGAAAAGTTCCTCAATTTTCACCCCAATTATGAGAACTTCCTAACACTAAGTATCATCAATGTTGGTTAGTTCCCTAGTTATAGTGGCAACCTTTAGTTTTGGTTTGTAACATTTTTGAAAGGACTAGTTCTAGTTTTTTACTTTTGGAAGGGACTAGTCGCAATTTAAGTACCTCCCC
>Ga0209208_10013459_pt1 | contig 10217 bp, 7 predicted proteins | sample S1TSphfallax_3_FD_187694 | JGI IMG/M metagenome (GOLD analysis project Ga0209208, IMG submission 187694) | Host-associated microbial communities from peat moss isolated from Minnesota, USA - S1T2_Fd - Sphagnum fallax MG (SPAdes) (version 2) | ecosystem: Host-associated > Plants > Peat moss >... | reverse complement strand
TCCGACACCCAACTCATGGCCCCGCCCATGACGGCAATCTCAGCCCCCAGAAACGCCGCCCCCCGAGCCTGCAGCGCCCCGAACTCCGCCTCGGCGTTTGATGCCGAGTTTTGTGGGGTTTCACTCATGACAAGCAAGGCCAGGGGGCTTTGCCCCCTGGACCCCCACCAAAGGCTGAGCCTTTGGAAACCGGTCCCGGTCGGTGAAGAGAGGGGCCTGCAACGTTCGTTTCAACTCCAGCGCATTTGAAGGCCCCTCTCTTCACCGACCGGAATTGGGTTCTAAGGGCTGTGCCCTTAGTGGGGGGTCCAGGGGGGCAAAGCCCCCCTGGCCTTGCTTGCGATGGGTGAAACACCACAAACCCCGGCATCAAGCGTCGAGGCCGTAGGCGGTGTGCAGGGCGCGCACGGCGAGTTCGGTGTATTCGGCGGCGATCAGGACGCTGACCTTGATTTCGCTGGTGGAGATCACCTGGATATTGATGCCGCGTTCGGCGAGGGTTTGGAACATTGTGCCGGCGACGCCGGCGTGGCTGCGCATGCCCACACCGACCACGGAGAGTTTGGCGACGTTGGCGTCGGCGGCGATTTCGGCGTAGCCGATTTTTTCGCGAGCTGTTTCCAGGCTGGCGAGTGCGTGGGCGAGGTCGGTTTTGCCGACGGTGAAGGTCATGTCCGTCGTGGCGTCGGCGGCGACGTTCTGGACGATCATGTCCACGTTGATGCCGGCCTGGGCGAGGGGCACGAAGATCGCGGCGGCGATGCCGGGTTTGTCCGGCACGCGGCGGACCGTGACTTTGGCTTCATCGCGCGAATAGGCGATGCCGGCGACGATTTCCTGTTCCAAAATCTCATCCTCATCCACGACCATGGTCCCGGGCGTGTCGGAAAAGCTGGAGAGCACTTGCACTCGCACCTTTTCCTTCATCGCCAGCTCGACCGAGCGGGTCTGTAGCACTTTTGCGCCGACCGACGCCAATTCGAGCATTTCCTCGTAGGTGATCTTGTGCAGTTTCTTGGCGCGGGCGACGATTCGGGGGTCAGTGGTGTAGACGCCGTCAACGTCGGTGTAGATGTCGCAGCGCTCGGCGTGCAGCGCTGCGGCCAGCGCGACGGCGGAGGTGTCCGAGCCGCCGCGGCCCAGGGTGGTGATGCGGTTGTCGGGGCCGATGCCTTGGAAGCCGGCGATGATCGGGGTCTGGCCGGATTGCATGCGTTCGATGAGCTCCTCGCCCTCGATGCCCAAGATGCGGGCCTTGCCGTGCTGGCCGTCGGTATCGATGGCGATTTGCCAGCCCAGCCAGGACCGCGCTTCCACCCCCAGGTTTTGCAGGGCGATGGCCAGCAGGCCGGCGGTCACTTGCTCGCCGGTTGCCACCACCGCGTCGTATTCCCTGGCGTCGAACATCGGGGAGAGCGCGCTGCACCAGCCGACCAACTGGTTGGTGACGCCGGCCATGGCGGAGACGACGACCGCGACCTGGTGGCCGGCGGCGATCTCCCGGCGCACGCGCTCCGCGACATTGCGGATGCGGTCGAGGTCGGCGACCGAGGTGCCGCCGAATTTCATTACGATACGCGCCATGCTGGTCCTTGTGGAAAACCGGTGGGGGCGTCACATAAAGCGGGGGAGAAGGTTCGGCAATGCAGGCTGGGGCGTCGGTCAATCCGCTGGAAGTGCAGAAATTCGACGCGCTGGCGGCGCGCTGGTGGGATCCGGCCGGGCCGATGCGCCCGCTGCACATGATGAACCCGGTGCGGGCAGGGTGGATTACCGAGCGGATCGCCCGCCAATTCGGGGCCTGCGCGGGGGTGCGGGTGCTGGATGTCGGCTGCGGCGCGGGGCTGCTGGCGGAGGCGCTGGCGGGCGCCGGGTGTGACGTGCTGGGGCTGGACGCCGCCGGCGAGGCGATCGCCGCGGCTGAAAGCCACGCGGCGGGTCGCGGGCTAACCCTCGCCTATCGCACCGGCAGCGCAGAGGCGCTGTTGGCGGAGGGGCTCAAATTCCCGGTCATCACCGCGCTGGAGGTCATCGAGCACGTCGCCGACCCGGCGCAGTTCGTCGCCACGCTGGCGGGGCTGCTGGCGCCGGGCGGGCTGCTGTTCATCTCGACCCTCAACCGCACGCGCCGGTCCTACCTGACCGCGAAACTGGGGGCGGAATACGTGCTGCGCATGCTGCCCGTGGGCACGCATGACTGGAAACAATTCGTGCCGCCGGTGAAACTGGGCGCGATGTGCCGGCTGTCGGGGCTGCGGCTGGCGGATGTGGCGGGGATCAGCTTCGATGCGCTGAAGGGCGGGTTTAGGATTAGCCGGGATTTGAGTGTTAATTATATCGCGATGGCGCAGGGGAAGATTTAAGAAAGAAAGCGCTTCTTTTTTGAAAAAAAGCCTGGCCGGCCGCGAAGCAAAAAACTTTCGGTCCTGGGGGCTGTGGCGCGCGCGGTGCCAACGCCCGCTGTAAATGAAAGTTTTTTGCTTCTTTTTTTCAAAAAAGAAGCGCTTTCTTCAAACCTCGACAAACTGCCGCTCCCGCAGCATCTTATCCTATGGCCCATACAGGAGTAGCGCCATGCCGCTCGATTTTACGGAAACCCTGAAAACCTGGCGGCATCATCTGCATGCCCATCCTGAACTCTCGCTGCAGGAATCGGCGACCGCGGCCTTTGTTTGCGACGAGTTGGAGAAGCTCGGCATTCCGTTCGAGGCGGGAATCGGCGGGCACGGCGTCGTCGCGACCATCACCAAAGGCGCCTCCAACCGCGCGGTCGGGCTGCGGGCGGATATGGACGCGCTGCCGATCACCGAAGCCACCGGCGCGCCCTACGCCTCCACCAACCAGGGCGTGATGCACGCCTGCGGGCATGACGGGCATACCGCCTCACTGCTCGGTGCCGCGAAATTGCTCATGGACGACAACGGCTGGTCCGGCACCGTGCGCCTGGTGTTCCAGCCGGCCGAGGAAGGCTTTGGCGGCGCCGAAGCAATGCTGAAAGACGGGCTGCTACAGAAATTTCCGATGGAACGCATCTTCGGCTACCATAATTGGCCCGGCCTTTCGACCGGCACCGTCATGCTGCATGACGGCCCGCTGATGGCCGCCGCCGGCAATTTCCAGATCGCCCTGCGCGGCCACGCGGCGCACGCCGCCATGCCGCATCTGGGCAAAGACCCGGTGCAGGGCGCGGCGCACCTGATCATCGCCCTGAACGCCATCGTCGCCCGCCAGGTGGACCCGCTGGATACCGCCGTCATCTCCGTCACCCGAATGCAAGGCGGCCAGGCCAGCAACCAAATCCCGGACGTCGCCAGCATCGGCGGCACCTTCCGCGCGCATGACGAAAAAACCATGGAATTCCTCGAATCCCGCATGCGTGCCACGGCGGAGGCCACCGCCACCATGTTCGACCTGACCGCGGAAGTGAAAATCTCCGGCTACCTGCCCCCCACCACCAACCACAAAGCCGAAGCCGACCTGGCCGCCAAAGCCGCCGCCGACGCGGGCCTGACCGTCCGCCGCGATATGAAACCAACCATGGGCGCCGAAGACTTCGGCCGCTTCCTGCTGCAAATCCCGGGCGCCTACGCTTGGATCGGCAACGGCAACTCCGCCGGCCTGCACAACGAAAAATTCGACTACAACGACGAAATCCTCCCCATCGCCGCCCACTACTTGGCCACCACGGCGAAAGCCGCCCTGCAGGGCTAGCGCTGTGGGGTTGGGGGGTGGAAGTAAGCAAGTAAGGCCAGGGGGGCTTTGCCCCCCTGGACCCCCCACTAAGGGCACAGCCCTTAGAACCCGATTCCGGTCGGTGAAGAGAGGGGCCATCGCGCCCGTTGCCTCTGTCACACCCGTTGCCGGCCCCTCTCTTCACCGACCGGGACCCGTTTCCAAAGGCTGTGCCTTTGGTGGGGGTCCAGGGGGCAAAGCCCCCTGGCCTTGCTTACTTACTTCCCACCCCCCAGCCCCACAGCGCTGACCGTGGAGTGGCAGCAGCCGGCGGCGGTGGTGGAGGTGGTGGCTTACGGGGAGGGGGATGCTGTTGTTACGGTGTTGACGGCTGGGTTGGGGGCTTGGCGGGGGTTGGCCAAGGGTGGGTCGTCGCGGCGGGGGACTGCGGTTTGGCAGCCGGGAAATTTGATTTCGGCGCGCTGGGTGGCGCGGCACGCGGAGCAATTGGGGAGTTTGACGGGGGAGCTGGTGCATCCTGGGGCGGCTTTGGCGATGGATGACCGGCTGAATTTGGCGATTCTCAATGCGGCCTGCGCGGTGGCGGCGGGGGCGTTGCCGGAGCGGGAGCCGCATCCCGAGGCATTTGCCGGGCTGGCGCGGCTGCTGGCGGGGATCAATATCGAGGGGGCGGCGTTGCCGACGCTGGTTTTGTGGGAGCTGGCGTTGCTGCGGGAATTGGGGTTTGGGCTGGATTTTTCGGTCTCGGCCGTGGCGGGGGATAATGACCGGCTGGCGTTCGTATCGCCGCGGACGGGGCGGGCGGTTTCGCTTTCGGGGGCCGGGGCGTGGGCAGACCGGCTGTTGAAGCTGCCGGCGTTTTTGCTGGACGGGTCCGATCCGGATTTGGCGGATGCGCTGGACGGGTTGAAGCTGACCGGGCATTTTCTGGCGCGCGACGTGTTCGGGGCGCGGCATCGTCCTCTTCCACCGGCGCGCGAGCGTCTCTACAACCTGATTTCCGATCGGGTTTTGGAGTAGGTTTTTTTGCCGGATGATTTCATGCGCGCGGGGATGGCGGGGCGGCCGCGCGCTAAACTAAGCTCAGCGTCATCATTGGGCCTGACTCATGCCCGATGATGTAAGCGGGAATATCGAGGACACGCCGCTCGCCGGGGCGCTGTCCGAACGCTATCTCGCCTACGCGCTGTCCACCATCATGTCGCGTTCCTTGCCGGATGTGCGGGATGGGCTGAAGCCGGTGCATCGGCGGCTGATCTATGCGATGCATCAGTTGAAGCTCGACCCGCGCTCCGGCTTCAAGAAATGCGCGCGCGTGGTGGGCGACGTGATGGGCAAGTTCCATCCGCATGGGGACTTGTCGATCTATGAGGCGCTGGTGCGTTTGGCGCAGGAATTTTCCTCGCGGTTTCCGCTGATCGAGGGCCAGGGCAATTTCGGCAATATCGACGGCGATAACCCGGCGGCGATGCGCTACACCGAGTCGCGGCTGACCGAAGTCGCCGAATTCCTGCTGCGCGGCATCGACGAAGACGCGGTCGATTTTCGCCCGACCTATGACGGCGAGGAGAGCGAGCCGGTGGTGTTGCCCGGCGCGTTCCCGAACCTGCTGGCGAACGGGGCGAGCGGGATTGCGGTGGGGATGGCGACGTCGATTCCGCCGCACAATGCCGGCGAGGTTTGCGCCGCAGCGATCCATCTGATCCAGAATCCGCAGGCGACGACTGCGGATTTGCTGAAGCATGTGCGCGGCCCGGATTTCCCGACCGGTGGCGAGCTGGTGGAGGACGAGGCGATTTTGCTCGGCGCCTACGAGACCGGCCGCGGCTCGCTGCGCACCCGCGCGCGCTGGGTGAAGGAGGACCAGAAGCACGGCACCTGGGTGATCGTGGTGACGGAGATTCCCTACCAGGTGCAGAAATCCCGCCTGATCGAGCAGGTGGCGCTGCTGCTCCAGGAAAAGAAACTTCCGCTGCTGGCCGATATCCGCGACGAGTCGGACGAGAAGATACGGCTGGTGCTGGAGCCGAAATCCCGCACGGTCGATCCGGACATGCTGATGGCCTCGATGTTCCGCGCGACCTCGCTGGAGACGCGGTTTTCGATGAACATGAACGTGCTGGACGCCAACCGGACGCCGCGGGTGATGGGCCTGCGCGACCTGCTGCGCGCCTGGCTGGACCATCGGCACGAGGTGCTGCAGCGCCGCACCAATCACCGGCTGGAGGCGATTGCCCGGCGGCTGGAGATTCTCGACGGCTATCTCGCGGTGTTTCTCAATCTCGATGAGGTGATCAGGATCATCCGCAACGAGGATGAGCCGAAGCCCGCGCTGATCGTCGCGTTCAAGCTGACGGACGCGCAGGCGGATGCGATCCTGAACATGCGGCTGCGCTCGCTGCGCCGGCTGGAGGAGCAGGAGATACGCCAGGAGCACAAGAAGCTGAGCACCGAGCAGAAGGGGCTGCAGGCGCTGCTGAAGGATGAAGGCAAGCGCTGGGCGAAAATCGAGGCCGAGATCGGCGAGGTGGTGCAGAAATTCGGCGCGGGGCCGCTGGGCGCGCGCCGCACGCAGATCAGCGCGGCGGCGCCGGTGGTCGAGATCGTGGCCGAGGCGCTGGTGGAGCGCGAGCCAATTACGGTGATCCTCTCGCAGAAGGGCTGGATACGGGCGCAGAAGGGCCATCTGCCGGACGACGCCGAGCTGAAATTCAAGGAAGGCGACCGGCTGGACCGGCTGCTGCGCTGCGAATCGACCGACCGTCTGGCGCTGCTGGCGACCAATGGGCGGGTGTATACAGTTAAGGCCTCCGACCTGCCGCGCGGCCGCGGCGACGGGCAGGCGATCCGCCTGCTGATCGAGCTTGGGAACGAGGACGGGGTGACCTCGCTGTTCGTGCCCGATGCGGCGGGTAAATACCTCATCGCCGCCTCGGTCGGGCGCGGGTTTGTCATTGCGGGGTCGGAGCTGAATTCCGAGCGCAAGGCCGGCAAGCAGATTCTGAACGTGAAACCTGGCGAGGAACTGGCCGCCTGCGTGCCGGCGAAAGGCGACCATGTCGCCATCATCGGGCAGAACCGCAAATTGCTGGTGTTCGCGCTGGCGGAGGTGCCGGAAATGCAGAAGGGCGCCGGCGTCGCGCTGCAAAAATATAAGGATGGTGGCATGGCGGACGTGAAAGTCTTCGCGCTGGCGCTGGGTCTGACATGGAAGCTGGGCAATAATACGCGGACGGAGACGAAGCTGACAGACTGGCTGGGCTCGCGCGGTGCGGCGGGGCGTCTGCCGCCGAATGGCTTTCCGAAGTCTGGAAAGTTCGGAGCTTGAGAAGGAAGGAAGCGCTTCTTTTTTTGAAAAAAAAGAAGCAAAAAAACTTTCGTTTACTGCGGGCTTAGGCGCGCTCATGCCAGCGCCCGCAGGACCAAAAGTTTTTTGCTTCTTTTTTTCAAAAAAGAAGCGCTTCCTTTCCTATTGTTAGCCTCGTCTTGCCCCTCCCAAGCAAAATCCCCATCGCCCTGAACGTCAGCGCCATCTCCCTGGCAGAAGGGCTTCGCGCCGGCATTGCGGTTGCCGTTACCGTGCTTGCAGGAGAGATATTCGGCCTCCCGCATTTCGGCCTGGCCGCCCTCGGCGCCCTGCTCACCTGCTTTTCCGACCCCGGCGGCCCGGTGCGGCGGCGGGTGCCGGCGGTTTTGGCTTTTGCGCTGGTTTCGGGCGTCACCTTCGGGCTGTTTGGGTTGATACGCGCCGGCGGGCCGCTGATCGCAGCACCGCTCGCCGGCTGCGCCATTTTCGCGGCCTGTTTTGCCCGCGTCTACGGCCAGAGCGGGCTGCAGGTCGGCAATCTGCTTTGCGTGGTGATCATCCTGGCGCTCGACACGCCGGCGCCTGGCGTCGCCGCGGCCGCCGTGCAGGGGCTGAATTTCTTCGCCGGCGCCATCTGGGCGGCGTTTCTCACGCTGGCGATCTGGCGGCTGCATCCTTACCGGCCGTCGCGTGTCGCGCTGGCGGATGTTTCGCGCAAGCTTGGCGGGCTGGCGAAGGATCTGGTGGCGCTTGCGAAGGCCGAGGTCACGGCTGCGTCGTTCGAGGAACATGCCGCCAGGCATCGCCGCGGGGTGCGGGAGGCGATCGAGACCGCCCGCGGCGTCGCGCTGGACACGTTCCGCCGCCGCGGCGTCGTCAGCCGGCGCGCGGCGCAGATGGCGATCCGGCTGCAGACGCTGGAGCAGATTTTCGCCGCCTTCATCGCCCTCTCCGACCTGCTGGAGAACGACGCGGAGGGCCGCGCCGGCGCCGCGCGCCCGATCCGGCTGATCGCCGGCTGGCTGGCGGCGCTGGCGCCCGATATCGAGGCCGGCGCGCCTCTGGACACCGACAGGAAGCGCCGCAGCCTGCAGAACCTGCGGGCCGAAATCGCCAGGCTGCCGGCCGAATCGGCGCGGCGCCACGTGCTGGATTCGATGGCCGAGTATCTCGCCATGCTCATCAACGTCTCCGCGGCGCCCGGGCAGAGCCAGTCCAGTGACGCGAATGCGCTGAAGCTGCGCGCCAGGCTCGTCGCGCCGATCACCGCGAACTGGAAATTCGCCTCCGCCGCCATGCGCCACGCGCTGCGCGCCGCCATCATCGGCACGCCGGCGCTGCTGTTCACCATGCTGTTCCACCAGACCTTCTCGCACTGGATGACGATCACGCTGATCCTCTGCCTGCAGCCCTATTTCTCGGCCACCTGGATGCGCTCGGCCGAGCGGATCGCCGGCACGGCGCTCGGCGGCGTCGTGGCGGCGGCGATCGGGCTGGTCGCCCAGACCAAGACGGAACTGGCCTTCACCATGCTGCCGCTGACGATGTTCGCCTTCTCCATCCGCGGGGTCAGCTATGGCGCGTTCGTCGCCGCCCTCACGCCGATGGTCGTGCTGCTGGTGGAACAGATCGCGCCGGGCACCAGCCAGTTCGAGGTCGCGGCGCTGCGCGTGCTGTACACGCTGCTGGGCGGCGTGCTGGCGGTGTTGGGCAATCTGCTGCTCTGGCCGGGCTTCGAGCATACCAGGCTGGAAACCAGCATCCGCGCCGCGATCGACGCGCATATAGCCTACGCCAATGCGGTATTCTCGGCACTGCTGGATGGCGCGCCGGCGCCGGACGCGGCCAGACGCGCCGCCGGCCTTGCCAGCAACAACCTGGAAGCCGCCCTCTCCCGCGCGCTGCTGGAGCCGCATCGCGGCGCGGACGCCGCCATCGAACGCGGGGCGGTGGTGGATGCGGCGCTGCGCCGCATCGCCGGCCGCCTATCGGTCCTGGCGCTGGACCGGCCCATCATCGGCCCCGGCGCGCGCGGCCTGTGGCAGGAATGGCGGTCTTGGTTCGCCGCCAGCCTACTCGACAAGGCCCCGGCGCGCCCGAAACTGCCCGAAGGCCCGGGCGCGGACGCGCTCAGCCGGCTCGCCCGCCAGGCCGAGTTGATCGCGAAATGAGCGATTTTCATCGACAATCTGCTGCGCTGCAAAATCAGCCATTGGCTTGCCGGACGGAAGGGGCCATCTATTGCAAACAAGCAAGAGAGGCTTCCCTATGTCGGTTACCAAATTCCCCTTCGCCGCGATGAACCCATGGGCGACCATGGCCATGCAAACCGCCATGCTTGCCATCGAATCCCAGCAGGTCATCGCCATGCGCCTGACGAAATTCGCCTTCGGCGGCCCCGGTGTGCAGCGCGAAGCCGAATTGATGGTGAGCGAGAAAATGGAATCCCTCGCCGAAACCAGCCAAATGATGATGCTCGCCGCCCTCGGCGGCAGCCACGACCTGGGCGCCGGCAAGGTCGTGCGGCACTACCGCAAAAAAGTCCGCGCCAATGTGCGTCGGCTTGGGGCTTAGGCTGGGGTAAGTAAGCAAGGCCAGGGGGGCTTTGCCCCCCTGGACCCCCCACTAAGGGCTGAGCCCTTAGAACCCGATTCCGGCCTCTGAAACGAGGGGCCTTCACAGCCAAGGGCGTTGAAACGAACGTTGCAGGCCCCTCGTTTCAGAGGCCGGGACCCGGTTCCAAGGGCTGTGCCCTTGGCGGGGGTCCAGGGGGCAGAGCCCCCTGGTCTTGCTGACTCTCCCCAACCGAAGTCCAGGCCAACGCATCACGGATCGCGGGCGTTTTTGCCGGTTTCGCCCAAGGCCCGTCCAGGGCCAGGCCGATTGTGGGCGGGGTGGGGACGTTGGGTTGCAGGGTCAGGTCCAGGGATACGCCTTGGTCGGGGATGTCCACGTTGCCGGAGGCGTTGACCGTGCCGGTTTGGCTTTGCAGGCTGGCGGTGCTGATGGCGTAGATGCCGTGGTCGAAGCTGCCGGCGATCGAGAGCGTGTCGAACGGCGTGGCGCCGGCGAGGCAGGCGGCCTGCAGGGCGGCGTCCCGCGGCATGGCGGCGAGTGCGGCGCCGAGTGCTTGCAGGTTGAAGCCGGAGAGCGTGCCGGATTTGGCCGACAGGCTGGCGGCGCCGGCCACCGTGGCGGCCCAGGCAAGCGGCCCGTA
>Ga0209208_10013457_pt1 | contig 10218 bp, 9 predicted proteins | sample S1TSphfallax_3_FD_187694 | JGI IMG/M metagenome (GOLD analysis project Ga0209208, IMG submission 187694) | Host-associated microbial communities from peat moss isolated from Minnesota, USA - S1T2_Fd - Sphagnum fallax MG (SPAdes) (version 2) | ecosystem: Host-associated > Plants > Peat moss >... | reverse complement strand
CTCGGTGGAGGAACGAAAGCAGGAAAAAAAAACAGACTGACAGACCACCACCACCAACAGGGCAGCAGCAATCAATCTCCGACGAGCTTGCGCAGGAGGCGGCGGCGGCTCATGAATGTAATGTCATCAAAGCCGAGGCCGAAGGAAGGAGGAGTAGCAGCTCCGCATCTCTTTGTTGTTATTAATAGAGAGGAAGGAAGGAAGAAGCAAGAAGAAGAAGAAGAAGAAGAAGGGTAAAGATGGAGCAGCGACAGATCCGCTGCGGCGCTCCCTCGCATTTAGTAAATCTCTCTTCTAGTCTCTGGTTGCAATCCCAGCTCGGCTGTCTTCGTCTTCTTCATCAATGTCATCCAATTGCTGCACAGTGTGCCTTGCTCTGCTGCTCTTTGATGATTCGATCTGCCTCTTCTTCTTCCATCGGCGCGCCTAAGATCCAGCTGCTGCTGCTCCAGCCCTCTGTGGAGGAGCCTTTTGTTGGAATGCCAAGATGCTTACGATTGCTGCCGCTGCAAGAAGAGACGCAATTCGTCTTCTTCTTCTTCATCTGTTGTCGCCAGAGGAAGCAAGCATTTGGAGCATTGACAAAGAGGCATGGAGTGATGATCTTCTTCTTGGCATTTTGCACATGAGAGCAACAATTCTGCTGTAGCAGGAAGAATGGCGTCGTCGGCGTCCAAGACGCGACCCAGTTCTTCACCGTTCCAGTTTAGAAGACCAGCGACAGCAGCGTCGCTGAACCAGAGTCGGAACTTCGGAGTCAGCGGCGCGTCTCTTCCGTTTCTCTCTTCCTCATCTACTTCCTCGTCTTCTAGTACCTCAGTGTTATCCAAGACCTCGACCTTTTCCGCCGGAAAGTTGCCGACCCCCGGCAGCGGCAGCAGCAGCAAAGGCAACATCCCCGTGCCACCACCATCTTCTTCTACTGTCGCAACACCTCCTCCTCATCCTCCTCCTCACAAACTTCGTTCCACTCCTGCTCCGACGTCTTCTGCTTCTTCTGCTTCTTCTTCCGTTTCGGTTTCGGCGGGAATTGCCCGAAGCGCAGTGAGCCCACGGGGGACGCCTTCCACGCCCACCTCGCAACAACAACGTGCGGGGGAGCATCAGCATGGCAGTCCACCTAAAGAAAACGTCTCCGTGACGATCCGCTTTCGGCCTCTGAGGTAAGGAAGGAAGTAAGGGGATGTATTCTTCTTCTTCTTCTTCGTCTTCTGCTTCTTCGTCTGAGCTGAGATTTTACAACAGATACCCAATTTTGTTGCTCATTTTTGCTTTGCATTGATGAAGAAGAGAAGAGTTGAAAAACAGATACCCATTTGGTCAATTTTGGTTGCATTGATAGAAGATTGATGGAGAAGAGAAGAGTTGAAAACAGTCAGACATCCAATGTGGTCATTTTGCTTTGCATTGATGAAGAAGAGAGGAGTTTGAAACAGATATCCAATTTGATCATTTTGCTTTGCATTGACGAAGAAGAGAAGAGTTTGAAACAGATGTCCAATTTGATCATTTTTCTTTGCATTGATGAAGTGGAGAAGAGTTTGAAACAGATACCCAATTTGGTCATTTTTCTTGCATTGACGAATAAGGGAAGAGTTGAAACTAGATGTCAATTTTAGTCATTTTGCTCTGCATCGATGAAGAAGAGAAGAGTTGAAACAGATACCCATTTGGGTCATTTTGCTTGCATTGATGAAGAAGGGAAGAGTTGAAGCTAGATGTCCATTTTGGTCATTTTGCTCTGCATCGATGAAGAAGAGAAGAGTTGAAACAGATACCCATTTGGGTCATTTTGCTTGCATTGATGAAGAAGGGAAGAGTTGAAACTAGATGTCCATTTTGGTCATTTTGCTCTGCATCGATGAAGAAGAGAAGAGTTGAAACAGATACCCATTTGGGTCATTTTGCTTGCATTGATGAAGAAGAGAAGAGTTTGAAACAGATACCCAATTTGGTCATTTTGCTTTGCATCGATGAAAAAGAAAAGAGTTTGAAACAGATACCCACCCATTTGCTCATTTTGTTTGCAGTCAAAGAGAAATTCTTAGAGGGGATGAAGTTGCCTGGTATGCTGATGGTGACACTGCAGTGCGCAGTGAATTGAATCCCTCAACAGCTTATGCCTTTGGTAATTATTATTATGTCCTCCTTCTCCACTTCCTTATCTCCTTGAAGCATCTGATGTTTCATTGCACTTCCAAACTTTAGTCCAGAACTTCAATCAAACACAAGTGATGGATTTGGATACAAATAAACAAACAAAAATGCCAGTGGCTATAATGAGGTGTGTGTTGTATGTATGGGCAGATAGAGTGTTTGGGCCTGCCACAACTACTAGAGGAGTCTATGATGCAGCTGCTCAGCAGGTGGTCAGTGGAGTTATGGAAGGCATCAATGGTAAGGGTCTTGTTTCTCCATTGAAAATGGTGATGGGTTGCAAGGATTTACTCCATGCTTGCAACTATACGTATGAACCATAGAGAGGCTACAACATTCTATTGATCCCCCTCAGTGAAACCCACTACTAACAAGATGTCCTCTAGGGCTGTTTCTGCCTGCTTGCCTCTCTGGATGTGGTAATGAAAACATGTCATTACACCTAATTAGAGGAGCTGATGAAGTGAAATGGGGAATCTTAGGATAATGCTTCTCTTGAAGACAGGGATTGTTGAAGCATCCTGAAATTCTGCTGACCATAGTAGTTGGAAGATTGCTCTGTGGGGTGCATTCCTAGTCTTTCCTCTCCTCTTAATTCTTCATTCACTTATTCTTGTGTTTTGGCTTCTTTTTATGTTTGCTCATCTCTTTGCTTGGGTTTTGCGTTTTTAGTTTGACAAAATTCCTTCTCAGATTGATTACCTTTGAGCAGGTGTAAACTGAAATTCGCATTCATCATTTCAAAAGAACTTTAAGAGCAGATAGAGGCAAGTCAGAATTTTTTTCGCAGTTCATGTATGGTTAGTAAATCACAGACACAATCTCTCTGCTGGTGGTTGTTGGCTCTGCAGGAACTGTTTTTGCATATGGTGTTACCAGTAGTGGCAAGACCCACACCATGCATGTAAGGTTTTTCATTATCCCTTTTTACACATGGTCAAATTGGTGGAGTCTGGGATCTGATTTCTACAGCTTTGGGCCAAACTCTTCTTCAAGAAAAATGATTCCTTTTCTGTGGTCAAAGCTTAGTAGTTGTGCAGTTCATGAATGCCTATGGATTATTGTTAGGTGAATTTCAGCACAAACAGAGATTTGAAAGGATTTTACAGCCTGAAAGAAATGTGAACTCCAGTATGTATCTTCAGGAGAAGAGTATGAGTATTTTGTGTCAATAGCGCATGCTGAATAATTTTTGGCTAATAAGGATTGGAAGGGTGGGTTGGAACAGGGGGATCAAAAATCACCAGGAGTCATCCCATTGGCAATCAAGGATGTCTTTAGTATTATTCAAGAGGTAGACCCTCATTTCTTTCAGTTAACTTCTTTCAATGTTATATTGGTTCCATTTGCATTGTTTTGTCCAAGATGGTCAGAGCAGCTCCAGTGGTGCTCAATATGTGAGCTTGCAAAAATATTTCTCACATCCAAGTTTAGTTATTTTGCTGAGCCAAAGCATCATGTTTTGACTTTTCTTCATCCATTTTGATTTTGCTGGCCCACATACTGAGCACCAGTGGAGCTGCTCTCAGTAAGGAGGTGATCTCTTAGATTTAATTGCCCTTTTTAAAAATTCACCTAATCTGAGAATAGGTAAATCTGGGTGGGTGGCTTCAGATCTGTGTGGGTCCTTCTTTCTCACGAAACCAAGTGTTTGATGGTCAACTGTGTATCACATGAAGCGCCTCCAGTCTTTTTGACACAACAAATGCTATTGCTTGTTTCTCCTGTTTTGGCAGACTCCAAGTAGGGAGTTTCTCCTGCGAGTTTCTTACCTTGAAATCTATAATGAGGTAATAATGTTAAGCTCTAGTGCAGACACTGTCTGGCATTGGTCTGAAACAATTATTGTCCATGATTTAGAGAACGCTTCTCTGTTGATGTAAATATTATTGGGTACGGTGCATTGTTCTGATCTGCATCTCTTTTGTGACAGGTGATCAATGATTTACTAGATCCAGCAGGGCAAAATCTACGAGTGCGGGAGGATACACAGGTATCTTTGACTTGTAGTAGTAGCTAGAGGCTGGGTTTTGTGACATATGGAATAGCATAATTTGACTGTGAGGTCTGAGAAACAAATAGTAGGAGGATGACAAAAATCTGTTTTACAATTTGCTTGACAATCTCACTGTATGTGGGGTTTTTCTCACAGCAAGGCACTTATGTTGAAGGGATAAAGGAGGAAGTGGTGTGTTCACCAGCTCATGCTCTCTCCCTTATTGCTGCTGGTGAAGGTACTATCATTCTACAAAATCTCCTTTGCAGACATTGTTTTTTAGTCTGGTTTGAGCATCATGGATTAGATTAAGACTCAGAGGCACACACTTTTCAGCAAACTTGCTGGATACGTATTCTCTCTATCATTTTCCATTTTCTGATAAGTATCATGCCAGCTCCCACCATGTCTCTTGACATCTCTGGACACTTTTTGCAGAGCACAGGCATGTGGGCTCCAACAATTTCAATCTACTGAGTAGTCGGAGTCATACAATCTTCACAATGGTGTGTATATTTTCCTCGAGCTTTCATCTGTGTAAAAATCATGGTAATGGATCACAGGAAAGTGGCTGACATGCCGCCACAACATTTATGTATTCCTCTTCTGTCAGCTGAGATTCATACCCAAATCACACCTACTTATAAAATTTTTGTGATTCCTAGTTGTGCACAGGTTAGGTAAGATGATGTGCATATAGACCTAAGTTCAATTCACAAGCAAGCCTAAACCCTAAACCCTTTCAAGGAAGGTTTATCTCTTGGTCAACACTAGTCTTCCCAGAGTTTTCCACCAAAATGCTGACAACTAGCTTGAGTATGATGTAGGGTGAATGCCAAGGGCTTGATCTTACCGTTTCCAAGAAGGAATGATTTCTCAAATATCAAGAGTCAAAAAGAGTTGCAGAGGCTCATCATGAGGCAGTTTTTAATGTTTTCCTTGATTGCAAGTGCAGACAGTAGAAAGCAGCCTGCGAGACGAGGGCTATAACAACAAAGATGTTACTCTTTCTCAACTTGTAAGCTCCTGGGTGCCTTTGTTGGAGCTATTCTTACTGATGTTTAATCTGTTTTGCAAGGAAGAATTGGGCCACATTTCCAATTCTTACTGCTTGTATCACATAAGATTCTAAACAAACTTTACTGACTATATGGCTGGTATGGGTTTAGGGCTTAGGGTTTAGTCATATGCCGCCAACTAAACAGTTCAAAAGTATATAAATTTGGCAGCACCCATTGGCATACTGATGTTCCTTGAACTGACATATGTTGTTTCCAATATGGATCCACTTCAATGGGTGATAGAGCTCAAGAGCTAACAACTGATTTCCCCCATGGTTAGAAGGCTATTATATAGTCTACTGACATTTCGAACTTGTATAGAACTTGATTGATCTTGCAGGATCAGAGAGCTCAAAAACAGAGACCACAGGGTTACGGAGGAAGGAAGGTGCGTACATCAATAAGAGCTTATTGACTCTTGGCACTGTAAGCATCATAACCCTTATCCTCTATATAGGCCTCTCTATATACCTTAGGGTTGATGTTATTCTTGGATTAGGGTTTAGGGTTTGTGCTTGCTTGTACAAGGACAAGTAAAATGAAATGAAGCTTAACCTCAGATGCTTGTTGCAGCTTGAATGAGGATCCTATTGACTCTTTAGGGTTTAGGGTTTAGGGCTATGTCATCTCTTCAGCATTAGCCAACATCATGACTCAGCCATAACTCCTGTGGATTGATTGATGTGGAAGGTTTTGCTGCTCATGGGTGTGCAGGTGATAGCAAAGCTAAGTGATGGAAAAGCCTCCCACATACCTTATCGTGACTCCAAGCTCACTCGACTCTTGCAAGGATCTTTAAGTGGCCATGGACGCATCTCGGTACACCATCAATCTCTTGAAGCTTGTCTGATTTTCCTGTTTTGATAATCTTGAGATCTGGTAGCCGCAATTGGAGTCTTTTTATTAGGCTTTCACAAGTACAAAAAGGTCTCAGGTTATTTCAACTCTTGGCCACAAGGTGGTGTGGAGTGACTGAAAGTAATGGTTCCAAGATTTTCCTCATTTGTATCTTTGCATCATGGTCACTACAGTGGGGTTGGCCTGCAGTTGATATGCACCATTACACCAGCTTCCAGTAATAATGAGGAGACCCACAACACTCTCAAATTTGCACACCGTGCCAAACGGATTGAGATTCATGCAGCTTCCAATTGGGTACCCCCTTATTGCATCCTGCTTTCACTGGGCTTTGTGTATTAGTCTATTGGGTTTGTTCACTTTCCCTCTGTGGTATATTGTTTTTGCAGATTGGGTACTTCCTGGGTCTGACTTACTAAATATGGTTCTTTTGACTTTCTTCTTTGGTCACACGGATTTTCTCAGGGAGGTTAAACTGCCAGACAAGAATGTTCTCACCTAGTGAAAAACAAAAGACTAGACACCTTCCCATCTAAGAAACGGGTGCAGAAATGATTGCCTTCCACTGTATCTAGTGTTTGTGTGCTGATAAATTCTGTTTGATTGACACAGATACTGGATGAGAAATCATTAATTAAGAAATACCAGAAGGAAATCACTAGCTTAAAGACTGAGCTGGAGCACCTGAAACATAGCATACTTGAGCAGCCATTCATTGTCAACACAAGCCAGGAGGACCTTGTCCATCTTCGCCAACAGGTGAGTGTGCAGTTTAAAAGTGTGGGCTGTGTGTCTATTATGCTCTGGGGCTTGCAACCCTAAACCAAGAAAAAATGGAACCCACCTTCATGTCTAAAATTGTAGTGGTCTGGGGTTGAGAAAAGTTGGAGGCTGGACAAGTGAAGATGCAATCTCGGTTGGAAGAGGAGGAGCAAGCAAAGGCAGCCCTTATGGGCCGGATTCAGAGACTTACCAAGCTAATTCTAGTGTCCACTAAGAATACTCTTCCTTCTACTCCCATTGTTGATAAAAGTATGCATCGAAGGCGCCATTCATTTGGGGAGGAAGAGGTACGTATACACTTTCCTGCTAATTTTTAAATGAATATTGTTGGGCACTGATATATCCAGGGACTGTTTTTTAATCTTCTGAGTTCATGTCTCTTTCAGGCTTTTGGCAACTGTTTGATATAGAGAGCTGTGCAATATTGCTTCACATCTTCAGGGTTTAGGGCTTAAGGATTTTCTGTATTGAAAAAGGGCATCTTTTGGTTTGACTCTCAAGTCACACAACCCTCCTGACCATGATGAGTTGTACTGCAGCTAGCTTATTTACCTGAGAAGAGGCGAGACTCAGTACTTGATGATGATGAAGGGAGAAGCCAGGTTGGACCTGATGAGGTACAATTGGAATGCAAGGGTGAAGATGCTATTGGAATGGATGATGCCACGACACAAGAGAAGAAGGCCATAAAAAAGCGTGGCATGCTGGGTTGGTTCAAGCTCCGGGTTAGTGGCTGCACAGCCCTCCAAGGCTTTAAATCTCTATCCATTGCTGCTTGTCTCATAGTTTTCCTCACTTGAAATTTATTCTTATTTGTTGCTTTTGGCATCATTGTCCTATCTATCTTTCTATTCACAGTAGTCCCTAAATCCTAAACCCTAAACCCTTCATTCACGATCCATGTCTTCTTTATCCAATCCAAGTTGACAATTGTGTTTTGCTGCAGAAAAATGATAGCCTGTACTCCACTCCATCTGGGAGCTTTGAACTGGAACACTTGCCAAATGGATCACCAAATGGATTAGGCCAATTCAGCCCAAGTTTAGACTTCAAAGCTGCAGCTCGCCGAAGCTCTTTCAGCCGTAATAGAGCAGATGAGCTTTCAACTGTTGATCCATTCACAGCACCAACTCAAGCAGGAGAGCTCTTCAGTGCAACTCCTCGATGTGGAAAGCCTGTGTTGGTAAGTTTTTTGCCTTCAAACATAGATTTCAGGAGCTTGGGTTTCTTGAAGCACATGGCAACAATCCTAGCTGCCCTGTGGCCTTGCAAATGTGTTTTGCAGTTTAGGGGTTAGGGTTTTGCAGTTACTTAGTCCATAAGAACTATGGAAGGAAGATCACTTTGCTACACTGCAATGTACTAGAGTTGAGAGTTCCTGGCAGTAAAAGTGTATGATCCTTGTTGCAGATGTATCTTCCACATCTGAATCTTAAACTGGACTATAATGCAGGTGGGTACAACAATGGAAGATCAAATAGATTTGCTAAAGGAGCAAAGCAAAATGCTTGCTGGTGAGGTTGCCTTCTGTACTAGCTCTTTAAAACGGTTGATTGAGCAAGCCATGAACTCCTCAGATGATACCCAACTACAAGTAAGCTCTGGCTGCTTTCTCCATAGTTCGTTGATCATGCTTAGATGCTTCTTCTGCATATGCATCTGCCATAAGATAGCCAAGGAGTAATTTTGCCACATTTATGTGTGAAGGTTCAAATAGAGAAGATGAAGGAAGATATCAATGAGAAGCGGGTGCAAATGCGGATGCTTGAGCAGAAAATCAAGACTTCACCTACACCTCACCTTAGTTTGGTTCCTGTAGATACATCACAAGTATGTAAATGCTCAATTTTTTCCCTTGAATCCCCATGAATTCCAGTTCCAGTTCTGGCTAGTTCTGGTTCTCGTTTTGGGTTGGGTTCTGGTTCCAGTTCTGGGTTGGATTCCGGTTGCAGAACTAGATCCACAATTGGACCCAGTTCTGGTTTGTTTTTTACTCACTGGAACTGGAACCAACGATTCTAACTGGCCAAACCAGTTAACCACCCAACACTGGGTTCTCACCCATAGTAGATACTGCAGGATTCATATGTGTAGTTGTGGACACCTCTTGGGCACTTCTGTCTGTATCTCATCTTTATTTGCTGTGAAAAATCTTTTTCTTTGTGCATGTAGGTCCTGTTTTTGAAAAAAGTTTCCTTTTTTTGTTTGGGGCATGTGGAACACAGCAAATTGCCAAGCTAATGAATGAGCTCAATGAACAAACATTTGACCTTGAGGTAAAAGGAATTTTCTCTTTGCTTTGTTTGTTACATCTGATTTCTCTTCTTCCTTGTATCTTGCAGAATCTTCTTTCCTATGCTGACCCAAAAATATCTAGAATTTTGTGTTGTCTCCCACTATTGTTACATAGTACAACAACAACACAGCATTCCAATGATATATATAGGTGAAATTTGAATTTGTGTTGTTGGGCGCAGATCAGAACAGCTGATAATCGCATTCTGCGAGAACAGTTACAAGCAAAGGTTGGTTGCCATCAACAGACAGACACATCTCTCTGGAAAGAAGCTATTTAGGGTTTAGGGTTTAGGACATGGCCCAAAAAAGTGGATGTTTTCTCTCTTCAAACTGAGATTGAGGTTTGTATATACTGGCAGACTGCAGAGACAAACCAGTTGAGAGAATCAGTGGAATCACTTCAGCAGGAGCTGCAAATGAGTCTGCTGGAGGCCAAGGCAAATCGAAGCAGCAGGTGTTTTGAAAGCCTGCTGGTTGACAATGTGGAAGAAATTGGAGGCTGGCTGAACACTGGTGGTTTATCCGGTGAACTCCGGAACGTGGAGCAGAATGGCTCTGGAAATGACTGTATCTCAAGGCTAACCTTGAATGATGGTGACAACAACTATCAACATCTTCAATCACAGCTTATTATGCAGGTTTTTCCTTCTACATCCCAATTTTTTATATTATATATAAGCTCTAAATTTCACATGCATCCTTCCATGCACAGGCTCAAAGTTTCCTGTGCTGATCCCATCATGCTCATTCTCACAGACCCTAAATCCTAAACCTGGGTAGCAATGGAAGTTAGCCACGCTATAGATGCATGCTGGTAGTTGTGCATAAGGTGTTTTCTTTTGTGTGCTTTACAGGCAGCATTGATAGAAAAATTGCAGCAGGATAAAATACAGTTAGTAGAGGAGAAGGGTACACTACAGGTGCAGAGCGTGAAACTTGTGGATGAGGCAGCATTTGCCAAAGAGCTTGCTTCACGAGCTGCTGTTGAACTCAAGAATTTGGCTGAAGAAGTGACCAAGCTTTCTTTACAGAATGCAAAACTGGAGAAAGAGTTGGTCCAGGCTC
>Ga0209208_10013455_pt1 | contig 10218 bp, 7 predicted proteins | sample S1TSphfallax_3_FD_187694 | JGI IMG/M metagenome (GOLD analysis project Ga0209208, IMG submission 187694) | Host-associated microbial communities from peat moss isolated from Minnesota, USA - S1T2_Fd - Sphagnum fallax MG (SPAdes) (version 2) | ecosystem: Host-associated > Plants > Peat moss >... | reverse complement strand
GCCCGGTCCAGACGTCACCGAGAACGTCACAGCCAGACCCGAACTCGCCGTCGCCGAAAGCGTAATCGGAGCCACGCCGTAGGCCACCGGAGAAGTCGGAGCCGTGAAGGTAATCGTCTGCGCCTCGCCGACGTTCAGCGTAAGCGCCACGCTGGAGGTGAGGCCGCCGTCCATGCCGGTGACCGTGACCGGGTAGCTGCCCAGCGCGGCGCTGCCGCTATCGGTAAACGTGAGCTGCGTGCTGCCGCCCGCGCTCGCCGAGCCCGCTGAGAACGAAGCCGTCACGCCGGAGGGCAGACCGCTCACACTGAAATTCACTGGATCGCTGAAGCCGTTCGTGCCAACGACCGTGATGCTGTCCGACACCGGCACCGCCGTCGAGAGGTCCACGGTGGTCGAGCTCGGGGACAGCGTGAAGGTCTCGCACAGCGCCTCTACCTGGTAGCTGTTGGCCGAGACCGCGTTGTTCGCATCCACCGCCGCCACCACATAGAACGACGGTCCGCTGCAGCTACCCAGCGATGTGTCCGAGTAGGTGGGAAAGCCCGTGTTGGCCGCAACGCTGGCGAGGGTCTGGTACGGCCCGCCGCTCACCGACGAGCGCAGCACCCGGTAGCTGGCCGCTCCGCTGACTCCGAGCCAGCTCAGGTTGTTGGCCGGCGTGCTCGGTGTCACCGAGACCTGCAGGCCCGGCGGCGCATCGATCCCCGTCGTCACCGTCACCGTGTTGCTGGCACCGCTCTCGCCGCCCTGGTTCACCGCGGTGACGAAGTATTGGTTGGTGGTCTCGCCGTAGAAGATGCGCGTGTCTGTCCAGGTGGTGCCGGTGATCTTCGTCGCGACGATAGGCACCCTGTTGTTTTTGTAGATGTTGTAGGTCTGCGCTGCATTGCCATTGCTGTTGGCGGGCGGTGTCCAGCTCAGCGTCACCGAGTACGGCCCGTTGGCGACCGCCGTCACGTTGGTAGGGGCGTTGGGCGCCGGCGGCGTCGCCGCGGTCACCGCAATCAGGTCCAGCTCCGGTGCGCTCGTCGCCCCGGTGGGCACCGACAGCGTAACGGTGTTGTTGCCCACGCTCAGCGTCTCGGTCATCGTCACCGTCGCCCAGCTGGAGTAGCTACCCGTCGGCGGAAAGGTCACCGGTACCGCGGTGCCGCCGTCGATCGACAGGTTCATCGTCTGGTTGCTGGACGTGCCGTTGGAGTAGCGGACCACTAACGGATACGGGCCGGTTGCGACCGCGTTCCCGACATTGAAGGTGACAGACCCGTTGCTCAGGTGGTTGGTATTGAAGTCCACTGCGCCCAGGTACGTATAGCCAGGGTAGTTGAGCGTCCAGTCGCCGGTGTCGGCGATGCCCAGCACGCCATCCGCCTGGATCGCCGGGTACGCGTTGGGTCCGGGGTTTCCTTCGGTAAAGTCGATGAGGCTGGCCCCATACACATAGTCGGGACCGCTGTCCCCTCCAACGCCCAGGGGATCGTTCTGGATGGAGAAGAAGCCGTTGACCAGACCGGCATTGTCCGCCGTGTCCGTGATGTCGAGGCCATAGCCGCCGTTCTCACTCGTCTTGTCCCGTGTGAGCACAAAGCCCGCGTTGCCGGAGGACTCGATGCCCTCATTCGCGTTGAAGTCGAGCTTGGAGTCCTCGATGGTGACGTCGTTGTCGTTCTGGCTGAGAATGCCCAGGCCGTTGTTGCCGCTGAACTCGGACTTGCGGATCGTGTAAAAAGTACCGCCGAAATCGATGTGCAGGCCGTCGCCGGTCAGCGCGTCGTTGCTGCGTGTGTGGTCGATCTCCACGCCGGATGTGGCGACGAGGTACATGTTGTGGCTGAAGCCGCCGGGGTTGTTGTCATGGAAGTAGCAGCCGCTGATGGTCAGGTTGTCCACCAGGCCGGTCAGGATGCCGCGCAGCGTGTGCCGCACCTCCACGTTGGTAAGCGTTACGCCCACCGTGGTGGTATTGGTGTCGTAGATATAAATGCCGTTGTTGTCGTAAGCGTAGTTGCCATTGCCCGTGCCGTAGAGCATCGCCGCCTGCGGGATGTTGCCGTCCAGCACCAGGTTGCTGACGGTCAGGTTCGACGCGCCCGCGTAGGCCTGCGTCACCATTGAGATACTGTTCGGGCTCTGCGGCGCATAGATCACACTCTGCGTCGACGAGCCCGGGCCGCCCGCGCCGTTCAGCGTCGTGTTGCTGCCCAGAACGATCGGGCCGGTGATGTAGTAGTTGCCCGCAGCCAGATTGATCGTCCCGCCGCCGGCCTGTAACACCTGGAGCGACGCACCCTGCACATCTCCGCCGGCGGGCACGTTCACCGTCAGCTGCGCCGAGGCCGAGGTGCACAGGGCCGTCGAGGTGCACAGAACCAGCGCCGGCAGAGTGGCCAGCAGAGTGAACGACAGACGCCGAAGCGCGCAGATGTAACGTACGATCGAAATCGTCAAGAGGTCTTTCCTGTTTGAAGAAGAGTCGGTGCGGGGGCAGAGTCTTGAAAACGTATTCTGCCGACAGAGTACCGTGGACCCAGGCCGCCGGCGCGGCATGCGACACTCGTAGTTCAACACAGCGGGGCTATCCCGCTCCTGCCACCTTTGGGGCATTGCCAGCATCGGCAAAAGGACGTTTCCCTACAGATGCGTCCGCGTTGGGCCGATTGCACACAGGCCCGCAATTCAGCCAACGGTCCCAGCAGGGCCAATGACCAGAGGCAGGCTCCGTGAGGATTCAGGATGTGGGAAAGTGGTAGGCACGAGCGGATTCGAACCGCTGACCTCTACCGTGTCAAGGTAGCGCTCTAACCAACTGAGCTACGCGCCTGCGCTAAACCATAAGTCTACTTCCCGGCCGCCGCGGCTGCAACCGCTCAGGCCTCGCCGCCCGGCGCCACCAGCTTCATCACGCCCACCGGCTTCATCTATACCACCGGCTTCATCTAGCCCAGCGGCTTCATCTCCGCCGGATGCGCGTTCACCTTGCGGATCACAATCCACGCATACTCCGCGGCCGAGACCGGCGCAAGCAGCGCAATGGCCCACAGCAGCAGCGCCTTGGCCTCCTGTAGGCGCCAGCCCGGCGCCACCTGGCAGGTCATCACCACCAGCACCCCCAGGATCTGCACCGCCGTATTCAGCTTGCCCAGCCGGCTGGGGCGGAAGTCGCGCAGCGTGTTGGTCACAAACAGCAGCGTTGCAATCAGCAGGATGCCCAGATCGCGGCTGAACACCAGCACCGTCACAAACCGCGGAATCACATTGACGTGCGTCAGCACCACGAACAGCGTGCTCAGCAGCAGCTTGTCGGCGATCGGGTCCAGATACTGGCCCAGCGTGGTGCGCTGCTGCAGTAGCCGCGCCGCCAGCCCATCCAGCCCGTCGCTCACCCCGGCCACCCACAGCAGCGCAAAGGCCAGCCGCCAGCGCGCGTCCAGGATCGTGATCACCAGGAACGGCAGCGTAAACAGCCGCAGCATCGTCAACAGGTTCGGCGCAGCGCGAAATTGGCGTAGGGCGTTCACAGCTCGGCTATCGAATCTTAGCCGATGCCCGCCCTCTTGCCCCACGGACCTGCATGCAACCGCTATCTCCGACCAATTCAGTCTTGCTTTGCCGCCGCCTCCCGCCGTACACTGCAAGTGGCCCCGGGCGCGTGCCCGGCCCCTCCAAACACCCATGCTGCGGCTAACCAAAAAAGCGGACTACGGCCTGATGGCCCTCAAGTACCTCGCCGAGCAGGCGCTCGAGGCCGGCGATGCCCAGTCCTCCGGTGCCGCCGCCTCCGCCAAGGCCATCGCCGAGGCCTACCACATCCCCCCGCAGCTGCTCGCCAAGATCCTGCAGACGCTCGCCCGCGCCGGTCTGCTCGTCTCCCACGCCGGCACCAATGGCGGCTACGCCCTGGCCCGCTCCGCCCGCGACATCTCCGCCTTTCAGGTCATCCGCGCCATCGACGGGCCCCTGTTCATCACCAGCTGCATCACCATCCACGGAACCTGCGACCTCGCCGGCCACTGCACCATCAAAGAGCCGCTGCGCAAGGTCAATGACAGCATCACCGGCCTGCTCTCGGACCTCAGCATCGCCGACCTGATCGAGGCCCCCGAACACCCGCCGGACGCCGCCCTCGCCGGCGGCCTGGTCTCCATCGCCCGCTAATATCGATTTGTCATCCTGAGGCGTCGCCGAAGGATCTGCTTCACCCGCACCACCTACAAACTTTCAGGAGTACGACCATGGCAGAAACCCTCGGCATCAACGTCACCCAGTCCTCGAAGCCCCTTCCTCCCGGCGTCCACCTGCCCATCTACATGGACAACCACGCCACCACGCCGCTGGACCCGCGTGTGCTCGAGGCCATGATGCCTTACCTCACCGGCATCTTCGGCAATGCGGCCTCGCGCAACCACTCGTTTGGCTGGGAGGCCGAACAGGGCGTCGAGAAGGCCCGCGAACAGATCGCCAAGCTCATCGGCGCCTCCGCGAAGGAGATCATCTTCACCTCCGGCGCCACCGAATCGACCAACCTCGCCATCAAAGGCGTCGCCGAGATGTACGCCGAGCGCGGCAACCACATCATCACCCAGGTCACCGAGCACAAGGCCACGCTCGACACCTGCAAGAAGCTCGAAAAGCAGGGCTACCGCATCACCTATCTGCCCGTGCAGGCCGATGGCCTCATCGACATCGAAGACCTGAAGCGCGCCATGGATGAGAAGACCATCCTGGTCTCCATCATGTACGCCAACAACGAGATCGGCGTCGTCCAGCCCATCCGCGAGATCGGCGCGCTGTGCCACGAGAAGGGCGTGCTCTTCCACACCGACGGCGTGCAGGCCGTGGGCAAGATTCCGGTCAACGTGATCGCCGACAACATCGACATCATGTCGCTGACCGCGCACAAGATCTACGGGCCGAAGGGCGTCGGCGCGCTGTACGTCCGCCGCCGCAACCCCCGCGTGCAGATCTCCGAACAGATCAACGGCGGCGGCCACGAGCGCGGCATGAGGAGCGGCACCCTCAACGTCCCCGGCATCGTCGGCTTCGGCAAGGCCTGCGAACTCTGCATGGAAGAGATGGAGGCCGAGAGCAAGCGCCAGATCGAGCTGCGCGACTACCTGAAGCACAAGCTCGAAACCGCGCTCGACTACACCCAGGTCAACGGCAACATGCAGCACCACCTGCCCGGCAACCTCAACATGAGCTTCATCTACGTCGAGGGCGAGAGCCTGCTGATGGGCATCAACGACATCGCCGTCAGCTCCGGCTCGGCCTGCACCTCGGCCACGCTCGAGCCCAGCTTCGTGCTCAAGGCCCTCGGCCTCGGCGACGACGTCGCCCACAGCTCCATCCGCTTCGGCCTCGGCCGCTTCAACACCAAGGCCGAAGTCGACTACGTGAGCGACAAGATCATCAGCGTCGTCCAGCACCTCCGCGAACTCTCCCCGCTCTACGAGATGGTGAAGGAAGGCATCGACCTGAGCAAGATCGAATGGGCCGCGCACTAGGCACTAGTCTTTTCGTCTGTCATTCCCGCAGCCCCCGCTCGGCAAGAAGCAGCTTGACCTCACGTCTTGGCATCGCGCACACGAGGGAGTGCTTCCTGGACCACGGAGAACCACTATGCGTCTGCGTTTCTCACTGCGCCTCGTTTGCGTCGCCCTTCTGCTTGCCGGCTGTAGCCGCGATAACCCGTCCTCCGCGGAGATTAACGATCAGCGTGGCGGCGGTTCCTCCTCCGGCAGCGCGCTTCCCCGCACCACCACACCCGCCACCGTGGTCGATCCGTCCTTCAACAACATGCCCGCCATCACCCTCAACATCCCCAGCGGCTGGAAGTTCGACGGCATCATGATGACCAGCCCCTGCACCACGGTTCCGTGGCCGGTCTTTCGCGCCTACTCGCCGGACAGCCTCTCCGAGTTCCGTGCGATGCCTGTCTTCGGCTGGCGCTGGGCCACCAATCCGCGCGCCCCCAAACCGGTCGGCGGCTGCCTGCCGCTCACTGGCAAGATGTCCGCCGCGCAGTTTCTCGCGCATTACACCGAAACCATCCCCAACGGCGTCCATGTCGTCGGGCCCATGCCCGTGGATGCCACCTACCGCAACCGCGCCCAGGGCTACGCCAACTCCGCGAACGGCGCCTCCAACCTCAATCCCGTCATTCGAGGCGTCAGCACCGCGGATACCGCCGCCCTGCGCATCGAAACCGTCAACGGCTCCTTCGTCATTGAGCAGCGACTCCGCGTCGAGGTCGAGTGCCTGGAGCGCGACAGCCCCGCCGCCGGCTTCCTTCAGGGCGGCACCTGCTGGGCGCGTATCGACGTTACCCGCGCCCCCAAGGGCAAGCTGGACGCCCTCGTCGCCTTCATAGACTCCCACGACGTCATCAACAACAACGCCGCCCCGCAGTGGGTTTCGGCGCTGCTCGCTCGGCAGCAGAGGCAGGGCCAGGCAGCCATGGCCGCACTCACCCGTCAAGAGGCGCAGGGCGCGGCCATGCTCAAGCAGCAGCATGACCAGATTATGGCGACCATGCAGCATAACCATGAAGCCTTCATGGCCCAGCAGGAGGCCAGCTTCCACTCCAGCATGAACGCTGCCAACGCCGCCATGAACGCCCGCTCCACAGCGGCCTCCGATTGGGTCGACTACGCCCTCGACCAGCAGACCGTCGTCGGCCAGGGCGGCTACGCCAAGGTCTCCAGCAGCTACAACCAGACATGGTCCTCCACCGTCGGCGGCCAGACCCAGTGGTTTCAAACCAACGACCCCAACACCAATCCCAACGGTGTACTTGCCGGCAACTGGACGCAGGACACCAAGGTCCATGGCAACGGCCAGCCTTACTGACGGCAGGAGCCACGCATGATCTGGGTTCTCTTCATTCCGTTGCAGCTCTACCTCATCTTCGCCGGCGTCCGCCGGCAGGAGCACAACGGCACATGGAGTTGGCCCATGTTCGCCTTCGTCATGGGCTTCGCCCTCTTTGAGTGCCTGATCCTCATCCTGCCACTCAGGCTTGGCATGGCGGACAGCCGCTACTTCGTACCTGTCTGGGTGGCTGCATGGATCGTCGCCGTTCTCAACTTCCTATGGTTCCTGCGCGTCTGCCGCCGCTGGAAGCCCAAACCGCCCTCCAACTGACTCGCCCTCGCCCTCCACGAACTTGCGTATTTGGTCTATGAAGTCCGGTTGTCTTATGAGTGGCGTCCCCAACTCGCCCACCCGGGCGACGAGAAGGTCCTGGACGCGGCAATCAATGGTTTTGTCGACGCCATTGTGACGCACAATCTCCGGCACTTCACGCCGGCACCGGCACGGCCCGGTATCGCGGCTGTGACTTCTGGGATTATTGCGAAAGAGAGAGGTTCCGGCGATGGCCGCCGCTGTCATCCTGAGCGTAGCGTCTCGCGCACTTTGCGAGATGCGGAGTCGAAGGACCCCGAAGGCGCCAATCGCTCCCCTACCCTTGACAGCTTTCCCACTGCAAAGCCACAGCGACAACATTCTCGACAGAAACCTGCAACACCCGGCGGACAACGAGCACCTCGGGGTCCCTCGGCTCCCCTTCGGCGTGCTCCGCTTGCTCAGGGTTCGCTCAGGATGACAGCCTGTTTGGTTGGGGCGAAGCCAGCAGCAGATTCTGGCAAGATGACACGCCAGTGCGGGCGATAATGGATGGATGAAGTCTGCCCCTCAGTCTGCGCCGGATGCTCCTGCCGGTGAGCGCCTCCAAAAAATACTTGCGCACGCCGGCATCGCCAGCCGGCGCGCGGCGGAGGCCATCATCCTTGAGGGCCGTGTCGTGGTGAACGGCCAGGTGGTTACGGAGCTGGGTACGCGCGCCGACCCGGGCCGCGACCATATTCGTGTCGACGGCAAGCTGCTGCATGGGCCGGAGCCGACCAAATACTTTATGGTGAACAAGCCGCGCGGCTATGTGACCACGCTGGACGATCCGGAACACCGGCCGACCGTGATGCAACTGCTGGGCGAGGACCGGCAGAAGAAGATCGTCGGCGAGCACTCGAAGTTTCCGCGGCTGTATCCCGTCGGCCGGCTCGACTACCTCTCCGAAGGCCTGCTGCTGATGACCAACGACGGCGAGCTGGCCAACAAGCTCTCGAAGGCGTCGACGGGTGTGCTGAAGACGTATCTGGTCAAGGTCTCGGGCAAGCCTACGGACGCGGCGATCGAGCAGCTGCGGCGGGGCATCATGATCGACCGCGGGCGGCTGGCGGATGAGCGCAGCCCGCGCTCCGGCCCGGCGCGGCGCGACCGCGTGCTCACGCAGCCGGCGAAGATCGAGCCGGTGCGCGGCGGCGACAACCCGTGGTTTGAGGTGACGCTGACCGAGGGGCGCAACCGGCAGCTGCGCAAGATGTTCGAGGAGATCGGCCACCACGTGGAGAAGATTCGCCGCATCGGCTATGGGGCGCTGGTGCTGGATGTGCCGCCGGGCGGCTTCCGCGAGCTGACCACGGGCGAGGTGCAGGCGCTGAACCGCGCCGCGGCGGGCAAGAAGGTGGAGCGGAAGAAGGTGCTGCCGGAGCCGGCGCAGCTGAAGAAGCCGGTGCCTCCGCGCAAACGCGGCGGCGGGCGCTAAGCGGAGTTGAGCGGTTACGGGTGCAGTTTGCGGCTGCATAGACGAAATGCAGGTCTCTGCACCCCGCCGAACATAGAGCGCTCGTCGGGGACCCCGCTCTCCACTACGGCGGCAAAAGCGCCGCCTCCGGTCGAGATGACAATTTCCTGGTAAACGAAACCATGTGTGTAGATACACCCTAAGCGGTCTAACGGTCGCTGCCGGTGGTCAGCGCTACGGTCTGTGTCCGGGTTTGGGCTGCTATTTGGGGCGTCGGCTGGTGGGCCGCGGGAGGCTGCAGCGAGGTCTCGGCCGCCGGTTCAGCGGTGGACGAGGTCTGCTGGCGGGCCAGCCAGGGCAGCAGGCGGGTGACGACCAGCTGCGCGCCATCGTCGGAGATGTGGACGCCATCGGGCTGGCGCAGACGTGCGGTGCGACCGTGGACGGGGCCGAAGTCCTGGAAGCGGCCCTGGGCATCGCCGAGCAGGCCGCCGGTGCTGAACCAGATGGCGTGGGCCGAGGCGCTGACGACGGCGTAGTCGATGCGGTTGACCAGGGCGATACGTGCGTCGTAGGCGCCGGACTTCATGGGTGGCAGGCCGACCCAGACCACGGTGGCCCCGCCGGACTCGAGCATGTCGAGGAAGGCCTGCACGCGGCGCTGGTAGAGGGCGCGCCAGCCGGGTGAGCCGAAGGGGTAGGTGGCGCCGGCTTCGACGAAGCCCTGGCCGTCGTTGGCGCCGATGGCGACGAGGACGACATCGGGGCGCGCGCCGCCGAGCATGGCGGGGTACTCGGCGCGCCAGTCGAAGACCTCCGGACGGGCAAGGCCGGTGCCGGAGCGGAAGGTCTTGAGCAGGGCGAGGTTGCGGTAGCGCGGGGCCTCACGCAGCAGCGTGGAGGAGAGACCGACGGCCATCATGGAGTCGCCGGCCAGGGCGACAGTGCGGGTCTTGCCGGGCGGCACGGGCGGCAGGTCGGGCAGGTGGCTGAGCAGGGGCGGGTCGCCGTGCAGCGGAACGAGCGCGGCCACGGGCGACGGTTCGGGCGGTGTGGTGGGCTTGGTCGCGACCGGAGTGGACGCGGTGGGCTGGGGGCTGAGCTGTGCGCCCAGGGTGAGTGTGGGCGACTGAGTGGGAGGCGTGGGGGGCGAGGGCGGGGGCGCCAGCGGCTGGGATTCGGCCTGGGCGGCCTGGGCCGCGATCGCGGCGGGGTCGTCGCTCCAGCCCAGCCGGGCTAGCTCGGCCAGCGCCTGCTGCCGCCGCTGCTCGATGCCGGTGCGGGCGAGCGCGCCGGCGAGCCGGCCGGCGACGGGCAGCAGCACCGTGCGCTCGGGGCCTAGCTCCAGCCGCTGCGCCCACTCATACAGCCCGCCGGACTCCAGCAGCAGCGTCCCCGCGACGAAGGCGAAGAGGCCTGCGGCGAGCTGGGCGACGGTCGAGTATCGGCGATAGGCGCGCATCGTGCTGTCTTTCGCAAAGGTTCTGCAACAGGGGCTTCGGTGTGACTGCGTTTCCCGGGGGCTGAGGGTTCGACGAACGCGGGTGCGGGTGCGTTTCAACCGCCGAGGAGGTTTCCCGCGGCGGGGTTTAGAAACGGAACCATTGGAACTGGAATATTAGAACTGAAAA
>Ga0209208_10013454_pt1 | contig 10219 bp, 10 predicted proteins | sample S1TSphfallax_3_FD_187694 | JGI IMG/M metagenome (GOLD analysis project Ga0209208, IMG submission 187694) | Host-associated microbial communities from peat moss isolated from Minnesota, USA - S1T2_Fd - Sphagnum fallax MG (SPAdes) (version 2) | ecosystem: Host-associated > Plants > Peat moss >... | reverse complement strand
CCTTTTTATTAAAAAAACAACTCTATGCATCGGTTATGAAAAAAATCAATAACTGGCCAAAAACTCAATGATCTAGAGCCAAAGTCGTCTTTCAACTACCTACAAAATACCATAGTATTTTGGCAGTTTTGACACAAATTATATTATTTTCACAAATGTTACATTTTAATAAATTGTTTTGAAAGAAAACAATTTTGTGAAGGAAAACATTGAATTGTCAGGAATATTTGATTTGTCAAGGTGAAAATTTCAAAAGAAACAAATTACTCAACAAACATGTGTGAAAGTTGTCAAGGTACTCTGGCTATACAATAATTGAAGTGGTAAATTGAGAGGGGTCCACAAGTGGTTGGAATTCCTTTTTAATTAATTGATTGATTGATTTTTTGGGGATGAATCTGCAAGACTTTGTTCCAAAGAAAAAGTGGGTGAGACAAAATAAGATGAAGAAAAAATTGTGGAGAAGGACATAGTCTAGAGTTAATTACTAAAATTCAAAATCTCAACGCCCTAGAGCTAAACCAGACATAAAGCATGCAGCTTGATATTTAGAGTGCATTCTGTCAAAATTCTGGACATTATTTAATGGTATTATAATCCCAGCATTCATTCCATGCCACCTAACTATCACAAGTACAGAATGCCATTCAAAACATTACAATGGTTGGAGACCTACACTGATGGTACTGTTGTTCAAAAAAATTCAAAGACTCTATGCAGGGTGTAATGATTTTGTTGCTAGCAAGGGCTTACCATGTGTTCAATGATTTTCTCATCAGTGGACAACCCGCTAGGTAACTGGATTGAAGTCCTGCCAGAAATCCATGCCTGCCCAATACCGGTTAGGTTGGTGGAAGGCTGTCATTAGTCCACATCTCACTTCTGAAAGAATGACTCACACAAGCAGAAAGCAAATTGGTCACATTGTCCAAAACAATAGTTTTTTTTGCATTGGTTCACAAACAAATTAAACATACCTTCAGCTCTGGAAGGCTTGTTTTTGGAGCTCTATTTCCTAAAAATGAGGCATGCCTCTGGTATCCAAGACAGTGTCACACAGTTCACTATGATTGGCTGGGACTAAGAAGCAGAAGTGGACATTGCCTTGTTACCAAATTCCCAGCTCCAGCAATCCCTTGAATTGAAAGAAATTAACTTGCTGCTCTAAAGACCCTTCTCTGGATGCTTTTGCATCACCTACCATTCAAATAACTTGGCCTGAGTTGTACCACAGGGATACCAGAGGCAGCCAACAATGGCTGCACTTTCTGGACATCAGTGACAATGAGCACTGTCTGTGACTCAGGATGCAAATGGACTTGTGCAGCTTTCAAAACATCATTTGCTGTTGTTTGTTCCACCAGTTTCTTGTACTTGAAGATGAAGTCTTGGTCAATGTCAAATAACTCATATGCTAACACTCTGCCCAGCTGCACCCCACTGATACACCCATGCCACCATCTTGGCATTCAATTGTCAAACTTCCAACATGAGAATAAACAGGGCATTACATACTCTAACCCTACTCTCCAATCAACTTGCAGAGTTGCATCTATATGAAACATAAGGCACATCACCAACACATATGAGGCCACAAACACTGACCCTACTCAGGTCTGGAAATTCTTTTCTTATGACAAAACAGGCTGAATGCAAAATCAAACATGTAGACTACTGTAAAATGCTCAGGGATTTGGGGAAAATGATTCAAAACAGCTGACCCAAACTCTTGAAAAGTCAGTGGCTTATATTGTACAGAAGTCAATAATTCTGCAAACAGAGAATCAAGAGGAGCCCAAACTACATAAATCTGCACCTAACTAAAATGGATGGAACAGGAGAATCATCAAACCATCTGAAAGAAAAGAACTGGAGAATTTCCCCTCAATTGGTATGCAGGTTTCCAAGTCATATTTGTCCATACAATCAATATGCAATTGCCCCTTTAACCAAGGAATTTGAAGATAAATATGTACAAAACTCTTGAAAAATGTTTTGGTTTATACTAAAGCTATGGCAATGTCAAACCACTAGGCACCTTATGGAAATAAAGATGTTACCAGACCTGTCAGTAAAATTGAAGACGAAGGAATTGAGAGCAGCATCTTTGGCTCGATTTAACAACTCTGCAAGAAATAAGGTACAAACAACCACTTGGCCCTTGAGGAAAATGGAAAATTGAGCAGGACAGTCAGATTCCTAACCTGGAAACAATCTAGTTGTGGATTCTTCAGATTGACCACACTGCAATCTGCTTCCCAATAACTACATAACCAGGAGAGCATCCCAAAGTGACATCACACAAAGAGAAGACCACGATTAACAACAATGTTGTCTTTGACTAAATAACATGAACAAAGCACAAACTGTCAAAATGATAATAGAGAATTTGAGTGAGGAGGAGACACCTATGGAAGGTGGTTCCTGTGTGACTTTGTGTAACACTCCCTTCACAGCTTGCACAAACTGCACAACAGATTTCAGCTGCGTTTCTCCACCTGCCACAAAAGCACCCTACACAGTACCAGCTCCATAAATGTCTTCTCATAGCAAGTTAGAAAGGAGCCAACTGATCTTAGGACTGGCTCCTTTGATATTCAAGGAAAGGAAAACTGTGGAGGTTGGAAAGGTACTCTGTGCTCAACAGCAGGTGCCCAACCCCCTGATACTGAATATGCCAGCCCCTCCCTAGACCGCACCTGTTGTTTCCCCACAGCATAAGCTCTTTGTCAGTGGCTTCTGCCCACACTGCATTCCATGGATCTAGCCTCTGCTAAAATGATAACAGCAATCACTCTTTAGACCCAAGCACTTGATTTGAAAAGACAGATACCTCATCAAACAATAGACCTCCAAAACCATTGAGTATGCCATTGAGCACATCTAATGCACACACATCAGGATCCGCCAATGTTGTTCCCAGCTCTCCCATCCGTACATACCTTCAATATCATCAAGAAGAAAACATACTCATATCTCATTTGAAAGCAATGACAGCATTCTCTATAGAATTGAGACAACACAAATCTTGAACTTGGGGACCTCAAACCTCCCAGAGGAGAGGATGTTAGGCACACACCCTTGACTAAGACCAGGTCGATCCACCACATAGATGTTGGGGCCACTGGCACTGATACCAGTCTCCAGTGCTGGTCTCCCATTAGCTACCATCAGAATTCCATTCTTGCCGGTCAGCTCACTGGACAAAGAGGTCTGCCAATCTCCAAAATATTGTCGCAACATGACTTTGACTGCAGAGCTATCAAAATCACCCCATATTCCCAAAACTCCTGCATCTGGGCTGGTGATCAAAGAATCAGTGATCATCACTACTGGTGTCTTTGCTACTAGTCTTCTCACATGAAATTGATCCTTACACAGAATAAAGAGCCAGATGCACAAACATAGTTGGCTTGAAAGCCAGTGTCTTGATACCTTAGCCATAAATGCAACAAACATTATAAATGTGTAGTCTTCCAAAATAAAGGACTGCACGAACAACTGTACAAATATGCAAGAACTACTTGTGGCAGTAATGAGTGACAAGCAATGAACTATTGTAAAATCATCTGAAATCATCGAAATCCTAACATGCTTGGTGAGCTACAATCACCAGAAATGTACAAGAAAACATATGGGATCAGTTAAGAGCTGAGACATACTGAAAAACTTGCTTGTGGAAAGCCAAGAGGTCACTACGCTGCACATTTTTTACAGTCTCTGCCTCAGAAACTCGTGCATATACACTCTCGTTTCCGTATAGCAATTTTGGAAACTCTCTTCCAACAATGCTTCCTGCCTGCATTTAAACCAAAAGCACCAGTAAGCAAGTAAGTGATTGTTTGACCAGTGCATGCACCATTCATCAAAAAAAGACCTATCAGAACAAATCCATGAATACACAGGAAAAGGAAGCAGGGTGAATGTACATCATCACCACGCCTGGCAATAGCACCAAGGAGTTGTGAACGCACAAGCTCCAACTTGTCCTCAGGCATCAGTGGCTCCTGTACAACTACAAGATACTCATATGATATCAATGAATGTACTATATGATCTACCTGAAGGTGCATGTATCTAATGTACAAAGAGTGTGATCTCATTTCAGGTGGTGGTTCAACTTTAATGTTAAGCAGACCAACCAGGAAGCCCAGTGGCACCAACATTTAGAGACCACCTTCTAAGAAGAAGATAACACACAATATAATTGAAGACTCATCCGTTCTGGCCATAAGGTGCATGAATAACTAATATATTAACTATGGGCTATGGTTTTCCATCTCTAGTGAGAGCCTGGCCACCTAAGAATAGCCCAGATGAACCACATGGGGTGCACAGAGAGACCTTATGATGTAAGGTTCCCACAAAAACAGAGCTTGTGCAGAACAGTCTGCCACACCACTGACACCTCACATCATGCACATTTAAGGTGTCTTGACTGCACATGAAGAAAATTGAATCAATTCACAGGCAAGCCAGCTCCAGCTAGCATCTACACTCCATTTTCTTTTGATTCTGAATACATACATGCCATAGATTAGACATCATGGCCTCTCACTGGAGCAACCCCTCTGCTGGTTTACTCTCTGAATTTTGCTGCCCCACATTCAGAAACTGGGCATCACCACACAGACAACACCTGGAACAGAGACATAACCTGAACAATATCAGGAAGATTGAGACTCCCTCAGTCTGTTAATGACCATGACCTCTGAACTGAAGGTCAGCTACATGCATACCTTCAGAGAATAAGGGGAAGACAGCTGGAAGATCTTCAGCAAGGCATCGAAATGCAACATTCATAGATGACACGCTTGATGATGCCTCAACACGTGCTGCCATAGCCTGATGACCAGAGACATGACAAATAGGCTCATTAGAAGGACACTGCTGGATAACTTTGTCTAAACCATCACTGCACCTCTTCCACCCCTCAGCACTTCACCCCTGTATTACATTTATACAGTGGCTCTTCATAAGATGATGCACAAGGGCTCATCTGCTACAGGATACCAACCTCAAGTTTTGTATTCAAAACATCAGCAGGATGTGCAATGCTGCCTCCGCTTCTCTGCACAGTAGCTGCAATTGCTGCAAGGCCCACCTACCCATACATGGATTGTGTGAATGAACTTGCCCCAAGTGCAAAGACAACCTATATGAACTGACGTGTCATAAAGATTGGGATAACACATACAGTACCCAACATTTCTGCTGAGAGAAGTGTGCTCTCCATTTCACCCTCTAGAAACTAGTCAATCAGATAACAAGATGAACAAAGTCACAAGGAAGGGAGGAGAGTTTCATGCCTTTGAAGGAGGCTCAGTCTTACCACCGCCACGAACAATTAGCTGCCCTCCTACCTGCCCCACTCATTACCATGACAATCATCTGTCATGACTAGATCTGCAAGCTTCCATACCAGGACAGTACATAAGTGACAGCTGCACATTGACACCTATTTAGCATAGGTGAAATTAGTCATCTATACCAGGGGCTTGCAAAAGGATTGGAGTCTCACTGACCAGGCCCAGCTCATGGTCTTCCAGCAGAAATACACGTAGCCCATTCTGCAAAACCATCTGCACCACCAAGCTTCTTAATGACTAATGGATGGAGGTATCTTTGCTTGCAGAAAGAGATTGATGCAAAGCACAGCCAGAGATATGGGGACATAAGGAACTGGTGGGGACACTCTACTCTTAAAATCACTTCTTGCCATAGCCTTTTGGCCATGACACCTCACCCAATTGGACAGAGCAGAAGCAGTTTGAGGAAGAGCAAAGCAGAAATGAGTGGGGGAGTGTATCAGAACGATAGTGCCTCCATTCATGAGGATGGTTTAAACAACAGTCCACTATTAGTTTCATACAATATCTATGAGATTGCAGAGAAAAGTCCATAACAACACTTTGAAGGTACCATTATGTCAGTTCCAGCAAAACCAAAAGTAAAACAACAAGAATTAGAGTTGTCATATACTCATGACCATCACTCACAAAGTAGATGGCTGCCTTCATCATGAATAGCAGTGACTAGCTGCCATGGTTTCCCGCTCACTTTCCCAGCTCCCAACAGTGGATGTAGATTAAGCATAATCTGCCCCATATTGCAGAGCAAAATGTTTTTTGAAAAATCTGCACCCAGAGTTTCTATTACAATTCTGGGAGTGATGGAAAGACTCAATCATGATGTTGGCACACTCAATAGCTAAACAGAAAGTCGATAGTATCCTCATTCAAGCAGGAACAAGCTTGTGAGGAGGGTAACCTTTATTTCTTGCCTATATATAAATGGTTTGCACAATCTATGTAAATCTGGATTTTCTCTAGAAAACTGTTACACAACCCTAAACCCTACTCATTACTTCCATGTGCTGGCCAGCACTTCAGTTTCAGCCTCAAGTGCAAAGTGGTATACAAAGGTGCAGGAACAAGGTGTTAAATGATTTAAAAGTGCAGCCGCCATTTGAATACATTACCCTAAAACTGCATTGAAATATTGGACACTTCCAGATCTGTCTCCACACTGTGAGCATTATGAGGCAGCCTTCCCCCTTCTGCATCTAACTAGTGTCTACAAGTAGGGATCCCACACTAAGCTAAGGGTATGAAAGACCTGAGAGGCCTCCCTCTGAACACAACATTGCCCTCAAAATTACATCAAAAGAGTAGACACTCCTCTCTTTGTCTTCATACAATGTGGAATTAAGACTTTGCCTTTGCTCTGTGTATCTGTCTTTTTTAGTGTTGAAACATAGGCGTCATCCCACGCAAGGCTTTGAATTCAGTCCAGAGAATAGGGAAGACCTTCAAACCCTAATTCAAAACATGCCTCCCCTGATGGATTTCACAGAATTGAGTATGGAAAATCATACCTTTTCATAGGCAGGCAATGTTACATCTGGAAGTGGAGGAAAGCTGGATGGGATAGGAGGTAATTCCGCATTTTCTTCCCAGCTGATTTCTTGAACAGCTGCTGCATTTGGCAAGTTTGCAGCTATACTGCAAACTCCATATTGATCAGAATTGCACAGAGGCAGCTGCCTCATCCGTCTCATTTAGGTCTTGTACAAAATCTGATACAAATGGAACACAACAAAAATAGCAGGGGCAAACCAGAATGAAAAAAACCTGGAAGGAGCCTGGCCAAGATTGTTCACACAAACAGCCAAGGAAAGCGCAAGATTCAGAAATCCTTTAAAAAACAGTGTTATCTCCACGCCATGCCTAGAAGAAAAACCACCTGCCGCCACTTTCCCGCGAGTCTCAACCTGCCGCTCTCCGCCATTGTCCAGCCTTACTTGCTCGTCTATTCTGACTCCACTAGCAGCTAATTGAGCACTTCTTGCTGCCCCTGCTTCCTCTCCTCCTCCGCAAGAAAGTAGGCTGTTCAAGAGGCGTGAAGAGGTGCGATTTGTCCTCCTCGTTTTTTCCTGCAGCAGTGCCGCCACATTCCTGCTCCAGCAGAAACCACATGGAACTTGGCGGCTACTGCTGATTGCGGCATTCCGCAACCATGGTGTGGTGGTGGCGGAGATCCGGTGGGAGAACAAAAAGGAACAAGAAGGAGGAGGAGGAGGAGGAGAAGAGCACCAGGTGAGACGAGCGCTGGCGTTCATCAGCTCCACACTCGCCATAGCCAGTTTTGCAGCGCAACAGAAAGCTTGATAGAAAACCACTCCTCGCCACCAGCAGCGTTGTTTCCCCGATTGAGTATACCCACCTTGTTCTTCAAGGTGGGTATACTCAAGGGATTTGGATAATTTTTCATCCATGTTTTTAATAGCATGCATGTAGGCTACCTGGACTGTTGAATACATTTCATCCAAGTAAAATTTACAAAGGTGACCTACCTAGGCTTTGGATAGTTTTTCATCCATTTTTTTGCATGTACATAATAGGCTGCCTTGGCTTTGTAGCAATTTGAATAATTTTTCATCCATTTTTCTATGACATGCATGTAGGCCACCTAGGCTGTTGAATGCTTTTCATCCAAGTAAAATTTACATTGGTGACCTAACTAGGCTTTGGATAGTTTTTCATCCACCTTTTTACATGTACATAATAGGCTGCCGTGGCTTCGTAGGGATTTGGACAATTTTTCGTCCATGTTTTTATGAGATGCATGTCAGCTACCTAGGCTGTTGAATACTTTTCATCCAAGTAAATTTACATAGGTGACCTACCTAGGCTTTGGATAGTTTTTCATCCACTTTTGTACATGTACATGTTAGGGTCCCTTGGCTTCGTATATATCTAAAAGTATCTTGGGTACTTATGGTATTTATCTTGGAATTAATTAGATTACTTAAGGTGCATCCCATGTTCAATTTTTATTTTTTGGGCAATGAGCTGTTTTGATTGGCTCCTCACAAAAATATTACTAAAACTTTGGAGGCTCCCAAAACAAAAATAGAAGACTTTATTTTGCAAGTTTCCGTATTTAATCCCAGCTCTTCAAATTTTCATGCAATCAATGTTAATGTTTATGATTGGTGCATTTTTGCATGAAGGGCAACAAATGCAAGTGGTCATTGAGTGGCTAGAGTGAACAAGTGCTACATGGGTATCGTATTTAAAGAGATCACACAAGCTTGTATATCTAAAATCTTGAGGGATTTTGTATAAGTTCGATATTTTTTCAAATTAATTACTTACTTGGTTGGTATATCATAGGTTAGGGTTAGGCTCAACATTAAATAATCCTTTAAAAAGAATTAACAAAAAATTGTGAAATTGAGATGTTGAGGTGTTGAAATCTCTAATAAATGTGGTTCTCAAGTGAGAAAATATTTGGGGTAGATGCATGAAAACCTAAAACTAGGAGTTTGCTTCCATTCTTTGCATTGTCCCATCTTCATTGAGAAGACACATGAAAACTCTTGCCATGGAGTTTCAATGAGCTTTGTTTGGAACTTGAAGCAAGTTTGGTTTTGCTTGTAAATTTTTAATCTTCTTGGTTGAGCTCTTAATAGTGGTGATCTTAAAATGGGTTTTTTCAATTTGGTTTTTTATGCAAAGTTAACTATTGAAAACATCTATAAACAAATTTGTATTCAAGCTTTAAATTCTTATGATTGTAGTTTTTTTTTAAACTATTGTGAGCATGTTTTCAATGAGTGATTATATTTTTGCTCTTGTTCCTTGTCTCCAAGAAGTTGCAACTTTTTACTACACTCAACCATTGGTCTAGTTACACTTGGTAAAGGGTTGCATTCTAACGTTGGAAAAAGGTTTTGTGTTTGTGGCAAAAGTATGTGGCAAAACCTTCTCCTTTGTTGGAGAAAGTGGTGGAAACAAGTTCATTCTCCTTGCCAATAACTTGAATCCAATGGGTGGGCAATGCTAAACTAAAACTTTATGATGATATGGTGGAAGGTGCAAATTCACACATTAAGGTGGGAAGTGGTTTGTGGTGGAAAATGTTTAAAACCCTTTTACGAGTTCTATCTAATGTTTTGCAAAGACTTATGTGAAGCTACCTTGTTTTGTTATAAGGGTTGACTATCACACAGTTAATTATAGGATAAATAAAAAAAACAACATTCTTATTTTTCTATGCCCAAAAATAGTCTACTAGTAGAAATCTTGTCTTCCTATCGAAAGATCATGGGTTAAAATTTGATATAGGTCAACAACACATGTAGGTCCCATAATGAACACCAAACATAGTTGATTAAGGGGTGTTTAGTGTTTGATGTATGTGGTAGACCTTTGTTATGTGGTGTTTATGAAATTTGTTTTCTTTGTTTAACCAACATGATGGCAAAGTTTCAAGGGTGAAGGATGATTATGATGGTGGCAAGCCCATGGATAAATAAGCTTGTGCTAATAATATTGTTGAAAGTTCAACAAGGAAAGGGAAAAATAGTAAAAATATTATGGCTATATATGGCAGCTTATGAAAACCAAAAAAAGCATAAAGTTTGTTTCCCTAGAAAATTTAATTTCCAAAAGCAAGAATGTATATATATAAATGAATCATTTTTTTGAAAATAAATAATCATTTATTTTTAATGTGTTAAACTTGACCATAACCTACAATAAATAGATTAACAATTGGTATAAAAGACCCATCATGCCTAGAAATAAATCAATGTTAAAAAAAATTGAATCCCACAAATTAAACATATTGATTTTAGAAGGATATTCAAACTTACAATGTTAACAATCAATTTTTAAATTGCAAAAAAAAAAAAAACAAAAACAAAAAAAAA
>Ga0209208_10013453_pt1 | contig 10219 bp, 5 predicted proteins | sample S1TSphfallax_3_FD_187694 | JGI IMG/M metagenome (GOLD analysis project Ga0209208, IMG submission 187694) | Host-associated microbial communities from peat moss isolated from Minnesota, USA - S1T2_Fd - Sphagnum fallax MG (SPAdes) (version 2) | ecosystem: Host-associated > Plants > Peat moss >... | reverse complement strand
CTTATGCAGGGCTATTAGTCGAGGCCAAAAATAGTGGCAGCCAATTTTAAGAATAGAATTTCATGCGACCAATGAGAAGTTGCACCATGGAGTATAGGAGCCTCCTTTTCTTCTTTTGGTGGTGGGGGGGTTTTCAAGTTGTGATTGGTGTGGAAGATGGACTATCCATTGTTCGCTTTTCTCAAGTTTCAACACAAGCCAAAATATCATCTTTCAAAAATCCTCATATAAAAATAGACCTATTATTGCCTAGGGGGCCAAAATCTCTTAAGCTACTATACTCTATAATGAATCTAAACACAATATCCTTGCCTTGGTAGGAAAGGCCAATAAAATTTCCTAGCTTTGCAGATAACATTATTCGAAGTTGAGGTATTGGGTTGGGGGTGAAAGGAGGGCCTAAAGGTAAGGTTACTTTGTGGATTTCTTCAATGTCATTTGAAGACACACCATTTTCCTAACCAACAGCTTCCTGTCATACCTGGATACCAACACTTTGCGACGGCAAGACCCTGCAAGGTCAGCGGATAAGTAAAGAAGCACAGCGGTGGTATTCTCATATATGTCTCCGAGTTGTGCAGCAGTGCAGTTTCCGTATGGAAGGCTGCTGAGGATGGTACCAAGCTTTGGCTGAAGTTTACAGACTTGGGGAACTCTAAGCCATTGTTTCTTTGCATCACATACGTACCTCCACAGAATTCGCCATATGCAGACAAAGCTTTGTATGACCATATTGCTCAAGAAATTGCCGAGGCTGAAAGCACACCAGGTTCTGTTATTTTGGCTGGGGATTTCAATGCTCGCACTTGTGAAAAGGCAGATTCGGTGGACTGCACATCGTTGTGTAATGCTCTGCAGATCCCGGAGCTCCAAGACACCCGCCCGCCGCCGCAACTCCGGCAAAACCGGGATGTGGCGGCACCAAGCGCGTGGTACAAGGAGCTGCTGGGGCTGTGCGGTGCCACCGGCTACCGCATCCTCAACGGACGAGTAGCAGGAGACCTGACAGGGGAGTACACGTGCCTTGCAAACCATGGCCACAGCACAGTAGATTACATGATAGCCTCCCCAGAAATGTTTGAGGCTACACAACACCTGGAAGTATTGACTGATCCCGCATACTGTGGAAGCAAGCAATTTGAGTCTGACCACCGCCCACTTGCCCTATGTTTTGTCGTGCAGTTTAGTACCTCCGCTTCTGCATTTGACAACAACACTCCTTCGCCCATGATACGCTTCAAGTACAATCCTGCCTTTGTTGATGAATATTGCACACAGCTGCAACATAGTCTGTCCATCAACACTGATGTCCTGCACCTACAAGACATGCCTGCAACCAACCTTGTTAAGTTTTTACATAACCATATTTGCAATGTCACTAATAATGTCTTTGGGCAAAAGCAACCCCCATCAGCCCACCGCCACTATCATAAACCATGGTTTGACACAGAGTGCAGAGTGGAAAAGAGGCATGTCATGACTTTCCTTAAAGATAATCCCGAATCCGAGTTTGCCCAAACCCTTCAGAGGAATCTGAAGCAGTTGTTCAAGCTTACGAAAAGAAGTTATGAAAAGTTGAGGGGGATGTGTTTGTGCAAGATGGCCAAAGCTGACCTCGCAGGATTTTGGAGGCGATACCGTGCGCAGAAGGGAGCCACGCACGGCATTGGGAGGGAGGCGCTCCGACAAGGCTTTGCTACGCTGTTGGGCCCGCCTTCCTCACCACCTGATCCGGTCGTTCCCGCCCCTGCCAGTGACGTGGATGGCTGCACTTTGAGTCAAGACATTCAACTGTGTGAAATTGCTGATGCCATAAAAAGGCTGAAGCGGGGAAAAACAGCGGGGTTAAATGGAGTGAAAGTTGAATTTGTGATTGATGGGTGTGACGCACTGCTACGCATTTTACAGACCTTGTTTAACAAGCTATTAAGCGAGGGGTTCTGTAGCTCTCTTGCTGTGGGAGTAATCCATGCATTGTTCAAAAGTGGGGATGCCTCATCTATTGACAACTACAGAGGAATAACCGTCGACCCCATGATAGCTAAACTCTTTGCTATGGTACTTGAGAGTAGGCTTAGCTCTTGGGCTGAACGTAAGGGAATACGAACACGTGGCCAAGCAAGGTTCAAACAAGATTATCGCACTACGAATAACATGTTTGTGCTACAAACGTTGATTGACTCTCGAACGCACTGGCCTAGAAAGAAGTTATACACATGCTTTGTTGATTTCAGGAAAGCGTTTGATACTGTGCCTCGCGAGAAGCTATGGCGGGTGCTTGAGGGCATTGGCGTGGGCGAACGCTTCCTCGCATGCCTGCGGTCCATGTATGGCCAAGACCAGGCATGCGTATCGCACCCTATGGAAGGCCTCTCCAGCACATTCCCATGCACAATCGACGTGAAACAAGGCTGCCCGCTGAGCCCACTGTTGTTCGGACTGTACATAGATGCCTTGGAGTCGCACATCGCTGCGCTAGCCGGTGACGACGGTCCTGACCTCGCAGGCACCGTTGTGAAACTATTACTTTATGCCGATGATCTAGTCTTAATGTCCAAGTCGCTGCAGGGACTCTAAAAGTAGCTTGATGAGCTCAGCGTTTTTTGTAAGGAACGGGACTTGCCTGTGAACGTGAAAAAGACCAAGGTCGTTGTTTTTGGGAGCAGAGTGAACTCCTCCCCATTGCACTATGATGGATCACATGTTGAGGAGGTTGCATCCTTCCGTTATCTAAGAATTGAGTTGCACCGGAGCGGGTCATTGAAAATCGTCGTCGAACATTTGGCGGCAGCCGGGCAAAGAGCGGTATTTGTTTTGCGACGATGTTGCGCTGACCTAAAAATAAATGACCCAGCCATTGTGTGCCAGTTATTTGACGCACTAGTCAAGCCGATTTTGAACTATGGTTGTGAGCTGTGGGTTGATGAACCGGCCACCAAGTCCTTGGAGGCCATCCACAGAAGCTTCCTGAAAAGCCTCTTAGGTGTGAACGACACCACTCCCAGTCGGATAGTTCTAGCAGAATTTGGCAGGTTCCCACTGATCCTATTCTGGCGTCAGCAAGCATTGAAATACAAAGCCAGGATGTCCACCTCGTTGTCATCCCGTTTGATGAGTTTAGCATACAATGTTCAGCAAGCTCTGTCAAGTAGACAAAAGTGCTGGCTTCATAAGTTGCAAAACTTGGATTTAGAAGGGGATACTCAGCCCTCTTCCCAAGTGCCCCCTAGTATGGCAAGCATGCAACAGATCTTTTTGGACTCTTCGGGTGGGGGCATTAAGCTTGCAAACTACTTCAGATTGTATGGCAACAGCGCCTATGGTTTTCAAGCATACCTTAGCCTTGTGGACAATGTACAACTCAGAAAGTGCCTTTCACGCTTCCGTTGTTCTAACCATTGCTTGGAGATTGAAACTGGCCGCAGGACCAAGCCCTTGAAAACTCCCATTTGTGAGAAACTATGCAAACAGTGTAGCTTAGGTGCAGTCGAAGACGAAGACCATTTTCTGCTTGTATGTCCAGCCTACGAACATATTCGTGACAAGTTTAGGCACCACTTGCCAATAGGACCTATTACATCTATACAGGAGTTGGTTTCATGTCAGAACCAGTCTGCTCTTGCTAGGTTTATCGAACAGTGTCTCCAAATCAAGACACAATAATCATGTCTGCCTAATGGGTCTCTCTGGCCCAAGGGCAAGCGTAAAATTGTAACTTAACTAATTAACTAACTTCAATGACCAATGGTTTCTTCTTCAATATTATCCTATAACAAAAGTGCAAATCATCCCCAAAAAACATTTTATTAAATTTAGAAATAAATCAAAAAGTAAAGTAAATATATTTAAAAGGATCCTTTACATTCTCAAGTTTTTATTTTCTAATAAACCTATTATAGAAATATGGCTTCTTACCCCAAAAGAATCCTCAAATTTTGGCTAATTTTTACGCATTCTTTTTATAAATTTTCTTTTCAAGTCAACAAAAATTTGCAAAACAAATCATTGATAATGACTTAATTTACACATAATGTTGAGGAAGTTGATATCTCATTGTTTCGGTATTTGAATTTTGTTTTGTTTTGGTTGAAATGTGTTTCCAACAATCTTTAATGTACAAAAAAATTGAATATTTTCTTTGGATTTTACAATTGTTTGTATAGTTTTGCGTTGTACCCCATCATTTCCACTTGGCATCTCATCGCCATAAATCTAGAGTCAAAGGTTAGTTTAGTAAGAGGTCCATAGAACAACTTCAAAGTGTTTACACCTAAACATGGTTGTGCATAAATTCTAACTTTCTTTAGGGAGCCCATGAATATTCTTTTTAGGTCCTAGGGATGGCCACTTTCACTAGGTTCTCTAAGGAGGTCACTTTCACTTTATTACAAACAATGTGAAAAATATATAGGTTACAATTTATTTGAAAAAAATAAAATAAAAATTATTTAAATATAAGTAGGGTGTCAATAATTCATTTTGAGAATATTTTGAAAATAGAATCTAAATAAATCTAAAATATGCTTTAAATATGTCATTATTTCATAGCAAATTAACAAATAGATTTTTGCTTCAAGTGCTTCCTAAAATATACAAGGAATCACCTCACTAGACACTAGGTACAACAACTTGGATTTGGTTCCAACCTCAGAAACTTTAATCCCTTTGGGGATTTTGGTTTGAATGCTAACCTCCAACTTAGGTCAAAGTTCATTTTGAAGAAAACCCAATTGGATTGATTTCAAAAAAATTATAAACATTTAGCCATACCTTATTTTCTATTTCCTAAATGTGGGTTCCTTAGTTCTTCCACCCAAATTTGAGGAAATGTTCTCCATGATTTTTTACTGGATACTAAAGTTGTTCCCATGAATGGAAAGGATTGAGACATTATTCCAAAGTTCACCTACCCTATGCAGTCCAACTTTGTGCATTTCATGTGCTCGTTGGATAGAAATCCCAAATTTAGCGCCTTTGAAGGAATGACCTTAGCATTGCAAGCACACCTTTTTAATAGATTATACCAGACAAGGGGGACAAAATTGAAGTTTGACACCCATTTGTTGCACCCTGCCCCCACAGGGACTATCAGCGACTATCGCATTGGATCCAACTTTTGGAAGTTTTACCTTATTAGAACCAGTGTCACAGTAGGTGAACCGGTTAATTGGTGAAAGTGTTTAGACTGGAACGGATTGTTTTAGTGTTCAGAGTGTGGACACAGTAGGTAGATGTACAAACATCATATCTATTGGCGGGGCTAGCGTGTTTGTGATGCCTTGTTTCCACGCCTTCATGACCCTCCATCATATTTTATGCTTGCCAAAAGGTGAAACATGATTGTAGACTAAAGCCCAATTTAGGTGAAGGATCCACATGGCATGTTTGGACGGTTTGCATTTCAAATTTCCCAACGAATATTGCAACATGATTTTGAGGTTCAAATCCCCTAGTTCAAGAGCTTTCAACACCCATTTGCATAGTAATGCAACAAGTCCTTCCTTTGGAGCAATCAGACTTAACCCCCTTAAATGGTGTATGCAAAATTCACCCCATTTAACCTTAGCCCTCACATGTTCACCCCTGCCCATAAGAAATTCCTCAAAAGGGCTTTACATTTGCAGACTGCCTTTCTAAATCCACCCTATACATTGATAAAAAAATAAAGTGTAAGGACTAATACAACATTAAGAATCACTGCTTTTCTAGTTAGTGGTAGATGCAGGTAAAAGCACTGAAGGTGGACCCCACAAAAAAAAAACAACACACATGAGGATTTTTAATAGTACAATTTTGCAATGTATTTTGATTATGACAAAAATCTGAGATTTTTGTTCAAGGCAAGACTATCATCTTATCCAGAAAGTAACTAAGCGGGCACCTCCTAAACACCTTAGGATATAATTTTTTGAAAAATATTATATAAATTCTGAAAAAATCATGTCCAAAAGGATTATATAAAATATATTCATAAATTTCCTTCATAAAATATTTATACTTCCATGCCATTTTGAAAATGGTTTGAGAACCTTTATTTTGAATCACTTATTATATTGAAATTTTCTAAAGATTAATAAATGAGTTTATCATTACAAATACTGGAAATAATCAATCCATAAAAATATTCTTCATGTAATGTTACGTTTTAAGTAATAAAATTAAAACATCGCCCATTTGAAGTGCTTATATTGTTTTGATTTGGTTTTTCTTTTTTTTTAAAGATAAAAGAATTAGATTCATTACATTAACCATGTAAGATAATTACTATAACAAATGCACCATACATTTTAATAGGTCTAGGTGTAGAAATAAACTACCTCATATAGGATTTAATGGACATTATATTTTACAACTACCCATGCATTATATTCTAATATCAAAATTTCCCCCGAATTTTTTCCATCAAAAACTCATTTATGTCTTTGGTACCTATGTCAAAGTGGAATGAAACACTTAATAATTTGGATAATTTTGCTTCCTTAGCCCATTTATAGCCAAAATAATATGTCCATTTAGGTCTTCTCTCTTTCTTGGAACACCAATATGCAATTGATTTATCCTAGTTAATTGTTTCCAACTTGTTATTGTGCACTACTATATTGCTGCCCACAACCATCATTGTCCAAACACACAAACTTGATGACATAAGAACCTTCTTTAAAAGTGCATAGCTTCCAAACCAAAATAAGACTCACCTATAACAATTTTGGATTTTAAGCCTAAAACACAAGATGAAAAACCAAACATCATGTGTAAAAGAGAATTAGCATAACACATAAAAATTTCAAATCACCATTTGAGAACTTGAAATCACAAATCTTGGGATTATATCCCATACATTAAATATTTAAAATTGTGGTCACACTAAAATAGGTTTTGTAATAATTTACCTTAATTTACTTATAATAATTAAGATACAAACATGTAATTAACATATCATTCATGATAATTTTCATGCAATACCATATCAACACTTAAAACCATTGTTGTCCGCACACACAAACCAAATAAAATAATAACCTTCCTAAAAAGTGCATCGTTGTTGATGCACCTCTAAGCTCTTTGATGGACCCAATTAGGAGTTCAAAAATGAAAACAACGAAAGGAGAAAGAGTTGGGCACGCTCCTTGGCCTGCAACACTTCGAGGGTAGAGGGGTGTGTTAGAGCTTTAAGATGGGGACTATGATGATTAACAATCAACTTAATTACTCACACGGCCTTGCACAATCCAAACAACAAATTGGTTAATGCATAGTTAAAACACCTTTGGTGCATGGGCAAACATGGATTCAAAAGATTCACCACAACCCGAACTTGGGGGAAACCACCACCTTCCCCCTTATAGTATACTATGTGCTTGGCCACGAGGCCAACACCCAAATGTCATGTTGTCCCGAGACTCCCAAGTGGGAGTCCCAAAATTCCCAAAATTGGGACTCTTGCAACTTTGGAGGCCCATAACTTTATGTGCAAACCTATGATTAAGGTGAGGTCTAAAGCAAAGTTCTAGCCCTTGTCAACAACTTTTCAACAATGTGTGGTATGCCACTTGCACACAAGGAAATCGGGGAAATTCTCGACTTTTAGTGGTTGGGAGTCAAATTGGCAATTTGACTTTCGGCCTTTCTTTTGGCCATAACTTGTGTTCAAAGTCCCAATGGGTCATGCAAACCCATTTTACACATCTATGTTCCAAGACCTTTCCAATGATATAAGGAACCTTACAATCCAATGGGTTTTGACCCTTGCAATTGCTCTATGAAGATTCAAGACTCCATCAAGACTCCATCAAGACTCCAACTCCCAAAGTGGGAACTCACTTGGGAGTGTCAAGGTTCATTCCCTCACACTCTCCTACATTCTCAAGAGCATGAGATGTGACTCCCGGGCTTCGCTCTTGGCCCGCACCCTTGCAACCCTTTACCTTGGTCACGAGCCCAAAACTAGAGTTGTGACATTTGTCTCCATATTTAGGGTTAAAGTCCCCTTAAACCAAATAGCAATGTAAAAAATATTTTTCATAATTTCTTTAAAATGAACACCTTGGTTGTAAGGTGCAAGGGCCAATGGGCTAAATGCAAATGTGAGCCCCATTATTAATTACCTAATTAAAGTCCTTCAAATCTTTAACCAAATGTGAATCATAAGGTAAGTTATTGCATGAGCTTAGAATTGAAACTTCGGATGGTAAAATGCATTTTCCCCTATACACATGCAAATAAAACCCAAGAATTTAATCACAAAATGAATGTTGTACCAATAAACCTAAAAGCAAACGTGGGGATGAATGTAATCATTCATCTAATGTATGGATGAAAATTTTTACATTTACATGATTTTAATAAATAGAACTTCCATCAAAATTATGGATGAATGTTTTTTTTATGATTTAATTTTTATGGATTATTTTTTTCCATAATTTTAATTAACTAGAATCTCATGAAACACGATCTAATTATATGATATAACGTTGTTGAATAATGTAATGTAAATTCCATTATAAATGTATTTCATGGCTATGGTTTAAAATGTCATTATTTTCACCAAAAAAAAAATTATTATTATTATGCTAACATCCAACCCATGTTCATTGTTGTTTTTTTTATAAATGAAATAAAGGGTTTTTTTCCATGCAAATTGACCTAGTGTTGTTGACGACAATGGTTCCCTCGCCCCCCTCCCCCCAACCTCTCGTCCAAAGGTGTCACAACTTCTCTCGAACCTATTTATAAATGTCATTGGTAAGAATGGGGGGTTTGTTCAATTTATCAATGCATTTTCATGAAACTTTTGAAACTCCCCACAAAATTTCTTATGTTGGTTGATGAATATTTCAATTATATCCCCAAACCTATTGAGCACCCTATCCAAAAATGCATATGTAACACCCTCAATGCTATGATTTGGCAATGGCACCAACTTTAGCCATGTTAAGAATTCTCAATCATAATCATAACATACAAGTTTTGTTAGACTATCAAATTCAGTGGCTTAATAAAATCCATATTCCATTGATATCCAAACCCCATGATGGGCAATGGTTATAAATCCAGTGTAGGTGCATTGAATGATGCTCACATTTTGTCACACATCATGTGCCAAGACACAAATGATTGAACTTGTAATTGTATCCATTGCCACCAATATTATGCCTAAAATAAATTATAATTTTGATGGACACCAAAATGGCTCAATTTATTGTGAACATGTCACACAAGGCCCTCACATTTTTTTGGCAAAATACTACGCACACTCGTCCATCTATCCACGCATGAAAACAGAAATTACCTTCCCATTTGAATCATTTGGCCTTATGCATAACATAGTCCCATTCCTTAGGTGTTAATTCAATCAAAACTTCACATGTTTGCAAATATGTAAGGATAGGTACATCATCATGTATGTCCTAGGCACCATCACCCTTTGGTTCAATGTCCACACCATGAAATCCCCTAGTACTCATGTCAATTTAAGGCGCATCCCCAAAGCACCCCAACAAGGTACATAGGTATGCGGAGGCATGGCGTCTTGATACCACCTTCAATTTTGCATCCATGGGCCAACATAACCATGTAATATCAACCTCATTAGAACTTGGGTTCTTATTCAAACTATTAACATCTTTAATTGACTTTACTAGCCTTATGGAAAATATCAAATCATATTCCTATAAAATAAGGGTCTATTTTAGCCAACTTTTTATCCATTTAGGTAGGTAGGGGAAAGGAATGAAATAGTTATGCCTAGAAGTACCTTTGGATTTATATCAAAACAATGTATATACATAAAATGTATGGAACAAGGTTGGTAGCTTAAACCATACCCCTAAAATCTTTATGCAAAAGCTTTAGACCTTTACATTCATATTTGAAAATACTTTACCATGGTCCATTGATATTTTATGTTGTGTATACAAATATTATAGTTTCAAACCTAATTATTACATTTACATTATGTATAATGTCAACAATCCACCATGTGTAAAAAATAATTTCTACTAATAGGAAGGGTTGTGACTAATGATTTTTTTGGATGGTTTTTTATTATTTCAGCAAGGACATTGGGATGTGTTTGGGAAAATGTGTTTTTTTTTGGTGTAAAATTCAACTAATTTAGCTAACTTTTTGAAAAATAATTTTACATGATTTATATCACAATTTTTTTAAAAACAAACCTTGGTTGTGACCAAGGTGGGTGGGCATATCAATTTTAATATAT
>Ga0209208_10013452_pt1 | contig 10219 bp, 4 predicted proteins | sample S1TSphfallax_3_FD_187694 | JGI IMG/M metagenome (GOLD analysis project Ga0209208, IMG submission 187694) | Host-associated microbial communities from peat moss isolated from Minnesota, USA - S1T2_Fd - Sphagnum fallax MG (SPAdes) (version 2) | ecosystem: Host-associated > Plants > Peat moss >... | reverse complement strand
GAAAAGGTTTACGGAAACAACAGAATTCTCGTAGGGCGAGTACTGCATCTAGAGTCAATATGTAATTCTTCTTCTCATATAATCCTGATGATCCGGATCTAATATTGTGGATGGGGTGATTGTGGGTACTTGACTGCTGCTGCTGCTGCTGCAGTACGGTTTTCTACGGACAATACGAGTGCTCTGGCCCAGGTGCAAATACGAGCGGGCGTGTGGGTTGGTCCATGGAGCTTACTGCAGCTCAAGCTGTCCCTTTCGAGACGGTTAGCTTCATCGACGGGAGCTCATGGCTTCAAACTTGATTTGTGATCTTTCCATTGTGCAATAATACATGGAACATTGTTGTCTGTAATTTGTTAAACTAGTGCACATAATCTCAACCAAAATAGTACCAAGGACTTCATTTCCTTGCAGCTCATGTACTTCTATTGGAGAGCAAGCTTTTCATATTGAGAGAGAGAAAGAGAGAGATTGCCACTTGTAGCATTGTAATAGTTTCAGATCCTCCTCCATACGCCATGGATGAGGATTTTCACAAAGGCCTATTTGGCCTTGAATTCATGATCCAGAACTTCTAGACCATGAACCTTGATCAAAATGTTTGAGGAGTAGAAATTGTATTTCCAATCTCACAATTGCTGTTAGTGATTGATAACAAATGTTCTTGAATGTGCCCAGGTGAACTTTCTGGGTTGCTTATAATTTCATGTCATTCAAAACCAGAAATCTTGATACATACCAGAAGTTGTTTATTATTGGACCCAATCATTCAAGACATATCATTGTACATGGGTTTGAATAAATTCCAGCTGCTTAAACTGCTTCCACCCACAAGATTCCAGGGCAGTGATTTTTTTTCTTGTGGAACTATTTTGCCATTTTTTGACAAAGAAATTGAGAAACTTTTCGAACAGTTTTCTTAAATTCTAGTGTAAATTCGACTAATTCTGTTCATTTTTTCTGAAGATCTCCTTTAACAATAGAGAAACAAGAGAAAGGACAATTATAAGACTAACATTGTCTGACAAAATTTTGGGCAACAAAAGACTGCTGTGATCAAATCTTTATTTCAAAGATCTGATTCATAAACTGTTCTTCATATTTCAACATTGTTATCAGCAGTTTGGATTTTAGAAGCTGCTGGTGAGAGATGGTGTTTTGTGGTAAATAATAATATGTAATCATTTTAATTAGATGATTTCCATTTGCACCAGTGTGCAGTGAATTTTCTCTGTATCCAGGGTGTCAGTTATCGGAACATGTACATCCATGACCTCGTTTTGTTCAAATTTCTTAAGGGTCATTTTCTGGAAATTTGGAGCAAATTTGAAAAGTGCCTAACCTTGATCAGCAGCTTTGTGAAGCAGATACTTTCTACAACTAGTACATACTAGGAGATAGTTTTGCAATAAGAAGTATATCTTTTTTGGTTTTTTGCATGCGGTGCGCACATTTTGTGTTGTCATGTTGAAGCACTTAGTGAAAAAACATCTTAATATATATTTTCTTAAGTTTTCTTTTCTTTGCATGTTTTCTGGATACTATTTTTTGCAGGTTATGGACCCACAGCATAATGTTTCCAGATTCTGAATAAAATTGTTTAGGGTCAACGTTTCTGTTTTAGAGAGACTTTCCTTTGTTAGAGCGATGCTTAAAAACACAGACTAGTTACAGTCTTAAAAGTTTCAGTCAAAAATGGCAGATAGAGGTGATGGAGGTGCTTGGGCTGAAAGTGATAGTAACACAGGAAGCATCAAGAAAATTCGCTGCGACAAACTTTTAAATATGGAAGTTCCAAACAACCATAATTGACCAAGGTACTGGAGGGAACTGAAACTATCAAAGCAACTGTTGAAGCAAGAGAATGGAGGAAGTTTGACAACAGAGCAACTATGGACTATTACTAATGTTGCAAAAACTGGAAAGTATCCAATTGACATAGGATTTGCAGTTGATTTGACAAGTGAAAAATTGCATGACTCAAAAATTTGGTATGTAGATACATGAGCGACAAAATGCATGACAAGTCAAAGGAGTTGGTTTGCCAACATAAGAATAATTATACCTAGCACTTGATTAATGAACAGTGTTAACAACCAACAATTGTGGGTTCATGATGTTGGAATGATTGAGGTTGTGTGTTTGGTTAAGGGGTAGGGGCATTTAAACAAAAAATTGAAAAAGTTTTGTGCATTCTCGTGTTGAATAAGAACTTGTTTTCAATGGGGTTGGCAACAAAGAAAGAGCTTGCAATCACATATCACAAAAAATCAATTGTCTCCTCCCTACTCAAAGAAGCCAAGGGGAAGGTAATCTTGATTGGAGTGAGGTCAAGAAAGCTCTATAGATTACAAATGAAGGTAATTATCTTGAAAGCTTGGTCTTTGAAGATTGGTCAAAAACACTCAAACTGTTACATCTTTTGGAATTTCATCTAGTGCCAACATTCTTAAACTATATGGCATGAATGTTTTCACCATACTCATTCGAAGATGATCTTGAAGATGTCATGGGAAAACATGGTGACTAATATGAAAATTAATGACAAGAAGGAGAAAGTTAATGTGCAAAGGTTTTATTATGAAAAAAGTCACTAACTAGGTAGATGCAAGCTACGGTGGTTCAAATGTGACAAGAGTCCTAGTCTCAAAAGTCCATATAAATGAAAAAATTAACATTAGAATGGAAAAAAAAATTAAAAACCAATGTTGAGTTGGCTTTATGTGGTGATTAATCAATTAGTGAAGTTCATATGAAAGGCTACCCATCTAGAAAACTTTCTATTATACATGTTTCGGGGAAAAAAATATCAATCCAACAAAAAATGGTCAAGATTGGTACTTTTGAAAATAAGGTTCAAATGTGGTCATTCAAAAGTTCATAGCTATTTGTTGGTTAAAGTTTTTATTGTAATTTTTTTCAATCCATATTTTTTTTCCCTCATGTTATCATATATTGAATCCCTATAAAAAAATATTGAAATGAAATCATAACAAAAAATGCATTTGATTGTTAATGTAGAACCTAGATTATAGTCCATATGTTCACCTTAAAAGTCCATTATTATATGATTAGTGTATGTTTATTGAATTTCACCCTTCAATAAATATTCTTATTCATGTTAGTAGTTTTAATCCATAAATGTTTTTGTCAAATTGATGATTTTACAATGTGTTTGTGGTGACATTTGAATAAAGTACACTTTACAAAAAGTCCATAAGGTTGCAAAAAGTGAGCTAATGTAGCTTGCATTTACCCAACTCCCTTTCACAAATAATGACAAAACATTTAAAATAAAGAAACATTAGAAGAAAAATTGTCAGCTACAACCATTTTTTGCAACTAAAAAATGTCTTTTATAATTACATATTGTTTGTAATTGACAAATAGTTATAAACAAAAAGTTTTAATTACAAAAAATGATTACATACAATAATTTTTCTTCTAATGAAAATAGGGCATCTTCAAGTTAAATTGGATCACGAAAGATGTCACAATTGTTACAATTTATTAAAGGATTTTTTTGGACTTGAAATGGGTAGGGAAAAAAAATAAATTTAATGAAATGCATACGCATTGAATAATCTTACAAATTTAATTTTCAACAATTTTTTTGAAGTTGTGGCCACCTTAAAATGTTATAAAAACATCATTAAAAGTAAAAGGACATGTATCATGAAGGCTTATAAAAGAATGTCAAAATATATATGCCGTTCAAATTTTATATATGTGATTGATTCATTTGAATAAATGAATGTAAAGAAAAACTAATTTGATTTCTCATTCTATGACATTTCAATTATGGTTTGAAATGAAAACTAATAATTTTTTTGAAGGATTGCCAAATTTAGTCCTAGTGGGTAGACCTTAGCATGAAGACACAGTCCAACAAAAAAAAATCTTCTATTTTAATGTTTATGGTTTAAAGAATGTTCCTTCATTTGAAAATACAAAGTATTTTGTGTTTTTCATTGATGATTATAATGTATTAAATTTTTTTTATCACATCAAAACAAAAGGGAAAATGTTTTTTTTATAAAGAAAATGGAGGCAAAAAAAATGTAACCAACAAGAAATGCCATGGTGAAATCTAAAAATGACAACAATAGGGAGTACATAAATTATGCATTCAAAGAATTTTTGGCTAAAACAAGGATTAAATATGAAACAAACACTCCAAGTTATTATCCTAAGAAAAATCATAAAGTAATATAACAAGACAGAAAGATCATTATAAAAAGTGTTAGCAATATGTTGCATTCTCAAAAGTTTATTTGGGCAAAGAAAATTAAAAAAATTATACATGTTTTCAATAAAACTAGGTGTACAACTCTTGAAGGGAAAATAATCTACATGAATTATCAATACATCAAAAGCCCTTAATGGAGTATTTTGAAGTGTTCAAATGCACTTCACAACTTTTGTGTTAAAGGAGTTGAGGAAAAAACTAGATGCAAGGTTTGTGAATATTTTTTTGGTTGGGTACAATGTATTATCAAAAGCATACTAATTGTGGCAATTGAATAAAAACCACATAATTGTCTACAAAGATAGTTTTTTTTTTTGTGAGGATGAAACTTTTGCCATAACATCAAGCAAAGTGGGCTTGGGTGAATACTCTACATATGATTTGAAAACCCAAGGAAGATGAAAATAAATGTTAATTCAACAAGATGAAAATGCAAAACACGTAGTGTCTACAAAACGAAGATGTAACCCAATAAGATGTAAAGAGTAGTCCAACAACATCCAAAGGAAGGATAAGCAATTGAAAAAATGGTTCAAGTTGTAGAATGTTTGCACCCCAACAAGTTTTTTTTAGTCAAATTAAAAGAAACCCAAAGTGACTTGTTGATTACTACATGTTGAAGGTGCATCCTTTTTCAAGATTAATCTTAAAACAATAAATTTACTTCAAGAATTAAAAATTTATTTGGAAATGATAATCAATTGACAACATAATGAATGGGAGCTTGGCATGGAAGATGAATAAAAGTTTCTTTTCCATAATCACAATTGGATCTTAATTGATCTTTCATCAAGAAGAAAGGCAATGTTAATGTGCAAGTGGGTGTTTTGTTTAAAATCAACACCAACAATGAAATTGCAAGATACAAGGCAAGAGTCGTGGCAAAGGGGTATTTTGAATAACATGGAATATATTACGATGAAACATTTTCACTTGTTGTGGAATATTATTCAATCACAACAATTTTGGTAATTGTTGTAACTAAGGATATCAATTTAACACAATTTAGCATTAAGATTATTTAGTTGAATGTTCAATGATTTGAAAAAAATATATACATGTGCCAACTAGAAGGTTTCATACCAAAAAGGTAAAACAGTAAGACATATGTTTACTACTAAAGAGCCTATTTGACTTGAAGTAAGAAAGTAGAAAAGGGAAGAAGTTCAATAAGTTTTTGGTCTCCTACAATTTGAAGTTGAATAATGTTGATCCATGTCACTACAACAAAAACATGTTCATTTCACCCCTCCTTATTGTGATTAAGGGGGTCATAAAATCATTTCAACATGATCAATTTTGTCCATCTTGATTAACCCAAAAATAACAATGTGTAATTTGATTAAGTTCAAAAAACGTTTAATCAAAATGGGTGCAAACAAAATACAATGACTTAACATGATTACTTTAAAAAAAGGATTGTATGTTTTTTTTCCCAAAAAAAACTTTTTCATATGAATGAATTTTGAAATTACTTTTTTGGCAACTTGTTATAATAAATGCTTATAGTTTTCCCAAATAAATGACATTTTTTTCTTCATCATTTTTTATTAAATATGTAGTTTTGAAAGTGTCTTGATTCCTTGTAAATTCAATGTTAAAATGTCTTAAAAAATGGTAATATTTTTAATTCATGACCTGTTTTTATTTTCTTACATTTTTATTTTTTCTTGTCTAATAAACTATAATTTTTCTTAACACATCAAAGTTTTTTTCATTTTTAAAGTTTTAGAATTCCACATATTTTTGGGTAATATGAATTTTTTTAAAAATGGTTAATAAATTTTTATCCTCTTAAATTTTTCCCCATCAAATGTGTTTTATTATATGAATCCTTTTGATAATCCTTTGCAAAATTAACTTCTTTTTTATGTGTTGTTATTCAATTTTAGAGGTCTTAAATTAAAATTTTATCAAATAGATTTTTTATTTGAATTATTTGACATTCATATGAATGAAAAAACAATAACTTGCTATAATCATCATGGCTTTAAATGAAAAAAACATAAATATTTATTCAATTTTGACTATTTTTCTTTTTGATTTTACGCCTTTTTTGGTTTGTTGGATTGTGATTACACCCCATTTGATATCTATTTTGAGTGAAATTTTAGTTTAAAAAACAAGAAATTTTATTATGTCGTGTGTTTATGTTAATAACATTAAAAGAATTCATGTCCTATGCAACTTCTTGTTGAACAACTAATGATCCTCAACAACTAAATAAACAACTATGAACCATTTTTGTAACTATCTAGTTTATGTGACAATATGTGTAATTGCAATCTACTGGTTATTATAACTAATGGATTAATGGAATGAATGTTTAACATAATGTGGGTATGTATTCAATTTTATATACTCTCAAGCTAAAGATGTAAAATTGTTAAAATGACTAACCAACATTAATAACTATGACATTATGATGTTGCATATGATATTAAAAGGATTTGGTACTTTATGTAACTACCTATTAAACAAATTATAATATTATTAAAAATCTATGATGTGGAAAATTAATGTCCATCATTTTACATTTAACATGTGTAATTTTGCCACATGGTGTAAATATGTAATCAAATTAACATAATTGTAGTCATAACTTAATTGTATATTGTGAATTACATCGAAAATGTAAATAATAATTGACATCATACATCATAAAATATAATTTAACATGTAAATTCAAAAAAAAAATCATAAATCATTTTGTAATGGCAATAGTCATGTATGCATTACATGAAAACACAAATGTATATGAAGTTCAAGTGGAATCATATTTTAGGGATTTATAAAAGTGTTATATTTTAATTCGTTATTTTTACAAATGGCATGCCTACATGTAAAAAGGTTTAATCACTGATAATTAAATTTATTTTTAAAAATTTAAACATGTGATATTTATGTGTATCTTTATTGTTAAAATTTTTACAATGAAATTTTTGAAATAAATATTCTAAATTGATATAATATATTTACATCTAAAATTTTGAACGTTAATTTCTTATAGAAATATGGAATAGATTTAACTCAAAATCTTAATTTAAAATTTAATTTATGGCCCAAAAATATTAAATCAGTTCAACTTAATTATTAAGAAATCCATATGTATATATTAAATATTAAATATTAAAATGAATTACAAATTACGAATTATATTTAATTTATAACTAAAATCAGAAATTTAAAATATTAAATTTGAATACTGAATTATTTATTTTTATTTAAATAAATTATAATTATGCAATTAAAATGTGAAATTCATTTATTATTAATTTACATAATTAAATAATGATATGAATATGCATAAGATTTGAAATATACATGTTTATATGTATGCAATGATATAATATATCATAAGTTGAAGTATTAATAATGGTTTCGAAGTTGATTTGTGACCATTGAGATGAAGGTTCAATTCCCTTTAATGACAATCTAAACTTGGTTTTAAATGACTACAATATGATTACATGGTAATGTAAATGATTGTAACATGATTATAGGTGTCTTTAAATGATTATAAAATGATTACATATTTTAATTTTTCCATGTGAACATTAGACATAGTTATTTTGGACACAACTTAATGCATGTCATGTTGAGTTGCTTAAGCAAACTATCTGGCACAACTTTAGTAACCATAGTCGTTTAATTCAAAATGATTATAAATCTAGTTGTAAACATAGTTGATTTTTTCTAAAATATTATTAATATAAGCTTGGGCATCTTAAATTGATTACTAGGTTTGAATTTTTTAAGATGTATCAAAAATGTGTTACGTCGTCACTTTTTTTGTACTCCTTTACTAATCATGTTTCATCATGCACATTGGCACAAAGTGCATGATATTGACGGTTCTAACTATGTGATGGTCTAAGATATTGACTTGTAAACTATTTGACACATTTTGACTTTGATAATGATGTTTCAATGAAAACTTTCTCCTTTTTGTCATGAGTGATACACCTTAAATTTGTTTTTGACCTTATTACCATATTTGTTGATGATGGATTAATTTGCAATGAAAAGGATAGCACATAGAAAGATCACATGATTGAGAAGATGAAGGTGTTTGAAATAACCAATGACAATGCAAATGTGTATGTGAGACTTCACATTTTTAGAGACCAAACAAAACTAAAATAGTGGATCGAACATGGGTTATATATTAACAAAATTCAAAAGCATTTTGGCTTTGAGAATGCCACACTTGCAAGCACTTCTACCAATCCCAATATACATTTGAAATCTTCTTTTACTACCAAGATACATAAAGAATCTTTCTCTTACCCTCATGTTTGCACCACTAGGAACTCAACTTGATATTTCTTAAAACTTTCATTGTAAATAGTGTGGAAAAATTCACATTCAAGCCCAACAACATTCATTTTATCTTAATGAGAAGGATTTACAAGTATTTGTGAGGAACAGTTCATTGAGAATTACCCTATCACATTGGAGCCATTGCTAATATACTTGAAGTGTACTTAGATGTAGATTTTAAAGGTGACCCATACATAGAAAGTCAAGAGACTGTTATTGGTTTTGTGTTACAAATGAATGGAGGATGAATATCATGGGGAAGTTGAAATCAAAGCAACATTGCAAGGAAACATGTTAATAGCTCTTGCAAAAGAAAACAATGGAACATTGGACAATGGATATGGATCAAAATTTGGGAACAGATGGATCTCATATATTGCGAACATCATCGGCCGTTGGAAACAAGAACTTTATTGTGAACACCTTGGGACATATATTTGAATAAGAACCTGCAACAACATAAAAGGCAACACCTAAGAGGAACAAAAGCCCTGGTACAGCCTTGACTTCACGGTTCAGGCCCTTTACCCTAAGAAGGAAATTATGATTCTTTTCAACACATATTATTTAATACTGCCACTTTGCCTAAGGTGATGGCATTTGAGCTTGAATACTTAAATAATGGATTCACAAATACTCCTGGTCTTCGAATGTAAATCTGATCTTACCATTGAATAGATAATCAGAAGTGATCTCAGTCACATGCGGGTGACCCAATACGATCTTGGCAATTTGTGGGCGATCAAAAGTAATTTTGATCATCCACAGGTGACCAAATTTGATCTCAGATAGCCACAATCAATTCTGGTGGCCCATGAATGGCTGTCTCAAATTTGGTCACCTGGAAATAGCTGAGATCATTCTGGTTTTCCACAGTTTCCCAAGATCAAATTCAGTCACCATTACACAACCCAAATGAAATTTGGTCACCCACCAAGTTAAATTACTATTAAACAAATTGAGATAAATGAATGATACAAGTCTTGGGCCAAAGAAGTAAGATAGGCCTCAACCTGGCCAACAATAGGCCTAATCAGGGGTTTTTGTTTTTTTCCAAATTTCTGCCATAGCCCAGGTTGCCATCAACAATAAGAAGATAGAGTAGGCAAAATTTGGTTACAAACAAAGTATGAAACTTGGAAAGTTTAAGGATCCTCCTTTTCTTTTCCTACTTGATTCAGCCTGAGATAGAATCCTGGTGATTCAGCCCAAACAAAGTCTAAATAATATTGCGAATTATTCTCAAGAATAAGGATATCTTGTGACAGCAGTTGGAGACTGTTAGAAATTATTCCAGCCTCAAGTTTCCTTGCAAAACTTTTAATTAATGTGTACAAAGCAAATTCAAATTTATATCATGATGGTGTTCAGCCCAGCAATCTTGACACCAAATTTGTATTATTTGACCAACATTTCACAATGTTGTTTTAAGCACAACAATTGCAAAATTTTGTCTGAAGATAGTACTAGAATTGTGTCCAAACAAACTGAAAACAATTTGCTCTGTGATTTAGAGTTCTGGTTACATGCATGCTCCCACCAACAAGTCTTTAGGTGGAATCTACCATAAAAGTTCATGAAGGGTTCTTGGGATTCAATGAAGGTTAGTTACCTAATTTTGTGTGCTCTGAATTTTGTTGAATTGTT
>Ga0209208_10013451_pt1 | contig 10220 bp, 8 predicted proteins | sample S1TSphfallax_3_FD_187694 | JGI IMG/M metagenome (GOLD analysis project Ga0209208, IMG submission 187694) | Host-associated microbial communities from peat moss isolated from Minnesota, USA - S1T2_Fd - Sphagnum fallax MG (SPAdes) (version 2) | ecosystem: Host-associated > Plants > Peat moss >... | reverse complement strand
GAAACCAAATAGTAACTCAGTTGAGGTTCATCCACAATGAGTAATAATGGACATCCAGTGGATGTGCTATGGTGACGCTAAACCCGTCCCCCCCCCCATGGTTTAGGGTTTAAGGTTTTTAGGGTTACCCTATAAACCCTAAACCCATTGAGCTCTGTCCGGCTCCTGTTTTTCTTGTATTCTTGCACATGTTTTTCAGCCCTGCATGGTTCTGCATAAAACCATGGAGCATTCTTTTCATTCTGCAAACTAACTCAGTAATGTTTCTTTAGTTTGAAAAGAATATTACATGCTGCAGCTGCTCACAGGATTGAGTAGATTGTTGTGTCAGCTTCATTTTTTGCATCAATCACTTGTTTTCAATTTAAAATCATTTTAGGAATGAAGTTCAACATCTCTCATCATCATATCATTTGGATGTCTCTTCGATTGACATGCCTCTTAATAATTAGATTCTAACAACATGTTTATTAATTTCAAGACCCTCAAGATAACTAATTTTGAATTGAATAGTTCATGGATAACAACAAAAGGATAAAAATTAACTTTGGTCACCAAAGAGGACATACATGCCTGATCATAACCAAGAAGAGTAAAGCCACCCAAAAGTACAATTGGAAAAACATTTCCACCATATCTTGGGAGAAAACTCAATCTTTATTTGAGGACATCTCAAAAGGACAAAAAGCAGTGGTTTGGATTTCCGCACATTGTGCACATGTTGTGATCCAAACAATCTCTTATATAATTACAACATGGTGTGTATCTCTCTGTCCGTCTGGACAAAAATTGGGCAGTGCAGGGGCAGACAGGGCAGGGCAGGGCGGCCAGGCAAAAAGACCTGGGAAATTTAGGATATGGTTTTCAGGACATGGTTTTCAGGACTTGGGATCTCAACTTTGGGGCCTGGATTTTCACACTCGAGGTTTCCAAGACCGAAACCTGAAAACTTTTAGGACGTGATTTTTAGGATGTGGGATCTCAATTTTGGGACCTGGATTTCACACAGGGGGCTTCACAGTGGCCTTCGGCCACAGGCACCCACTAGTATACATGAATAATCGTTTGCCAAGTTGCTCCCTTATTTCATTGCATGTCTTAAAATCTACTTTGCATTTTACCTATCATAAAGCACTCCAAGGTTTTTCTCTTTCTATTAGGAAGGACCTTCTTGTTGTCCGAATATGCTTTCCTCAATCCACGTGAAAGCATCTTCCGCCACTCACATGGAAACCTTCCACCATTGACATTATAACCCTTTCATAATTTATGCTAGGAAACGCCTGCTCCCAATTTTCAGGCCTACACCCTCTAGCTACCGCCCTTGAAACCCTCAAATTAGGGAAGGCCCTCGGGTGCAGGCCTTCTTCCTATACTAATTCCTCCTAACAACAATCAAAGAAATGTTGGACCTTGTGCAAAAGCCTCTAAATCCTTTCAAAACTCACAATATTTTTAACCTAGAAGTTCAAACTTTAAACGAGTGTTGGCCAATTTTTTTTTAAAAACTGTCAGATAGGTGTTTTTTTCAATTTTTGGGGGACCACATAGTTTATCAATATTTTAAAAATTAGGTAATAACCATCAGTTATGCATAAGGGTAGGTCAACAAATAACCATTTGCAGAACCACTGAATTGCCCCACCAGTTATACAATGGTTATAGGGTTTTTAAAAATTATATATATATATATATTAGTTAATTTTTGTATTAATGTTTAAAGATTAATAACCTATCTAGATGATAATCTGACATCCAAATAGGTTATTATTTTTTGAAAATTCAATATCAGGAAATTATCAATTTAATTGGTTATAAAAAATTCAAAAACCAATTGATAGGTTACTACTAATAATCAAGTTGATACCTCTATTGATAACTGACTCTTTTTTTTTCAATAACGGGCCAACATTGGTTCAAACATGAAAATAAGGTGATATCTAATATGGATCACTTACATGTCACATTTAAGCACACATGGGAACATTTTTAAAAACCAGTTTTTGACAAAGTATGAATGACCACTGTTGGGTGAGTATCACAAGATATGTGAGAATTGGCCAAGGTTTTAGGCCAGTTCTCATTGTATATGGGCAATTTTCATGCGAGGTGAAAATTGCTCTGGACATCACTTGGCCTCAACCTTGATACCTAGGGCATTTATGGAGTTGACACTAAGTTAGATTCTTTATCACTTGGCCTCAAGCGCAATATCTAGGCTACTTATAGAGTTGAGCATGAGTTTGGTTTTCACCTAGCAGAGACTAAAGTATGCAGAGGTATGTAAATGAAGATTTGAATTCAAAACCTCATTAAGTCCAAAAGACATCTTTACCATTAGGTCACACTTTCACATGTGAATTCTTTTTATTTATTTTGCGACAACTTTTATTTAAAGTTTGAACATGTGAATGCCTTTAAAGCTAAAGGTTTTAGAGGCATTGACAAATAATATCATTCAAATAAAAATGATGACATGTCTTTTCTCAAAAAAGTAGATGGGACCTAGTGATTAAGAAGTATATTTTTTCTCTAAAGAGTCTTGGGATCAAATCATGTTAAGATGAAAACTAGTCAACTTAAAAATTGGGTTAGTTTTCTACATCTGAAAAAATAATTTAAAGAACCAAGGCAATTCTTAAAACTTGTTGTGAGAACCAGAACTAATGGTTCCCATTAAAAAGAAAGTGAGAATTACCCAACATTTGTTAAGGATCTATGCTATTTAGTAGGTTACAACCTTTGGGTTGTCCTTGGACATCAAAGATGACCAACCCTATCCAAAAGTTTGTTATTTGTATTTGTTTTGAACCATTGGCTAATGTTGGCCAACTGTGTAAGGAATTCAAACCAAATGTTCAAAATTTTATTGGAATTGGACTAACCTATTATGCCTTTTTAAGCAGGTCCACATTCTCTAGCTATATAAATACAAGTTTTTGAATGGGTACAAGCCAAGCCTTGCTTTTAAGGCAAGTTGGGTGTCTTCAAGCTAAAATGTTTTAAACAAAAAAAAAAAATTGAGGAAAAAATTTTAAAAACTGCCACAAAAATACAAAATATGGTGGAGTTATTTTTCATTTATTTTGATAAAATTTTACAACTAATTTGAAACTGTAAAGTGTTGGTGGATTTGTCCCCCACTCTATGAAACCTTATACAGAGTCACATAAACGAGTTTTGTGCACACATAAGTAAATGAGCAAGGAATTGAAATTGTTGAAGAATATGACAACTTTTTTTGTTTGCCATGTTTTTGAATTGCTGCCAAGATTTCCACCATTTTGTTGCTAGGTTGGTCCTTTGGATTAACTTCTTTAAAGAATCAACCTTTGCACCAAAAAGCCAACCGCTCATTGACCAGGGTTTTTGTTTTCAATTTTCTGAAGTTGGCGATCATCCAAAAGAGGAATGACCCAAAATTGGCAGCTAGAGGCCAGCCAACAAAGTAGAAGTAGAATGTTCTTTTTAGGATCCCACTTTGTTCTAGCAACCTCCAGGAATTGGATATCTAAACGTGCATTTACACCTAATGTTAAGTCAATGTTAAGTGAAAATCTAGGTGGCATCTTAGGTGGCACCCAATGTTATATGGGTGATTATTTAATATTAAGTGAATCTTAACTTGACATAAAATTTTCGTGATAAATAGGTTTAGGTTCTAAATGACTAGCTTGGTGTTAGGGGACTTAATATTAGAGTTCTTAACAACAAGTGTGAATGTGCCTTAAATATGACAACTTCTGACATTTTTTTCTCCTAAAACTTTGGCAACTATCGCACATTTTTTTACAAAAAAAGCCTTTATACACATTGCACTAGGTTTTTTTTTAAATTAAGAAAATTATTTTATTTGTCACAGTGGTGCAAAAATTTGTCAAAGAAAAACATTGTGGCCAATATTGGTGAGAATTAAAGCCCTTTATACACATCGCACGTAATTTTTATTTTTTTGGGTCACAGTGGTGCAAATATTGGCCAAAAGAAAAACATTGCGACCAACATTGGTGAGAATTAAAGCCCTTTTATACACATCACACCTTTTTTCTTTTTCTTTTTGTTGTTGTGGTGCAAAAATTGGCCAAAAGAAAAACATTGCGACCAATATTGGCCAGAGTTGAGAAGGATATAGGGCCCCACATTAGAACAAACCGCTGGGAGTAAGTTTTTCTCAACATAGAGTACAATAGGTTTTTAATGTGAATGGCAGAAGCTTATCGCAGGAAGGTTTTCATATGAATGGCAAATGGTCTAATAAGTGGCCTAATGAGTGGTAGCCTTTTTTTGCTGGCTATATAGCCAAAAATAAAATTTGAACGTCATAAAATCTTTTTTTTTGAGATTTTCAATAGCCTGGTTTCAACAATTTTTTTATAAAAATTGCACGATTTCTATACATAGTTCAAGTAGGTAGGATAAAATATAAAAGGTTTTTTAACATTTTTATAAACTTGTAGCCAAATTTGGCTAAACCTTCCTATGGATGATTGCCACTTTCACTACATCACAAAATTGACAAAAGAAACATTATTGAATATGCTAGATTCACACTTGGTGTTAACTTAGACAAATTTATCCTATGATTCACATATGAAATGCTAGTTAGCACTAAATTTTACATGTCATCCTATGTGTCCCATTTAAGCAAAAGATGATGCAATTTATTAACAATTTTAAAAAAAAAGAACTTGGCCATTCTAAAATTTTCTACCATCCTGTACTCTTCATATTCAGTGAGGAAAAATCTGGAGAACCATGCGGATTTCCTCAACTTCACCCAATGACTTGAATCATGTGATAATTTTTGTAGAAAACTATACAATTGTAAATTATAGAAAGTTGTTAGAAAGAGTAGAAGTTCTATGTTAATTTCAGTAGTTGTATTTGTGTTGTATGAACTCAAGTCCATAGAAAAATTAGGAGTGGGCAAATTGAAGAATTGATTGATGATTTGTAAAAGTAGCATGCACCCCATTAGAGAAACAACCTTCTCTTCTATAACATCCATGGCACAAAAAGAAAGGAAGGTAGAAAACTTATTTGATTTGCAAATGGCACATGAAAAATAGATTGCCAAGACTTTGAAAAAAGACCAAGTCGAAATTTGAAAACAGCTTAGACATATAGAACACAACCAACACATAAAACAACATCAACATAAATAAACCAAGTCATGTTTGAAATACTAATTAAAAGTAGGAACAAGAAAAGTAATAACAATAATAGAAAAAAAATTGTTGCAACAAAGAGGAGAAAAAAAACAAGGAAAACTAACCTTTGATGCTTAATTATAGTAAAACACGACCACTTGCAAGAGGCCAAACAACACCATAAAGCACACAAAGACACCAAGAAAATGTTGCAACAATGAAGATACTAGGGGCTTAAAAAAGAACTTGAAGGGGGACAAACCTTTTGCAAGAGGATAATGATTGCCATGCACAAAGAGAAGTTACAAAGCAAGTAAAAGCACAAAGAAATAAAACATGTAGAGAAAATAAAAAAACAACCCAATGATGTTGATGAAGAGTAATGGAATGTGAAGATGCAGAATCACAATAGAACGCAACAACAATGTGAAGTTACAAAAATAAGATAGAGTGCAAGGAAGTGCAACGATGTGAAGATGCAAAGGCAAGATAATGCAGGGTGTATGTAGGATTGTGCAACAATGGAAAAAAGAACATCATTGTCTATGTATGTAGGATTGTGGAACTATGGAAAAACAAATGTCGAAACTAAAAATGTTTTTTGCACAAAACAAGGATGATGGAACAAAGTGCACATGATGGGGACATAAGTACATTGTCATCATCATAACACCAAGTGTGAACCTTTGTGGATGAAAGTACGTTGCCACCAAGTCTTTCTAGCATCAATGCTTATGTTCTATGTGTATAAAAAATCTATTTAGTTAGTTCCGAACTTTTGAAAAGTCCCAAATTAACAAATGATCATTTGGAGATTGAAAATTTTGAAAGGAACTTTGATTTGAGGATCACCATATGATGCAACAATGGATATTAGTAATGTTTTGTCTCATTCAATGATTCAACAAAGAGATACTTTCAATGTTTATTTTTTAAAAACTTGATCCTAACCACTAAATTTGAAAAGTTCAAAATTAATAGTTTAATCCAAAATTAATTGAATATGTGTTATAAGTGACAAAAGAAAAAAATGCTATCATGCTTAATGGTAGCCCACTTGTCAACATGATGGAGTTAAGGTGGTGTTAGGCATGCAACCACTAACTACCTTACCACTAGGTGTGAATCTAATTTTTGTGTGGTGCATTTCAATTGTCAAATGAAGATCATTGGTATGTATGTGAGCCTTGTTTATTATGTTAAGTAAAGCTTTCATTGGGTGAATTTTAGTTGTCAAAGGATGTTCATCAATATGTACAAGAACTTTGTTTATTACATTATGTAAAGCCTTGATAGCAAGCATGGCATTTACAACAACTCACCCTTAGGTATATCCTAGCATAAATGTCATGTTGCTTCCCACGGGCTTTACCATGAACTTTTTATGTTTTTTAATTCTAAAATGAATTCATGTATTGTTACATATAGTTGTTGTTTTTCTTTTACATTAAAAAAGATGGACACAAAGAGAGAATCCAAAATAGAACAAAAGAAAAGAAGAGAGTTGTTATAGTGAGGTGTCATCTAATTCTATTGATTGATGTTTTGGTATGGCTAAGTTTCATCCTTGCATGGATGCCTACTTGGACACAATGTTTGAACATGTGTCTATCTAACGGGATTTGCAAGGTATTAAAATGTAATATATATGTTTTTGGCCATGGAGCAACATAAGGGGGACACTAAGTGTAAAAGCTTTACACCACTTGTGTCAAACAAAGTATTTTTAGAGGATATTAAGTGAGGAAATTGATTTTCCTAACCCTATTAATATTCTAATATGCACATATTTAATGGAAAATTCTATTTTCACACCTTTTTTGCCGGTCTGATTTTAAACAGAATAAATTTGAGTGCGTCTTTTATCAGCTCAATTACTTCTGCGGGCAGGTTCTTGAGTTGTGCCCTGATTGACCACAGACTCCACACTTACGTCCTTCCACATATTCAAAGTGAGACTTGTCTCTGGTGGTGCTTGTCTTGTTCTTGGATCCTGTAGGTCTGCTGCGTTTCTTAACCACGACCAAGGGCTCTTGAACTTGAACATCAGGCGTATCCAGGACCTGATTGAGGCGGGCAATCAAACTGCCTGCTCGAGGATTTTCATTATTGAGTACTTGTTGTAGGGTAGCCGTCATCTTATGCAGAAATGAACTTTTTGGAGATACCGATTCATGTGGCGGCGCAGCTGCAGTGACGCTAGGAGGGGCCAAGGGGTTTTTGTCCAACAACCACTGCTCATGAATGTCCTGCAGAAGAATCGGAGTCTCGGTTTCCAGACAGCCACGAATGTAATGATGACAGGGTAGACCCCATGATTTTGTGAATCACACAGTGCATGGCTGCTCTTCATGTCCCCCCTTTTCAGCAAGCTTTAGCTGTCCTAGTAGCTTTCCCAGAGCGAAATCGGAGACGTTGTAGATCAAATTCTTGAAGCAGTGGTGGTTGAAACGATGCGCCAGATGTTGCTTCTGTTTCTCGATTGCAGCATTTAACTCAACGTGTTGATTAGCCAGCATGAGCCCCAACCGCTTTGTCAGCATCAAGAGGTGGAGAGTGTTGACGCGGAGATATGATTTGATTACGTGGTGGTTTCCCTCCACCCTAGACGTACTAGCACTGCCGAAGTGGGGAAACTTGTCCACAAAGCATGCCACGAACTTCTCCTTGTGTGGCAGCCAAGTATTGTTAACTTAATTCCACGCAGTCGGATGGCTTGCCGCATAGGTCTCCTTAAAAACACCAAGGGCCACATCAAATAGTTCGACTGACGTGCTGGAGACAACCAGGTTCCATTGTTGCATGAATTCCTGCCACTCGACATCGGAGAAGCGTGTCTTGTAATTAGCAAACACGTTCTTGTTGATGTGCCAACAACAGAGGATGTTGTGGCAGCTTGGGAAGACTCGTGCGATTCCGTTCATCAAGGCCAGTTCCCGGTCCGTGCACAAGACCTTAGGAGTCACCACCTCCGAAAACTGCTGCAGAACCCAAGCGTATGTCTCCTCGTTTTCCGCATGCAAGAAGGCGAAGCCAGCGTTGAACGTCGCGTAGGTCGACGTGATGCCAACCATGTTCAGCAGAGGCATGCCAAACTTGTTGGTCTTATAGGTGCAGTCAAGAAGGAAGCCAATGCAGAACGTTTGGCACATACTGATTGATGATTAGTGCATAAAGAACACGCAGTTAACGGCATCTCCCACCAGCCGCACCTTGCTGAAGTAGTCACTGCAGGAGATTAGTTCCACCAATGTTTCAATGGGTCCGCGGCCTCGCAACTCCTCCACTCGAGCAGTCTCAAGCTCGTTGTAGATCTCCTTGGCTGTCGAGTGGCTATTTGCAAACTCCTTACGAACGATGCAGATAATGTCCTTTGGCGCCAAGCCTTGCCCACCGAGCGTTCGCACTTTAGCCTTTTCTAACTCGCTTAAGCGGTGCTTCACCGCATGGCCTGCGAAGTTGCCACCCAACTCGTGGTTGTGATTGCTAGAGATCTTACAGACTGCCCATACACCCTTCACCGATGAGCAGACGATCTCAAAATCACAGCTGGTTCGCCTAGTGTGCGTCTCCCTTTGGCACGTTTCATTTGTCAGGTTCAACACATTGACATACTCCCCGCCTCGATCACACTTCAAGAGCACCCGCTTCTCCTTGCTTGTCTTGATGGTGAGGACCACTCCTTCCTGTTCATAGCTGTTCCTGAGATCTTCGATTAGCTCTTTCCGTGTGGTGAACTCCATCTCCTGTTGTGTTGCGCACAGTTTACACAGGGAGGTGGTCAAACGCACTCAAATTTATTCTGTTTAAAATCAGATCGGCAAAAAAGGTGTGAATCTAGCCAAAAAAGGTGTGAAAATAGAATTTTCCTCTTTAATCCATCGTATATTTGATTATAATTTTTTGATTGCATTGAATTTCAATACCTTATAATTATCTAAATTTTTAGTTTTAGTACTTTCAATCACGAAAAAGGATTCTTTAAATGTTTTTATATAGATTTCGAAAATATTGTGGCACAATATTTACAACTTTAGCATACAAATGAAGACAAAAATATCAAAAAAATTATTGTAAGTTTTCATTGGTTCACACCTTTTGCAAAAAAAAAGACACCCAATATGTGATTTCATATTGAATTAAAGCTTCATACCATAGGTGCATAATGTACATTCTCCCTTCAAATTTATAATGAATATATGAAGGATATTTTAAATTGGTGACTCATTAAACAAGGGTGTTCATTTCATGAAAACAATTTAGATGCATTGTATGGTCACATTGCACAATTGTGATGTCTTTTATTGAATCAAACAAATATTGCACAACAAATGAACATATCAGTTAACAAACTATGAGCAAGACTTAGCAACAAATATTCCCTAATGAACAAAATCTAATCTCATTTCACATAATTTTTTTCACAAATAATTATCACTAAATATTACAATGAAAATTACTAAAGATGTTAAGCACAAAAGTTTGCCAACATCCAAAGGTGTTGTTTTAGTCTGGAATCTATGGTGGTGCTCAAAAGGAACACCTTGAATCACACATGATAGTTTTAGTGCATGAACTTTCAACATAATCTCCCTTCATCCATTTTGCAAAACAACGAATTAACAGCAACCTGCAACTAACACATCGATATCTTAAGGGATGCATAAAGTTATTTAAAACACTAATCAATGAAAGCTATCCCATGTTTATATAATAAGTTTCATTTTATGCTAAATTCTTTTATAAACTTATTGGTAATTGAATTTAATTCACTGATACTATTAATTGAACAAATTATTAGTATTAGTTCACTTAGTAACTTATTAATTGAAACTACTAACAACTAATATTTTAAATATTTAATATTTATGGTTTTTTCCCCTAATATTGAAGGATTAAAAAAATATTGTACATCAATCATAAATTTATTTTCAAAATAAAAATAGAACCTTCTATTTTTGCTGGCATACTTTCTGGATTCAAAGAAGAGTGACCCTTGCCCCCCAAGGTGAGAGAGAGAGAGAGAGAGAGAGAGAAAGAAGAAAATATGTTAAGAATTGGATCTGATGC
>Ga0209208_10013450_pt1 | contig 10221 bp, 6 predicted proteins | sample S1TSphfallax_3_FD_187694 | JGI IMG/M metagenome (GOLD analysis project Ga0209208, IMG submission 187694) | Host-associated microbial communities from peat moss isolated from Minnesota, USA - S1T2_Fd - Sphagnum fallax MG (SPAdes) (version 2) | ecosystem: Host-associated > Plants > Peat moss >... | reverse complement strand
ACCAAAAACATGAACCAAGGAAGTATTTGGTAGATTGTAGTGTGTGCATGTATGTGTAATGGATATATATTTGGTGTAATAAAATGATTACATTATCCTTCACATCAATGCCTATCCCGGCAGCGAATGCAATGGGTACACGCTAGTCCATATATAGTAGAACAACTCTTCCCCCTCTTTTCTGAAGGGGGTTACTTGAGAGATATAATGTACCATCCAAATTCTAGTGATGAAAATTTGAGGAATTGATAAACATGGGTGATTTTCTGAGATTTATCATATGGTTCTCCATGGACGACTCCGAAGACAATTTCAGAAACAATTATCTCCTTTCCAAGCCTAATTTTTAAATTTCTTTCCTAATAACTCCCTCCTTTCTCATAACTTCCTCATTCCTTTTACCTAGCCACCAACATAGATATGAAAAAATAAATTAACAAGCCTAACTTCTTCAATTTTTCGCCTAATAACTCCCTCCATCCTTATAACTTCCTCAGTCCTTTTCCCTACACACCAACATGGACATGAAAAAATAAATTAACATGTGTCTTTTCATATCCATGAAATTTATATTAATTCAAATTAAATTTGACATTGACATAAAAGGATGAATTATTGGAAACCATCTGAAAACACAAGAAAAAAATAAATCAGTCGATTGTCACTGGTGGTGCACAGCAGCACTGAAGTTCAAATACAATAATGGATCGCCCACATGTGATAACTTCAGATTTTTGCTCATCTGGCTCAGACTTGGGTCCTCTCTCTTTGTTCTTCATTCCCCCCCTTGCTGGGTGCTTTGTTCAATGATGTTTGCCAGGGTTTCATTACATTACTCAGTTATGCACAATTTCAAATAGAATGTAGAGCTCAGTTATTGGACTAGACACGAAGGTTATTCCAAGTTACAACAGTAACCTGCTGGGTGCTCACACTCTTGGAAAATGGTTCTAAATCACAACCATGTCATGGAGTCATGCCTTCAACTGCACTCCAAAGAGAACAAAGACCCAGCAGACAAAATCTTCCTCCCTACATCCCCTTTGGGCACACCCATAAACCATTTCCAGCAGAAAATCCGTGAGAGTACAGATTGTGAGAAAATGATTGCAGGTTCTGGCAGTGAGGAAAAAGTTAAGGCAAACTGCTTGGAAGTTCAACATCCACACCACATAGTTCAGTGTAAACATCAGGCTACTTCAAAATACTTCCTCAGTTTCTCATTTTGCCTTCACTAAAAACACAGAGAACAGAATAATCTTATGCAAAACAAGCTTGCCCCTGCTACAAACAAGCATTACTCTAATCCTGCTCTTTCACACCCACTCATTGATCATATATCTGCTAAACTCTCAGAACACATTCAACAGACAACTCTTCATGCAATTAAGAGTATATGTAACTGGTAGCAGAATCCCCTCACTCTAACATTGCATGTTCAGGAGAGGGACTACGACTGCGGTCATTGTCATGAAGGTGAGAGACCTCATGCTCAACCCTGGGGCTATCTGGACCTGCGTCCACAGCAGGGCTACGACTGTTGGGTCCCAAGGTGCCATTCCGAGTTTCACGGGCAGGGCTCAAGCTGCGTTCTCTAGGGCTAAGACTGTGGCTCACTCGAGCATTGCGACGACGTGGAGGGGTGGGGCTGCGACTCCGGCCATTTCCCCTAGGGCTGAGAGAATTGACCTCCCTTCCAGCTTTACGGGGTGGACTGCTGCTAAGAGCTGGGCTGCGGCTTCGAGCAGTGGTAGTTGGCTTATGACGGTCACTCTTCAATGGTGGACTGCAGCAACAGCACATAGTGGTTTTAGCATTTTAGTAATGAGCTTGCATCACAGTTCATAACAATAAGGTGTACAGACACCCCTCCCACACTCCCAACAAGCAATTATCTAGAACCTTGTTTGTCCATCAATACAGGATCACAATCAATTTGAATTGACTGAAAAAACTGCCATGCTATCACAGGTGATAAAGTAAAATAAATTTTCAAGAAATGGCTTTTTGCTACATGGCTGAGTTTGGACCCGAGAGTACATGGAAAAAGAATGTTTCAGTTACACTTCAGTTTATACATCAGGAGAAGTCACCTGAGACTCCTGCTGTTGTAGCTTCTGCTGCGACTCCTGTCACGCCTAGAACCACGTGGTGGTGACCCCCGTGGTGTGTAAGATCGAGAACGTGAACGGGACACATCCTTCTCATGGTCATACCTGCCCCTGTACATCAGGAACATGAGCAGGAACATCAGTTAGGATTGAAGCGAAACTGTTGTGTCTAGGTGACCCAAAACTAGCTTAAAAGGTGAGACCTCAGAAGTCAGAGTCATAAGATGCATGGATTGACGTTGAAGGTTCACCTTTTCATCCAGATGAAGAAAAGCTGGTTCACTGTTGGCCTTGTCTATGAAATAGCAAATAGAATACATCTGTGGAGTTTGCAGCACTGAAGATAGACCTGCTTTTGGAGCAGACTGTAATGCCAAAGCAGGAAAAAAGGTGTGCTAAAATGACAGAGTGACACTGTGGTAGAACTATAAAGCTAAAACTACAGGTCAAACCTGCTTGTAGGCTGGGGACTATTGCGGCAATTGCGCTCAATGTGACCCCGCTGACCACATCGATAGCACTTGTCCCTCCAGTCTCCAGCCTTGCAGTCCCGAGCCCAATGGCCATCATTCCCACAGTTGTAACATCGTCCAGTTCCAAGAGGGGCACCTCTGTCACCACGATCTCCACGGCTCATACCACGCAATCCCTGGACTCATAGATATAGTGTAAGTTCACTCCACACAGATTGACAACCAGCTCCATGGAAACTCTGGTCAACATATTAAAAAGTGAGCAGAAATGCTGTTTACTCCTGCAATACTTAACAATGTTGGAATAAACTGTAGACATATAGATCCCTGATCAATGCACTCCAGTGGAATCTACCTTCATTTGGATACATGCAACTCCCAATCTGACTACAAATAAAAATCATTGCTAATGTGCAATCATATCAAACTATGTAAGTATCGTCAAAGTTATTGCACACCCTCAGCTAGCATATCAAAGGAAACCCAAGTTTCAAAGGCTGTTGTAAGATGACCAGCCCAGTGAGAAACCATTCTAAATAATCTGCAAGTGATCAATCCCACCTTTGGGTGAGTACACATCAAACATAATTGCAAGCTAGACCATGGTAGATGCCTAGCTAACCATCTGATAAGAGTTGTGTACATGGACAAATTATTTAACAGAGATGTGGATTGTAAGATCAATTCAGGAAGCAAGTCACCAGTTGAACACTTTTGTGATGAATTTAACCTTCCAAATCAGGGCTGCCACGAAAACAAGACTACTTTCAACAATTTTATGCAGAATATCTTTGCAAGTATTGAGAATATACTTACAAGTCATTCTGGATAGAATTGAGAGATGATCTGATTTTAAGGTTGCAAATGCAAGATCATACTACCAATGAGTAGTACCGATCGCTAAAGGAAAAAAAAGCACTGGACAGCATTGGAGTAAAATCTTACCATCTCATGTCCAGCTCCAGGCTCCCTTGCACCTCCTGGTCCCCTGGGTCCCTGAAATAACGCCTCCATTTTTGTCACCCTCAAAGCCAATTTGGGCAGCCAGAAAATGACCAACATCCCTTACATTGTCTCTGCCCAAGGACAACGTTTACCAGAGTGCAGGTAATGCCACTAATAATTCACCAACTAACATGCAGAGGAACAACCATTGATAATTGGCAACTAAATTGCAAAAAAGCATCAAAATGTTGCAAAACTGGTAACATACCCGTCGGGCAAACTCAACTACCAGACGAGTGCCTTCAAACTCCTTTCCGTTCAGATAATGACAAGCCTCATCTGCATCACGCGGATCGCTGAACTCCTACATGCCCTCCGTCATAATAACACTCAGACACCAGCATCTTCCAGCCAATAACTGCTTCCTCTTCCTTCTCAATGGTCAAGACCATGATAAGACCAGAGGATGGTACAGATCTAAAGTCAAACAATTACATGACATCAACATTTGCAACAGCATCTGCCTGCTTCTGAATTCATGAAGCACACATGCAAAGAGATCATCAACTACTCCAGCCTCATGCGGAAATGGTCAATGAAAGCTTTAGAATACAAACACTACATTTGAAAAGGAGGTAGTAGAACCATGGGTGAAGAGACATTCATTCACACTTTGGCTGGTAAATTTCACATCAAAACAAACCTATACACACAGGTATCTACTCCATGAACAGGAGTAAAATAAGTAATAATCTCTTTTCCTGGCCCAGGGCATTGTGTACAATAGTGAAACATGAAAAGCGCAGGGGGGCAGAGTACTCACAACAAATGCAAAGTCGTGCTTCATATCCACATCTCGAACTCTGCAGAAACGCGAGCGCCACCAACACAGAAAGAGACAGACAAGACAGACAGAAAGCAGCGCACCACAGATCACCGCGTGTCAGAGGCCACCCACACCCTTTATCGACCATTCGCCATGTCAAGCCATGCCACCCCATATGCATGAATATTTGTATGACTGAAGTATGCACATCACTACATACAGAATCGCGCCTAGATGCGCCAGGAACTGCCCTCCCTCCTGTGGGCAGGGGTCACCAATTTGCCACCATAGTCATCCCTCTCACCAAAGCCCTCCCCGGCCAGACGGAAAGGACCCACCAACCTTCATCCACATGTTATGTGAGTGAGACACTGCTTGTGTTGTTCTGAAGGTGAAAAACACTTGCTTGAAGGTGCAGCCAACAATGTGTGGAGCATCCAGCAAGATGTAGGAAAAGGAAGGGAAATGTACACAAGCTTCATTGAGTCCCAAGGACTCAATGAAGTATCAGAGGCAAGCGGGGAGAGTGAGGATTACGAAGGAGACCATGGGGAGATCCATTCCCAATTCGAATGTCATGTAAACTATGTCATGGAGAAGGACAGAGAGGAGAATGATTGGTGCTGGGCTGCAACACCTGACCTCAATGCAAGTATCAGGCCTTGTCAGGTGGCTTTCAGGATTCAAGGTATAACTGGTAAATAATGTCTTCAGTGGTACTGAAAACTAATCCGTACTTGACAATCGAAACAACCTGAGAAGAATCAAAGGAGAGCAAATAATAAGGCAATAGAGACTTCAGATCTGAAAACATGTCAACCAACAAGAAAAAGAGAAAACCCAACCCTAAAGAACAGAGAAAACAACACAACAAGGAGCCATTTGAACAACAGCAACACTCATATCCATGTTCAGACCTTCAACACCAACACCTATGTAGATGTGACTGCTAAGCAACTATACAGCACTGCTTGACACTAAATGAAAAGCTTCAAAGACCAGAGAAAGCCAATGTAGATTGAGGGTCAGTCGAAATGCATACCCCACATGGAACCCTACAAGACCAACAACATTGTTCTATGAACAGAAATCAGCAAAACAAGTCATTAGTATGCAATCTGAATCCTTCTAGACAGAAGGATAGGAGCAACACATAACCAGCATGGACCCTGTTTATGAGGGAAAAAACACAAAAAGAGTTTTGAGGGCTAGCCAGAGCTGGCATAGCTGAGCTGCTCTTCCCTACACCATTACTGGCCCATTCAGATATGGGCTCTATGACAGCATTGTCAGTGCATCAATAAATGCATTAGGCCTTGCCCAGAACAGCAAAGACCACATGAAAAGAAAAACAGTTCATAGAAGCATAAAAGTGTGAGCTGTCTTAGCTAAAATAAAACAACTTTCTGGCCAAGACTAAAAAACACCCCCATTTCCACCATGGCCAACAGATCCCATCCTGTGTGGCTGCACAGTTCAAGCCCTGATGATATCACAGGCTGCCTAGGCAGCAGCTCAAACTTTCCAAAAGTAATCAGCAGCAAGTAAGCAGACCTTCTGCCCCCCAACATGGTAGGGGAAGAAGCAGACTAAGAGACTACGCTGTGTCTTTTCACAAGCTCTACTACAACCCTTCCAAAAAAAGATATCAATAACAAAGTGACAAGATACATTTATAACATACAAAAATCCCAAAGTGTTCACTCAAAGTACATGCCACAGATGCTATTAGCCCAACCTTACTAAGTCAATATCCGTAACACATGATAAAAGATGATAGCACAATATCTGCATCAACTCGTCAGGTAGATGTTTTGAGAGCATGGCTCACATCAACATCCTCGTCGGAGGACGGATGTTTCAACATGGTCTCCATCATGTGGTGCAAATCGGTGATTTGAATACGAGACGATGTCCATCAGAAAGCGCACAAAACTTTCCAACCTGATGGACTTACACACACTAAAATTTCGCAACTGCCGTGACTTTCCTAAACCTTCGAAAGACTCGAACGTCCAATGTGTCAAAAAACAAAAAATACAAAAACGTGACGGTCTTACCGTCCATATTTGGTGAAGAGATCCTCCAGATCGCGGCTACGTATGCGGCTGGTTAACCTACCGACATAGAGGCGGGTAGGCCCTCCTCGTCCACCACCACGCTCTCGCTCTTCGTAGCGGCCTCCTCCACCACGAATCTCTCTGTCTCCTCGCATCCTTCCCGCTCCGTATGAACAAAACTCCTCTTCCTTTTTACCGCCCTCTTCTTCTTCTCTCTTTGTGGATCTGTGTCTTCTCTGTCTGGATCTGTGTCTACTCTTCCCTCCCGCGATCAACCGTCAAAAGAAAAGCATTAAAAAAAGGACCGAAAAAAGATGTAGAACTGGATCTTAAGCCTTACCCTTGCGTTGGAGACAAGGATAACTGAACGCCGAGAACAAAAACTCCGCCTGGTCGACAAGAGGAGGCACGCGTGGGCGAGAAGGGAGAAGGAAGACAGAAGCACCATCGCCCCTATCCATCTGTGAGCACCGACGTTCATGTGTCAGGCACGGGACGGAATCAGCACGTTACCGAGCCCATTCCAACTCGGAATGCGAGGTGTCCAGCAGATTGAGACAGCATTATGTAACGTGGCGATGGTTCCACCAGGGACTGACTATTCCGGAGCGTAACCGGTGACTGAACACTAATCTCGACCATCGGATCCCATCGTCCTACGTACTCCAGGGCTGGAAAATTTCGATAGTCTAATCGGGCGCCTCCGGGAACCTATAAAAAGTGAAAAAAATGGCAGATCAGCCACCAATTCCACTTTGGAAAATACCTATAAAAGTACCAGAATAATCTCTCCAACTAGTAGACCACTACCAATTCCACCTCGGAAAATGCACACAAAGCTACAATTATAAATCGATTCAAAATGACACATGACCACTAATCTCACCAAAGAGGTACCAAAGTACCAAAATAATCTCCCCATTTGAAAAACCAGACTACCCACCAATTCCACACCGGAAAAGACCTCCAAGAGGTACAAAAGCACCGGAATAAGATCCAAAACCAGTTACGGAATTATGATTATGGGCAAGACCTTCCAAGACCTACAAAAGTCTAGAATTTGCATACGGAACTATGGAATGCAAGGTCTAGAGAGCAAGATCCTGCACATTCCACTACAGAATGGGCTTTCCATTCAAGAAGTTTACAAATTAGGTTATTACACACCATACAGGATTGTTCCCAAAGAAGGGCATAAATTTGGAGTGTCTCAAAGTTGTAGCATACAATGACTTGGTTGCAAGGTGAGGATGGGCCTTATGATTTGACCACTTTTTGGGTATTATAATGACAATAGTTGCAAGGGGAGGACTTTATAACGAGGTTTTTTAATTATTTAAATTGATTTGAATTTTAGAATTTTAAATTTTAGAAACTTAAAAAAAATCATGAAGTGAAATTTTTTTTATACATTTTGATCTTGATGTGCACATGATAAAAAGAGGTTTTGTGCATATTTGGAGCACATCCACATTCACAAAGTTTGTTATGATATAGATCCTCTATCCTCAAATCATGGTCAATCTTGTGATAGGATTTCTTAAGATTTTGAAACATTTGCTAGAACTTGTTGATTCTCCATGTCATCACCTTATTGGATTTCTAAATCACTACCTACCTTGTTGAGTCAGCTCATTGCAATACCTCTTGTATATGTCTTGAACCTTTGGATGAGCACTTTGCAATAGAAGTGAAAGTCATCAAATTTGTGAAAGCTTGTTATTATCGTGCATAGTGGAAATCTTTGAAACATCAATTGAGTTGAAGTTCATTTTTTCCAAAGATTCACATGCTGCAAAAAATAAGAGTTATAAGTATTAAAATAAAACATGTGATAATAATCCTAAGCACTACCCTTCAATCATTCTTCAAACTTGAAATTTTGGATGTTTATAAACAACAACACAAACAAAATACCCAAAACATGTCAAAAAAATCATCTTATTGCATTTCTTTGTTTGGACATGAATAAAACAAGTCCAACTACACTTCCAAAATTGGAATTGTACTCTTGTGTTAATGCCCTAAGTGCTAGAGCTCAAAGTTGGGCAACATGATTTCCAAACTTCTTTCATAAAAATAAAACAACCAACATGAAGTCTTGCAAGTTAAGTAACTTCTCATGCAAATGACTCTTCGTTGCACAAAAACTTTAGAAACTCATTATCCAAAGCATTTTGATTAATGGGAATATACAATAAATGGTCAACTAAAATGTCCTTCAATTTTTTAATTCAAGACAATTACAACCCAACGATGATGTCACAATGAATGTAAAATGTGTGTTATAATGTGTATTGGACTCATCCCATTGCGATGTCCACCTTTGACCAACTTAGAATAGTTGACATGCTAACAATTTATTAACCATTAAAGTAGATGTGCTAAAAACCAACTATGGATCAAAAACCAATTGGTCTTGGGTCAATAACTTTCGACCTAATTTATTGTTAGACTTTTCATTTTTGTGTGATTAAAGAAAAATATACTAAAATTTAACTTGATAAGTATTGGTTTTGTGAACATGATGACCTTGTGGTTTGTAAATCATTAATGAATGTAAATATATCAAATTAAAGAAAGAAATAAATAAATAATCAATTGGTGATTATTATTTAGTGGGGAGAATAAATATAAGCCAACAAAATTTCAAATTAAAAAAATTGAATTGAAATTTTTAAAAAATATTTCTACATGATGACATGGGAATATAAACTCAAGGTGGCAAGATTATGTTGCAAGGAAATTGATTAAAGGTTTTAACATTATTAAGTCAGATAAAGGTTGACATGTTAGATGTTGAAAGGGTCAAATAAATGATTTAATGGTTTTGATATTGAAGTGGGATATTTTTAAGAATTAGTAATTTGACACGTGATATTATAATTAATAAGTAATGGAAATAAATACTATCATCAATGACCTTTTCAAATTAAATAAACATTAATAAAAAATATTATATTGGGTTTTGAAAAAAAGAACATTATAATTGTTTGATTAATGTTAAAATATGATATTCTTTTTGTCAATTTTTTTTTTGAACCAATATATTGTCATGATATCCCTTTCTTTGTCAATTACTTAGAATCTATAACTATTTATGAAACTATTATTTCAAACAATAATTTAAAAAATAGATAAAACTAATAACTACAATACATTTACATAAAATATTCTTTTAAAGGTTTTTCTAACCTTGATTGAAATTTCAAAACACTTGACTTCACCTTTACAAAAGTGGTTTTTGGCACATCTATTTTAAGAACATATTTCTCACCTTCAACATGAATTCATAAAGTAGCCCCATAATAAAAAGGTTTTTTCTATTAGTTAAAGAAAAGGAAAAAACATGTTGCACTTATTTTCACCATTTCTCCAAAATGAATAAACCAAAATAAGGCTTTTAAATTATCTTCCTTCAAGAATTTTGAATCTCATAATTTTACATTCTTGTCATGCATCATGAACCATTTTATGAAAAGAATAATAATTTAAAAAAAAAACAAAATTAAAACATATAAACATATCTAATTTTGGAAATTTGAAAAGTTTCACATTCTTGAATGTTTTTATATAGTCAACAATACTTCAATCTTTTTGGTCATAAAATCAATAATATGTTTGGTTTTAGTGACCACATCTTTCACCCACATCACAACTTTCTCATTGGATGATTTAGTAATGGAAGTTTTTGTGATGGTAATATAAGTATGTGTTTCATATGTGTTTCAAATGATTTTCATCTTACTTATAAGTATTTCATATGTGTTTTAAACACACAACATCCACATGCAAAACTATAGAAC
>Ga0209208_10013449_pt1 | contig 10221 bp, 6 predicted proteins | sample S1TSphfallax_3_FD_187694 | JGI IMG/M metagenome (GOLD analysis project Ga0209208, IMG submission 187694) | Host-associated microbial communities from peat moss isolated from Minnesota, USA - S1T2_Fd - Sphagnum fallax MG (SPAdes) (version 2) | ecosystem: Host-associated > Plants > Peat moss >... | reverse complement strand
GCTGAAGCCTACTGTATTCAAAGATAGGGTGCGAGAGGGGAAGAGACCACAGCTGCCACATTACTGTCCCAGTCAGTTGTCCAATCTAATCCAACAATGTTGGGATGGCAACCCTGATGAGCGGCCCAACTTCCAGGAAATTTGTACAAAGTTGAGGCACATCAAAGGTTTACTTCTTACAGGTATGGCAAAATTTGTGAGAACGGACGACACATTTCTGATCTACATAAGAACAATGAAAAAGGAATGAACTATGAACTGCATGAGGCATACGGAATAGCTTAGTATCTAATTTTTTATGATGTGTGAAACTTTGGTTTGATGCAGTTCTAGAAATTTGAACATTCCATTTTTGTTTGTGCAGAAGGTTCGTCACCTGAAGGTGGAAATTTATTGGCCTCAAGGTAAAGTTCCAACTTTTTCGAAAGTACTCTTTTCACAGCAGTAACAGGATTCAAAAGAAGAAAATTCATTGATTATCAAAATATTGAAGCTCAATTATTCTTATTGTTGTGATTTGCACTGGCAGACTGTCAAAATCCTCTTCCATTCAAGTTGAAGGCAGTGATTTAGGAATGGAACAAACCAATGGATATGAAGGCTATGCAAGCTCACCTACAAAAGAGCAAAGGTTTAAGAGTGATTTGGTACTGCACCAAACCTATGAAAGCTATGATATGCAGCATTCAAGCTTAGTGCTGGAATTTCTATCCGCCTTCCTGTTCGTCTTGCACACGAGTTGAAGGGAGGGAGCGATCCACTAATGCAAGAAACCGATGATTTTGATTTCACAAGTTTTCTTGCACTTCAAGTTTCCTTTGATTGGAAGCTCGTGCCATCATTGCAGCAGGCCGCTGGTACTTCCCCCAACACGCCGGAAGTGGACACTCTGCGTACAACTTCCCCCGGTTCGCCTCTTCAGGCCCTCAAACTTACACCTTGGGTACTCATCAACTTTTATAGTTTTAGCATTGTTACTGTTGATATCATCAGTCAGCAGACTGTTCTTTTCCTAGTTTCTACATGATGTCGCCAAGTGACTCAACAAGCATGCTCTTGAGATTGGCATCTGTGGGTGATTCTTGCAACTAGTATGAAATTAGGTTTAGGTATGTTAATTTTTTAATTATAAAACACATATTTAATTCATTCCTGACTTTAACATTAATTCTGGACTTAATTTAATACATGAGGGGAGGTCAAAACACATCTGGTGATTACCAAATAGGACATATTTCAACCATCTTTTCATGTAATTTGCACAAATTTTCAACAAAAAGTTGAATTTGACACCAAACTCAACAAGCTGGGGAACAAAACCCATCTAATAGCCACCAAATAGGATGTATTTCAACTATCTTTTCATGTAATTGCATAAATTTTCAACAAGAATTTGAATTTGACACCAAACTCAATAGGTTGGAGAACAAAACCCATCTAGTGATCACCAAATAAGACATATTTCAACCAAGTTTTCATATAATTTCATTAGTTTTCCAGAAAAAAATGAATTTGACATCAAATTCAACATGGTGCAAATGTCAAAATCAGTCTAAGGGCCACCACATGGGAAGAATGGCCACCATGCCAACACGCACTTTCATAATTTCATTAAAAACTTGAATTTCCATTCAAATTCAATATGATTCTCTAGTGGCTTCCATATTATTGGAATTTCAAGCATATTTTAATTAATTTTCATAAAATCTGCATAAAAACGTGTAAATTCGAACATGTTTTAAGTCAACTCTAACTTTTAAATTCAACTCTAACTAATTTGATGCTCTCCAAATTTTGAGTAATTATTTCAATCCTCTTATCGTCAATTGCAACCAATATTTTCAAATTAAAATTCATTGAATTCAATATAAATTGAACCAATTGGCTGAAATGAAAGTTAAACCTTGTCAATAACAAATCATAAACTTAAGTACATGAGTGTAAAAAAAAATTGTATTTATCACTAATGCCACCAAACATTGACAAAATTTCATCCACCCATGACATTAAAAAGCAAATTTCCACACATCACTTCTATAATAGTTTCACACTTAAAATGACAATTTAAAACAAGCAATGTCCATTTGACAAAAGGTCAATACATTGGAATGTTTATAAAAAGGATAAACATTAATATTTTCCTCAATGAACGCACATAGGAAAATTGAATTTGTTCCAGAGCATGAAAATCCCATTTGAAAAAAAAACTAAACCTATTGTAGTGACCATAAAATAGCACCAACATTTTTGCTTCATGTTCATAAAAAATTTGACCTACAATTACAATGCACAGGAGTTATTATCAATTGCATCAAGATTAGTTTTTCCCTTAAATGCATGGGTCGCATTAATACTTATCATGGAATGAACTATTATATTATTTTTAGCCGAAAAAGAAAACGTGACACAAGATATTTTGACCCATTGTTTTGGGTCTACATGATTATTCTTCCACTTGCTCAACCAATAATTATGATAGAATTCCTCATCATTTTTGGCTCCCTTTCTCATAAGAACCCACCATTAAACATAGACCTTCCTATAATTCTCATTATTTTGATATCTTACAACATCACTTTCAGCCCTTCCCATCCACATAGGATAGATTGTAAGGTATGTAGGCCACATAAGAACACAATTACCAACAAACAAGTCACAAAAAGCCATGTATGGAACAGTGTTCAAAGAAATGCACATGCTTCTAGGGCCATAGTATGGAGGGATGACAAGATTTTCAGGGTGAACATCTACAATCTTAGGAATGGATGCGTGCTCATAATTAGCTCTCCAATTGTTAGAAGGCCAAAATTTGGGGCTCCATAAAGCATTAGTAAGAGATACCTTTGTATTACATCATTTACCATCCTACTTCATGCACAAAAAACTAAAACACATGCATCTACGTATGACTGACAAGGACATCCAAGCCATCATTCAAATATCCATTAATCCAAAATTTGAAATCAGGGCTTCCTGAATGAATTACATTATGAATGGATGATATTGGGAAAACATGAATGCTTTCATCAAATTCGCCATGACATAATTATTATGTTCTTTCAATTTCTTCAACAAGTATCCAAAACTTCCATCAATATCTTCACATGTGTGCCAACTACAAGAAACCCTAATTGAACTTCAAAAACTTCATGAGCAGTTAGCAAGGAAAGAAATGCAAGTAGTTGACGATTTTTGTTATCTTTCACACAATTGTCCATCTAAAGAAACAACTTCCTTGGCAATGGCTTCACAGCCACAATTTTATCTGCAAGCTTCAATGCATTCAAACAATGAGAACTTCCTTGCATAATTTGTTAAAAGAATGCATTTTGGGGTTCAAACTCAAACAAAACCCATGACTCCTTAACTGGCACCATCCATTTCAAGGTTATGAAACAAGCACAAAAATGACCCAATCATGAAATTAATATCATTGGGCCAAAGCTCATTAAAATATTCAACAAAGGTTTTGTCCCCATGTCCATGAATAATCATTCTAATCAATGTCATTGGCAACAACCTTAGTTCGGACACCACTTTGTTTTTCATTTGAAATCAAAGTTAAGATGTTTTAGAATGGTCCATCTTATCATGAATTACACATAAGAAATCTTCTTTAGATTGCACAGACTTAGCTCTCTAGGTGTGATATAAACGCCAACAAAATTCTTGTTGAATCTTATTTTTTTCAATTTAATCTTAGGCTCCTCACACAAGGGTTGTTTTTTCTTGTTTTGGATATCAAATCCTTCAAGGATTCACAAACAATACACTTAGCAAAAGCAAATCCTCTCTTCCACACATCCACATTCAGATGTTTTTCTTTTTCAACCAACTCATAGCAAACTACAAGATACTCCCAACTTGCAACTCCTTACTAATTTGAAAGTGTGAGGAAAAACCAAATATCAAAACGACAAACAAGAACATTAAATATCTTATGCAACTTCAATTAAGGCCATGTTACTTTGTAGACCTAGTGGCCACCAAGTTGAAAAACGGTCAAAACATTGCAAGATTATAAGATTTCATGAAAAATCAACATGTAAACAATGCTTGAACGAAACAATATTAAGCACATCATTACTTGTGATCTAGCATCCACCAAATGAAGCTTTAATTGAAAAGTATAACATGTCTTCATATAACACAAGGAAAATGAATTATTACATACTTACTTGGTCACTACACTCATGCACTATCCTCCAAGTATCTAGAAAAAAAAGAAGTCTAACTTGTTTCCCATCTCTGATTCCCTTCATTTGATGTGACATTACATTAACACATTGTTTAATCAACGACTTAATGTTTGATTCAACTTGTATCGCTAGGGTTCATTGCTTTTGAATCCCCTTATTTCAATGTGGTAGAATCCTACACCCTCTTTTGCTTGTAACTCATGTAAGTCAACCTAGAAATCCCCATGATTTTGTACCAAGCTGTTTTGAAAACATCCCTCTCTTGAAGCGGCAAAAATTTTGCACAATTACAATTTCCTTTTTTATGCAGCCTTCTTGGAATATCTAACATGTGAGCAGATCTCTCCTCAAATGACTTGTTCCAAAATTTGTGTTTAATAATTCCTATCATTTGGCGAAGGAAATGTTGACAGTAGCTTAAAAAACAACACATTGCCACCCCTACTCCACAACAAGATTCTTTGCTCAACACCTTTTCTATCTTTGAGACAAAATTTACGAACACTATCTCCTTCCATTTTCTCTTATTGAAACCATATTTCTTTCTTCAAACCAATCATTCCTTCCACATCCACTACGTAGCTTTCACTGTATGAAAGCAATAGCACCTTTAACGAGAATCCCTCCATAATTGTTTGAGTTAATGGTCATTTCCAAATAGTCAATATGATTAAGATGTCTCTTAGACAATAGAAAATGGTCAAGTCAACATGATCATGTCCAAGAATGTTGTCCAAAATTGCTTCCTTTAGATCAAATACCATGACATGACCTTTCACAAGGAAAACACCTTCAAGATTTAGAAGATTGCATTCCTTTCAACGCCAATTGCTACACCCTATTAGTGAAGCTTCTCTTTGGCACATGTCTTATAAATTAAGCAAACTTGCCACATTGTCTTCATTATGACTAAGAGATTCACTATTTTCACTATACTCACGCCCCAAAAATGCAAGGAGCCTTTAGGTAAAAACCTGATCATTTTGGTGTTCTTTAAATGTGCCAACATTTCAAACCACACTCAAACAAACCACCTTCTTTGTAGTAAGATTATTGATAGTTTCATTTCTAGTATGCTCTACTCTAGCAATCACTTGGCTTACTGGCCAAAATTAATTTTTTCCTACAACTAATCCAAAATTCCACAAACATTGGAGTCAAACTAAAGAATGTTCATTCTTAGTATGAAAGGAATACAATTTCTAATGAAACAATGATGCACTCCTTTAGTCCTTGGGCCCCATACATAAAAAGAATATATGGATCTAAACAAATATTGTAACCAATGTGAATCTTCCACAATCGTCCTATGACTCCCACAAATCAAGTAGATTTTCAAAATTCAATGTTTCCATGGTTTCTATCAATCTTGAAATACAATGTTTATATTTAACCAAAATCCTAAGATATAGGAATCAACTAATTGTATTTAATTAATGAAATCAATTCACATGTTATCATTTGTCATTCGAAAGTATTTTAAAGAGCTACAAGATACTAGTTATTTCAATCGAAGAAAAACAATCAATTGGAATATTTTTCTTTAAGTATTTTTATCATTCCTTAAATATCTAGTATACCAGAAAACATTTTCTCACGATGGTAGTGAGAAAACAACCTAGTGACTTTTAGGTCATTTCCTCAAAATGGTAGTGAAAGGATAACTTGGTGGTCGCCAAGTCATTTTTTCATGAAGGTAGTGAAAGGACATCCTAGCGGCCACTAGATCATTTTCTCACAAAGGTAGCAAAAGGATGATCTAAAAGCCTCTAGCTTGTTTTCTCTTGATGGTTTCAATATGACGATCTAATAGTTACCAGGTTGTTTTCTCCAACTATTTTTGAAGAAATGAGTTGGATGCCACCAGGTCATTTTTTTTCTCTTCTTTCAAAATGATGACCTAGTGACCGACAAGTTGTTTTCTTGTTCTGTTTTGATATCACGATTTGGCAACCGCCAAATTACCAAGATGAAACCTTTGCTAGAAAACAATTTGGTAGTCACTAGATCATGTCCTTGAATTATTTTAAGATGACAATTTAACAACTGCCAAATCATTTTCTCACAAAGTTTTGACTTTGTGATCTGGTGAGATGGATAATCCAGCAACCATTAAATCATCTCCCAAGATGGAATCGAAAGGTGGCCTTCTACTTAAATGTCGACATGGCAACCATTAAACCATTTGATTTCGCATTATCCTAAGATCGTCCATTTGCCGTGTAATGGTCAGGAAATGCGAACTTCGCATTATGAAGATTTCAATTTGTGGATTCCCATGTCATGCTATTGAATTGACTATGAAACTTGAAATGACAACAAAGAAACTAATTAACTAAACTAATGATACAATACAAGTGAACTTTGAAAAAAACATGTTTCATGGAATGTAATTGAAATGGCAAAAAGTCCATGGGGTAAAATTGAGACAATCAATTTTTTTAATGTTTAATGATTTCTAATAACTTAATACAAAATTCCGCTCTCTGTTACCCAATTGGATGAATGACTAAGGGTTTTAAATGTAGACAATACATCGAAGAAATCAAAATGAAAAATCATATAACAACTAACGTGTCACTATGCTTACTGAATGATCACTCGAAGACATGGTGTTTACCTGATTTCTTTCTATAAGGTGGGCATAAATCAAACTAGATACAAGAAAAAAAATGGCAAGGGAAGATAAACATTGAGAGGTTGGAAATTTTGACATGACCCTATTTCACAAGGATGGGAAACTGTGATTGTTCTATGTTTAGCACATAAAGGTGAAATCCAAATGAAAAACTTATTGATTATTGTGTTTTGCAAATTTGACAACAAGAAAATTGAAGGGAAAGGAAATGTGCAAAAAACATTCACAATAACATTGTTTGATTTTGCAACCTTCGAATGTTGTATATCATTGTTTACTTCTGCAACTTTTGGATGCCACATATCATTGTGAGCTTCTGCACCTTTTGGATGCTCCAATTATGGAAGGTCATGTTTGAAGTTCTCAAAACTAGAAAAAAGAAAAAGACGACAATGATACAAATAAGAAGATCAAGTGAAAAATTTTGGTGTCATGAAAAAAGAGGAGTAACTCAAGAAGAGATAACAAACAAACAAACAAAACTATGGTCAAGGAAGAATTACTTGAAAAGAGTAGACAAGGAGATAGCTAAACACATTGACATCAAAGGAAAGAAAGACCTCTAGAAAAAAAAAATAATAATAGGGAGACAAACAAAACTATGGTTGGGGAGGAATTACTTGAAAAGAATAGACAAGGAAATAGTTGAACATATTGACATCAAAGGAGAGAAAGACCTCTAGAAACCCTTATTTGCGACTTCCAAAAGTTGGAGGCTTCCTTCTAAGAGATAGACAAAAACCCCTAAATTAGGACTTTCACAAGTTGAAATGTTCCCTCCCACCTTTTTCTAGATTGGGCTATGACGATGATGTATATGGATGAAAAGGTTTTAACTCTATTTCATCCATTTAAGTTTCGAACATTTAAATTTAAGGCTTGGCCGGTTTACAAGATCTATATGTAATAATCAGCCAACGTTGTTGTTAACTATCAACTTCAATCAACATTTCATAACATAGTTTCAATATTAGTTGTTAACTAATTTGTTGTATTATTTAGTGCATATTATTTTTATTCATTGGAATAAGTTTCTTTGCACAATAATTTCCCTAGTATTAAAAATCAATTATATAGACATGGAGCTTTATAATTAGTCAAACATTGTTATTATTCCTATTCGCAAATTTGGGTAGAAATTTTAGAATATTATTTTTGAATGGACAAAATTTAAGCATTAATTGAAAAAAAAAAATAGAAATAAAAGTTCTTATGCAATGTTAGGTTAATTAGTAATATTGTTTTGTAAAATTGGGAATTGCTTTTGAAGTAAAAATAATAATGAAATGAAATTTTGGACAGCCATGATCTTTTGAAATTTGTTAAAATTATTTGAATAATTCATCATGCAAATCAACATAATGATGAATTGTTATAGCATTACATATAAATGGAATTTAATATAAAAAATATATATTAAGTTGGGATTAATATACCAAAGTTCAACTTGATTTCCATGGTCCTTATTTATTTCCATAATTATATTATTATGAAGTTAATTTTAAAATTTTATATTTATATTTTTTTGTCAAAATGAGCTTAAATGTTGAGTTCGACAAAGTTCAACATTGTTCTTATAAGTGATTCACAATTAATTTATTGGTATAATTTCCCAATTTACCACTAAGTGGGAATAGGAAAAAATAAATCAAATCTCAATGTTACAAGAATAATATTAATATTCTACAATGATCACTATCTTGTATTCATTGGGAGAATCATGACATTTATGGATTATAATAATGCTCAAGTAAGTTATATGTAAATCAATTAAATATCATTTTTCCATTTTAATTGTACATCAATGTAATTCACTTGATTGATTTACTTTATGTTTTGGTATTCGATACATTAGGTTCCACATTGCCAAGTTCACCCTTGAATATTATTTCACCAATCACAATGTGGTGGGAAGAAGTCTTTTACCAAACTTGAAGATTTGTTTCAATATGATATTATATTGGACACAATTTGAATTTTTTTTTTAATACAATTGTTGCATGATGTTTTTGTACTTAAACTTGACATCATTGATGTATGCAATTATAAGTCTACACACAAAACATATTAATTTCAAAATACATGGATTTTATTTGTCACTTTGTGCTTCATCGATTTAAAACCAATATAATAATTTGATCTTGAATGTAAAAATATACATATGTGAATACATATAAAATATACATATATAATTGACAATTTGTGAGTATTTTTAATTCATTGCATATCTAATAACTTGAATCTTTGAACTTAGTTCTATTTTATTGTCATTGGGTTTTATGATTGAGATTTTGGAGATTACAAACCAATTTATCAAGCTATTATTATCATCAAAATTATAGATTCTTAATGTTAATATTGTATTTTTTATACTATTTATGTTTGGTATAAAAATTAGAACAAACACGCATGACATCATACAAAGGGGATGGCAAAACATCATTATGCAAAATTTGTTATAATTTATGAGTTTTTTAGTTAAGAAAGCATCATAAATAATTTTGCCTACATGTGTGCAACAATTTTAAAAACATGGAATAGATGGTCTAACTTCCATTCACATGAAAATTATAATGATTTTCATTAGTAGTTACACCACTTGGTGGCCAATAGGAGTATGGAATGTGGAAGGAGGTCACAATTGCATCCATTGAAATGAGTGCAAGTGTTGGTGGATGTAGAGAAGGAGAAGCTAGGTGGAAGCTTGGCAATAGTATGCCTTGGTTGCCCAAAGTACTTCAATGATCAAGAAGAGAACTTGATAAGATTGGTATTGGGTTGATAATGTTGTTATCTAAAAGTTCCTCTTCACCATAATTCACTCTTATTTACAACGGAAAAAACATAGAGTTGAAGTTCAGTTTGGGGTCACCATTTTGTCACCTAATAGGTTGAAAAATAGTTGCAGGATTTCGTATTACATGTTCCATTCATAACGGCACATTGGTAGCACAGTAACATAATTAATGCTAAAACCTAGCACCCTTCAAGCCTTCTGATAGATAACTCAGAGTCATAACCTATTCATGTCACCAACAAATCTTAGTGGCATATGAAGTTATTTGAGCCACAATATCTTTGTATTAACTGGTAAATTTGACTACATAGTGATATTTCGAGGTGTTGTTCCTGTTCTCGTCCCGAGTAGTTAGACATATTATAACCTGATAATTAGTTTTCTTAGCTTGCATATGCATGTATTTGATTTGAAACCTTTTCAAGTAGGCCTTGGTGATATTGGACTTACTAAACACCATTGTGTTGAGCTGGTGTGGCCCTTTGTGTTGTTCATCCTCTTCTAAGCACTAAAACACTAAAAGATGAAAAGGAGATAGACTCTACAAATACAGGCACACCAAAGACATGCAGGGGCCAGACTCCATT
>Ga0209208_10013448_pt1 | contig 10221 bp, 11 predicted proteins | sample S1TSphfallax_3_FD_187694 | JGI IMG/M metagenome (GOLD analysis project Ga0209208, IMG submission 187694) | Host-associated microbial communities from peat moss isolated from Minnesota, USA - S1T2_Fd - Sphagnum fallax MG (SPAdes) (version 2) | ecosystem: Host-associated > Plants > Peat moss >... | reverse complement strand
ATAGGCGCCGATATCGGTGGACCAGATGACGGCGACCAGGAACAACGTGTCGCGCAGGCCGGCCGCCGGCGACAAACGCAGCCAAAGCAAAGCGAAGCCGGCCAGCCCGGCATAAGGCACGCCGGCGGCGGCGAAGCGGCCGCAAGCCAAGGCGGTCACGGCGGTCAGCCCCGCCAGCGCGATGAAGCCGGCGATCCAGCCGAACGTAATGGCGGCCGCGGCGGTGAGCATGATGCCGGGGACCAGCAGCAGGAGCGGCCAGGCCGTGCGCGGCAAGCCGGCGAGCCTGGCCCATTCGGCGCCGAGGCCGATCAGCGCCGCGTAGACGAAGATCTGCCAGGCGAGCCCCCCGGCCCACAAAGCCAGCAGCGCGACCGGCCCCAGAATCAGCGCCGATGCCAGCCGGACCGACAGATCCGACCAGCGGCTATCCGGGCCTGCCACCGGTTCAGCCTGGGCGTGCGCCAAAACGCCGCTCCCTGGTGGCGAATTCCTGCACCGCCCTGGTGAAATGGATGCCGTCGAAATCCGGCCAGAGCACGTCCGTGAAGAACAGCTCGGCATAGGCGACCTGCCAGAGCAGGAAATTCGAAATGCGTTCCTCGCCGCTGGTGCGGATCAAGAGATCCGGATCGGGAATGCCGGCGGTGGCGAGGCGGCCGGCGAAGGCTTCCTCGGTCAACGCCTCCGGCGCGATGCCATCCGCCAGCGCGCGGCGGGCGGCGGCGACGATATCCGCCCGGCCACCGTAAGACAAAGCGATGACGAGGTTGAGCCGGTCATTCTCCGCCGTGCGGGCCTCGGCGGCGGCGAGCTCATCGGCGATCGCGGCACCGAAGCGGCTGCGCTCCCCGATCACGCGCAGGCGCACGCCGTTTTCGTGCAGCTCGCCCAATTCGTAGCGCAGGTAGTGTTTCAACAGTCCGGTGAGGTCGGCGATTTCGGATTCCGGGCGCTGCCAGTTTTCCGAGGAAAACGCGAACAGGGTCAGCCAGCGGACGCCATGGTCGATGGCGCCCTGGATGGCGCGGCGCACGGCTTTCGCACCCTCCCGGTGGCCGGCGACGCGCGGCAACCCGCGCGAGGCGGCCCAGCGACCATTGCCATCCATGATGATCGCGATATGGCGCGGAATAATATGGGGCGAGACGCCTTCCATCAGACCTGACGGATGTCCTTTTCTTTCTCGGCCAGGCTCTCGTCCAGGCGCTTGATGAAGCCATCCGTCAGCTTCTGGACCTCCTCCGACCAATCGCGCTCATCATCCTCGGAGATTTCGTGCTTTTTCTGCAAGGCCTTGATCTGTTCCATGCCGTCGCGGCGCACACCGCGGACGGCGATGCGGGCACCCTCGGCGTATTTGCCGGCGGTTTTGGCGAGCTCGTTGCGGCGCTCCTCGGTCAGCATCGGCAACGGCACGCGGATGAGCTGGCCGTCCGGCTGCGGATTGAGGCCGAGGCCGCAATCTCGGATGGCGGCGACGACCGAATTGATCATCGAGCGGTCCCAGACCTGGACGGTGATCATGCGGGATTCCGGGACGGCGATGGTGGCGACCTGGTTGAGCGGCATCATCTGGCCGTAGGCGTCGACTTTGACCGGTTCCAGCAGCGCCGGGCTGGCGCGGCCGGTGCGCAGGCCCCCGAATTCGCGCTTCAGCGTTTCCAGCGCCCCCTCCATCCGGCGGGTGAGGTCCTGTTTCAGTGTGGGCAGATCGGTGGGCATATTCCTAGACTTTCGGTTCGACGATGCGGGTGAACAGCCCTTCGCCGCGCATCACGGCGGCGAAGGCGCCCGGCGCATGGATGTTGAACACCACGATCGGCAGGCGGTTTTCCCGCGCCAGGCTGATGGCGGCGGCGTCCATTACATTCAGGTCGCGGGCCAGGACGTCAAGATAGGTCAGTTCCTCGAAGCGGCTGGCGGTGGCGTCCTTGCGCGGGTCCGCCGAATAGACGCCATCCACCTGGGTGCCTTTCAGCAGGGCGTCGCACTTCATCTCGGCGGCGCGCAGGGCGGCGGCGGTGTCCGTCGTGAAGAACGGGTTGCCGGTGCCGGCGGCGAAAATCACCACCCTGCCCTTTTCCATGTGCCGCTCGGCGCGGCGGCGGATATAGGGTTCGCAGACGGAGGACATCGGGATGGCGGATTGCACGCGGGTGGCGACGTTGTGCTTTTCCAGCGCCGACTGCATGGCGAGCGCGTTCATCACCGTGGCCAGCATGCCCATATAGTCGGCCTGGGCGCGGTCCATGCCGCCGGCGGCACCGGCAACACCGCGGAAAATATTGCCGCCGCCGATGACGAGCGAAACCTCCACCCCCATGCCGACCACGACGCCGACATCGGCGGCAATGGCGTTCACGGTTTCGGTGTCCAGCCCGTAATCACGGCGGCCCATCAAAGCCTCCCCGGAGACTTTCAGCAGGACGCGTTTGTACTGGAGATTCGTGGTCATGGATGCTCCATACAGGAGGGTTCCGGCAAACTAAATGCCTGGAGGGCGTGTAACAAGGGTACGGGCAAATTTAGGAAATTCGGCGACCGGATAAGCAGCGCGCCTGCCGCCTTTCGTGCCGCCGGGATCAAACCGTTCGCAGGCCGAGATGCGTTGCCATGGGCAGGAAATCCCGATCGTCATGCAGCAAGTGATGGCCGCGTTCGATGCAAAAGGTTCCGATGATCAAATCGGCGGTTTTTCGGACGGTGACGCCAAGGGTGCGCAGACGCCGATAATTCTGGGCGGCGCGGACGGCGGAAATACGCGATCCAGACCGAGCTATCGACGAGAATCACAATTCCTCGGGGGGTGGTCCTGACGCATGGCGTCCAGATCGCCCTCCCATCCTATGCCCCACAGATTGCGTAGCGCATCCTGTTGCCCGCGGACACGAACCACGGTCCGCAGAGCCTCTTCGACCGTCGCGCGCTTGGTTGACTGCCCCGTCGCGGCCATTGCCCTGGCCAATAATGTGTCGTCGATTTCGATGTTCGTGCGCATCACGCTTCGATTCGATTGATGTTTATCGAACATCTAACGTCTACACAAAGAAAAGGAAGTCGTGGATGCCCGCGCGCGGGCATGACGGGTCAGCTGGAAATTGGCCCGTCTCCCGCCGAAGCCGTTCGGTTTATACCTTTTCCGGCGCCTCGTCCTTCGGCTTGATGCCGGCGGTGGCGGCGACTTCGGCGGCGAAGTCGGAGGTTTCCTTCTCGATGCCCTCGCCCAGACGGAAGCACACGAACCGCGTGATGGCGGCGCCGGCTTTTTCCACCACGGCCTTTACCCGGCTTTCGCCGTCATGCACCCAGAGCTGCTCCAGCAGGACCACGTCCTCATAGAATTTGCGTATCCGGCCCTCGACCATTTTGGCGATCACCGCGTCCGGCTTGCCGGAGGCGCGGGCCTGGTCCGTCAGCACGTTCTTCTCGCGCTCCAGCGCGGCCGGGTCGACTTCCGCAATCGTCAGCGCCGCGGTCAACGGGGTGGCCGCCACCTGCATGCCGATCTGCCGGCCGAGCTTCTCAATCGCCTCATCCGCCTTGCCGGACAGGCCGGTGATGACGCCGATTTTGCCCAGGCCCGGCTTCAGCGCGCCATGCACATAGGCTGCGGCGACGCCGCCCGGCACCGCAATCACCGCGACCCGGCGGACGGTCATGTTCTCGCCCACCGTGGCGACCAGATGCACCAGCTCATCCGCCACGTTGCGGCCGGTGCCCGGATAGGCGGCGGCCTTCAGCGCGTCCACGTCCTCGCCGGTGTCCAGCGCCAGTTTGGCGACGGTCTCCACGAAATTCTGGAACGCCTCGTTGCGGGCGACAAAATCCGTCTCGGCATTGACCTCGACCATCGCCGCCTTGCCCGGTGCCAGCGCGATGCCGACCAGACCCTCCGCCGCGACACGGCCGGACTTCTTGGCGGCGGCCGACAGGCCCTTCTTGCGCAGCCAGTCAATCGCGCCCTGCACGTCCCCATTGCTTTCCACCAGCGCCTTCTTGCAATCCATCATGCCGGCGCCGGTCGTCTCACGCAGGTCTTTCACCAGGGCAGCGGTGATCTCAGCCATTTTCAGCTCCTCAAGATTTAGAAAAATCAAGGACTACTTTTTTGAAAAAAAGTAGCAAAAAACTTTTGTTTAATTTGGGACTGTGGCGTTGCCACAGCCCGCATTAATAAAAAAGTTTTTGCTTCTTTTTTCAAAAAGAAGCCTTCCTTTACACGGCTTCCGGCTCCGGCAGCGCTTCCAGGATCGGCTCGGCGGCTGCACCGAGATCGGCGCCGGAGGAGCCTAGCTCGGCCGAAATACCGTCCAGCACCGCGCCGGCGACCAGGTCGCAATACATGGTGATGGCGCGGATCGCATCGTCATTGCCGGGGACCGGGTAGGTGACGCCGGTCGGATCCGAGTTGGAGTCCAGCACCGCGATGACCGGGATGCCGAGCTTGTTGGCTTCCTCGACCGCCAGCTTTTCCTTGTTGGTGTCGATGATGAACAATATGTCGGGCAGGCCGCCCATATCCTTGATGCCGCCCAGGGCGCGTTCCAGCTTTTCCTTGTCGCGCGTCAGGTTGAGGACCTCTTTCTTGGTAAGGCCCTGGACCTCGCCGGCGAGCATTTCGTCCATCTGGCGCAGCCGCTTGATCGAGCCGGTGATGGTCTTCCAGTTCGTCAACATGCCGCCGAGCCAGCGATGGTTGACGTAATACTGGCCGCAGCGCTGGGCGGATTCCGCGACATAGTCGGCGGCGGCGCGCTTGGTGCCGACGAACAGCACCCGGCCACCGGCGGCGGTCACGTCCCGCACCGCTTTCAGGGCGCGTTCCAGCATCGGGACCGTCTGCTGCAGGTCGATGATATGGACCTGGTTGCGGACGCCGAAGAGATAGGGCGCCATGCGCGGGTTCCAGCGGCGGGTGTGGTGGCCAAAATGAACGCCGGATTCAAGCAACTGGCGCAGCGAAACTTCAGGTAATGCCATTGGGCAAACTTCTTTCCTAAACAGTCCGGTTAAACCTCCGCGGGGCTGGCCTCTCGGCACCGGACCTGGAATGCACCAGGAAAGGTCCCCGCGTGTGAATTTGCCGGCGGGTGCCGGCGGGCGCGGTATGGCAAAAATGGCAACGGAATGCAAATTCCGGCGCTTAAATGGCTTCGGCGTCCGGCGCCATCATGGTCAAATGCGCGATATAACCTGACCGGCTTACGCCTTTGACCTGCGCCAGGGCATCCAGCCGGGCCAGCACCCGGCGCGGCAGCGTGATGTTGACGCGGTCCACCGTGTCATCGAGTGCCGCCGGATCGACCTGGACGAAGCCGAACACCCAGCCGGCAAAATCCGGCCGGCCGCGAATATCGCTCAAAGCCGACGGCGCCGGGATCGTCTCCCCGGCATCGAGTGCCGCGTCCATCCACGCTGCCACGGCTTCTTCGGCGTTGGAAAAAGCCTCATCGAGTGTGTCACCCGCGGAAAAGCATCCCGGCAAATCCGGGATTACGACACCATGGGCCGTCTTTTCATTCCCGACTTCGATCGCGACCGGATAGCGTATCATTTTCCCTCAATTCCCGCCGCTTTTCGAATGGCGGCGACCAAACCCTTGCCCAAATCTTTCTTCGGGTGCGGCACCACGACAAGACCCGGCTTGCTGGGATGGTTGAAAACATTGTGCGAACCACGAATGCGGTCCAGCGCCCAGCCATCCGCCCGCAAAATCCGGATCAGCGCGGCACTGTTCATGGTGTGTATAATACACACAAAAATTAGAATGCGTCAATCTGGCCGATTTGTCAGAATTTACGGCATAAAACCCGGCTGCTCCGGCGCCTACGTAACGGCTTTAGCCAGGGAGAGCGTTATGCCGGTTTTGACCGTGAAGGATGGCACCGAGATTTTTTACAAGGACTGGGGCAGCGGGCAGCCGGTCGTGTTTCTGCATGGCTGGCCGCTGACCGCGGATATGTGGGACAACCAGATGATGGTGTTCGGCAATGCCGGGTTCCGGGTGATAGCACCCGACCGGCGCGGGTTTGGCCGGTCCGGGCAAAATTGGGACGGCAATGACTATGAGCATACCGCCGATGATTTGGCGGAACTCATCGACCATCTTGGCCTGGAAAACGTGGTGCTGGTCGGCCATTCGATGGCCGGCGGCGAGATCGCGACCTATTGCAGCCGGCATGGCACCGGGCGGATCGCGAAAATCGTCACCAGCGGCGGCAATCTGCCGCAGATCGTCCGGCATGACGGCAATCCGGACGGGTTCGACAAGGCACAGTTCGACGACATGCGCGCCCAGGTGCTGGAAAACCGCGCGGCGTTCCTGAAAACCATGCCGAAGACGCCGTTCGGGTTCAACAAACTGACCCATCGGACGGATGAAGGGCTGATGGAGTCGTTTTGGCACCAGGGCATGCTGGCCGGGATCAAGCCGATGCATGACTTCATCGCGCAGTTCTCGGAACGGGATTTTTACGCGGATGTGCAGCGGATCGACGTGCCGATGCTGTTCATCCATGGCGATGAGGATCAGGGCACGCCGATCAAAGCGACCGCCGAGCGGGCCGCGAAACTGGCGCCGCGCGGCCGGCTGCTGGTGGTTGAAGGCGGGACGCATATGATCCCGATGCAGATGGCGGAGCGGTTCAACGCGGAGGTGCTGGCATTTATTCGCGGCTGAACGTTTTCCCGCCACTCCGCGGATGAACGCCCTAATTTTATTCTGTTTCCGTGAAAGCTCCCGTTAAACGCCTCTGAAATAGGCAGATTTAGGGGCGATCACTTCGCGTCTCGTTGCTTTGCCGGTTATACATGCGGACAACCCCGGTTGGCATAAGACTTGCTGCCCTGTTGGTAATCAGCCAATGGGAGTGCGAGTATGAGCGAGGCGGTGAAGTCTTCGGATGGCCTGGCGGATCTGGGATACAAGCAGGAGCTGAAACGCGAGCTTGGGCCGTTTGCCTCTTTTGCCTCCGGGTTTTCCTTCGTCTCGATTCTCACCACCGTGTTTGAGTTGTTCGGCTTCGGGTTCGGGCTTGGCGGGCCCGCGTTTTTCTGGACCTGGCCGATCGTATTCATCGGGCAGTTTTCGGTCGCTTTGGTGTTCGCCGAATTGTCGGTGCGGTTTCCGGTCGCGGGTGCGATCTATCAGTGGTCGCGGCGGGTTTCCACCGACCCGATGGGCTGGTTCGCCGGCTGGTTCATGCTGATCGGCTATATCGTCAGCGTCTCGGCCATTGCGATTGCGATGCAACTGGCGCTGCCGGGCGTTTGGGCCGGGTTCCAGGTGGTCGGCGGCGACCCCTCTCCCACTTCGGTCACCGGCGGCGAAAATGCCATCGTGCTGGGTACCGCGGTGATTCTGATTTGCGGCTTCATCTCCGCTTTCGGGATCAAGCGGCTGGCCACACTGACCGTAATCGGCGTTTCGACCGAGATTTTTGGCGTGGCGCTGCTGATCATCATCCTGTTCACCCATTCGGTGCGCGGCCCGGCGGTGGTGTTCGACACCGGCGGCGTGCAGGGCACCGGCAGCTATGTCTGGGCGTTCCTCGCCTCCATGCTGATGGCGACCTATGTGATGTATGGCTTCGATTCGGCGGCGGAATTGTCCGAGGAGACGCGCGACCCGCGGCGGACGGCGCCACAGGCTATTACACGCTGCATGCTGGTCTCGGCCATCGGCGGCGGGCTGGTGCTGCTGGGCGCGCTGATGGCCTCCCCCAGCCTGACGGACGGCAATCTTGCGAATAACGGGATCGCCTATGTGCTGACGGCGCAGGCCGGCAATGTGCTGGGGCGGATCATGCTGGCGATCGTCGCGGTGTCGATCTTCTCGGCGGCGCTGGCGATCACCGCTTCGGCGTCGCGCGTGATGTTCTCCATGGCGCGGGATGGGCGGCTGCCGTTCTCCCGCGCGCTGTCAAAAGTTTCCACCCGCACGCAGACGCCGCTGATGCCGAGCTTCACGGTCTGCGCCATCGCCATTGGGATTCTTCTCCTCAGCCTTGGGTCGTCCAGCGTGTTCGGGGATATCGCCAGCGTGGCGGTGGTGATCGTGTACCTGGCCTATCTGCTGGTGACGGTGCCGCTGCTGATCCACCGGCTGAACCGGCACCCGACCTATTCCAAATCCTTTTCCAACGAACATTTCACCCTCGGCAAATGGGGCCTGCCGGTGAACATCGTCGCGGTGGTGTTCGGCTTCTGCCTGCTGGTCGATGTCGGCTGGCCGCGGGCGGAGATCTACAATGTGGGCAACGGGCCGGTATATCTGACCTGGTTCGCGCCGCTCTTCGTGGTGGCGGCGACGATCATCGGGGCGATTGCGTATCCGCTGATGAAAAAGCAGCAGGCCTCGGCGGCGGTGATGGGCACGGCGGCGGAGTAACTACCGAGCCAACTGGCCGAACATCGCGGCGATTTCGGCCAGCGGATCGCGGAGCCAGGCCATTGGATCCGGCAGATCAGGTGCGGCGAAGCGTGCCGCGAAGGCGGCCATGTCGCGGATGAACGCGGCCTTGTCCGCCACCAGACCGCCGACGACCGAGGCGGCGCAAGGGGTTTTCACCGTGGCGCTGATCGCGAATGGCAACACGGTTTCGGTCAGACCAAGCCGATCCGCATGGGCGGAGGCTTCGACATGGTCTTTCATCCCGCGCAAAAGCTGTTCGGTGCAGATGCGCGAGCTGATCGCGTAATTGTTGCTCTGGAAACGGAAGTGGAAATTCTGCCGCCGGCCCCAGATGAATTCCGCTTCGGCGCCATCTCGGACGAAGGTGAACAATTCGTTATGGACGCGGAATAGCGGGAACACCGCGAGGTCCGCGCCGCCGATGCCTGGTTGCAGGCGATCCGCCATGGTAGGCGCGAACAGATCGTCATCGTCATGGAAGAACAGCAGAAACTCCTGGCGCGCCGCGAAAGCGAGGATGCCATCAATGTCGTCATGGGCGAAGCTGATGGCGCCCGGAATGGCGGCGATGCTGGCGGCGGAAAGTGCGGAAAGCCGCGCCCGGCAGGTAAAAAAATCCGTCGCGAAACTGGCATTCCAGGCGGCGATGATGCCGGCGATGTCATCCGGAAACCCCGGGATCGGGTGATCCGGGACAAAACGGCGCGGGTCTATGGCGTGGCCGGCCCGGTAGTCGGCCGCCAGCGCCGCCCAATTTGGCGATTGCCGGCGGGCGAAGACGAGCTTCATAACACGCCGTGCCGCATCAAGCCGTCCCGGAGCGCCGCGGCGCCGGTGAACAAATGGGTGGCGAGGCCCGCTCGCGCCGCGCCGGCGATGTTCTTTTCACTGTCGTCGATGAACAAGGTTTCCGCCGGAACACCGCCGGCCGCGGGGACGCAGGCGAGATAGACCGCTGGGTCGGGCTTGGCGGCGCCGAACTGGGCGGAGACGTAGGAGCGGTTGCCGCACAGAGCTGCAAGTTCCGGGAACAGCGCGTCCAGATGGTCGCGGACCAGGGTGTGGTTGTTTGTCAGCACCGCGACCGGGGTTTTTTTCTGCACCGCCGCCAGCAGCGCCAGGACATCCGGCATCGGCGTCATGGCGCGGCGGCGGTTTTCCAGCCATTCGTCACGGGTGATGGGGTAATTCAGGCCTTCCCCGAAGCCTTGCAGATAGGCGGCCTCGTCAAGCTGTCCGGAATCGGCCTGGTCCTCGAAGCCGGATTGCCAGATATTCGCGAAAATCTCGTCCGCCGGGGTGCCGGAAAGCCGCGCCAGATCGGCAATCCGCCCGGCGCGGTCGTAGCGGCAGAGAACGTCATGCATGTCGAACAGGACGAGGGAGATACGTGGCATTGCGGGATCATAGAGGCGGTTTTCTGGAAACCAAGGATTATTGGAAGGAAGCAGCCAGACGGCCGATCAGTTCCGCCCGGCGTTGCCGCCATTCAGCTTCCACGTCCTCGTTGTCGACCAGCTCGGCGTCCGGCCCATCGAGCTCGCGCATCGCCTGTTCGATTTCCGACTGTATCCAATCGTCTTGCATGGGGCATTCACAAACGTTGGCGGTTGGAGAAGAGGATTGCCGCTTTCGCGGCAATGACGGGGTGGCGAGACAAATTACGTAAGTAATGGCCCCCATGACGGGTCCGACGCATCCGTCGGGGTGTCGGTCAGGCGTTCGTTGAAGCCGTCTATGCCGATGGTGACCAGCCTTGAATCATGGCCGGTTTCCGAGGGCGTCTGGCGGTAGAACATGATGAC
>Ga0209208_10013447_pt1 | contig 10222 bp, 6 predicted proteins | sample S1TSphfallax_3_FD_187694 | JGI IMG/M metagenome (GOLD analysis project Ga0209208, IMG submission 187694) | Host-associated microbial communities from peat moss isolated from Minnesota, USA - S1T2_Fd - Sphagnum fallax MG (SPAdes) (version 2) | ecosystem: Host-associated > Plants > Peat moss >... | reverse complement strand
AGCTCAGTTGAGAGAGTTTTGTGAGAAATTGTGAGGAGTATTGAATTGGTAGCTCAGTTGAGAGAGTTCTGTGAGAAATTGTGAGTTTTGTATTGGTAGCTGAAAAGAGAGAGAGAGAGAGAGACAGACAGAGAGAGAGAGATTTGAGATGAAGTGTGTTTTGAGAGGTCTGTCTCTAAGAAGAATGGATATTTAGTTGCTCACAAGAAAGTTTTTTTTAGATTCTGAGTTCAGATGCAAGAGGTCTCTCACAGAATTGGGTAGCTGGAGAAGAGAGTTTTTGTGAGATTCTGAGTTCTGGATTGGTCTAAGAGCTCAGCTGAGAGATTTTCGTGAGAAATTCTGGAGTTTTGCGAGGTGGGTCTCTGTCTCTAGATTGTTGAAGAGGAAGAAGCAGCTTCAAACTTTTTTGTGGTAATTTTCTCCAGACTAGATCTTGTGTGGGACCAGGAAGAGACGAAGAAGTCTAGGAGCTTTGGTTTTTTTCTTTTTCCTTTGGTTTTGTTGCTTCTTCAAAAGCGGTTGTACTTATCTTCTTCGCAATGAGTTACATATGCTTTCATTCAGTCTCGTAGTTGTAGAAAAAAAAAGAATAAGATCTCTCAAGTTGAGAAGAGCCAGAGAGAAAGGAAAAAACGGCGGCGGGAGACGGACAGACACACGCACACACACAGACATAGATTGCATAGATAGATTACGGAGCTCAAAGAGCTCGGAGGTTTTCACAAGTATTTAGTCTGATATAGTTCGGAGCTGGTAGAGAGAGGTATGGAGATATAAGAGCTCACTAGAGATTGATCGCAGAGAGGAAGAAGAAGAGATCGAGGATTGATTTCAAGAGTTTTAGCCGATTGGGTTCCGAGCAGGTAGAGGCTAGAGGCGTGGAGATAGAGCTCAGAGACCCATTTGCACAGAGAGAGAGAGAACCATCTCAGAGGACGTGATCAGCGAGAGAATGCAGAATCCCATATATTCACAGCAATTCTGTTGCAGAGAGAGAGAGGCGGAGAAGAATCGTCGTAGAGAACCTTGATCGGAGGGGAGGATATAGATCAGGTATTGAAGTTGGGTGCTCTTTGTCCACAGCGAGAGAGAGAGAGACAGAGCTCTTCAGCTCCGAGTTCGTTGTGATCGATTCTGGAAGAGTCTACAGCTATAGTTGTTGCGATGAAAGGATGATGGCAGAGGAGCTCGGTGAAGGAGGAGCGCTTTGAGCTTGACATAAATACAGAAACTGAGAAAAGATCTCTTGCAGAAGACCTAGTTGCTGCAGAATGTAGGAAACAGGAGAATGAATTATAGGAGAGGAGCAGAAGCATCAGTCAGAACCAGCCCAGAGCTTTGTCATCAACTTGAAGATTCAGAGAGGAGAAGAAGAAGAAAGGTGCTTACAATTCAGGATTACTCTTTTGGTTGTCATCTTCTCTATCTTCTCTTCCTTGACTGTTGCTTCTCTCTCTTGCCAAACCTTTGGAAGTTGAGTGAAAATTTGGGCTGGAAGTACACTGAGAATTCCTTTTGTCTCAAAAGAGGAGAGGAGAATTTTGCAAAAGATTTGTGTCTTCTTCCTCAAAAAAAAAAAAGAAAAAAAAAAACCGGCAGTGCAGTAGTTCCTAACGAAGAGAAACTCAAAGAAGAACAAAGTAGAACCATGAGGAGTAAGCTTAAGTGTATTATTACTGGAAGGATACAGAATGCATTGCACTCTTGTTTCAGACCCTACCATTGCATTTGCATTCTTCACTGGGGATGCCCTTGTATCGTGCTAATCCTCCCTAAATTCTGATTTCTCTGACTCTTTTGCACTCTTCAACCCAATGTCTTCAAGCTGTGGCCTTGTATGTGGTCTGTCTGTCTTTCTCTCTCTCTCTCTCTCCTCTGATGTGCACTCAGCTCTGATGTTCAACTGCTTGGTTCAACTTGCAGTGACTGCTGGTCGAGAAACTTCGAGTTGTGAAGCAATTTGCAAATGTACTGACGCCCATTTCTGGAGTCCATCTCCACATGTAACAAGTTACAGGGATCAGCAGCAGCACTAGTTTGCAGGCCTGCATCTTGAGCCTGCTCCTCAAGACAAACCATGCATGGGAGCATGGCGGATTTGAAGGAGAACAGAGGGATGATCAACAGAAAAGTTCGTGTTTCCACTCCATTGGCAGCATCAGCCCCTGACCTCAACCAACGAAAATCGCTGCAAGCAGATATGGATGGACGAACAAAACAATTAACACTCTCATGGTCAAGTCCATGCAAAAATTTGAAAATCATAGAGCCACAATCATGTGTGCTGGAGCGCATTCAAGAAGATTCTGTTTATTCTGACACAGAAGTTACGTGGGCAGTGCAAGTTTTGGACAGGATCATCATGTTGGCAAAACAGTGGCACATAGTTGCAAACCCCAGTAGCTATGGATACAACTCTGTCAGACAACCAATCTCTGAATCTAAATCCACAGAGGAGGACCAACAAACAGAGCAGCTACAGATCCAGCCATATAGGAACCACTCACCATTATCTCCCAAAACTTCTGAAGAGTTTCCAGAGCTTTTGCAGGTCCAGGATGCAGATTACTTTCAAAAGAGAAGGTCACTGGGACAGGCGACAATGATGCATGAAGGTTCCATGCAAGAGACACAGCTGGATTCTGTAAAGACACAAACAGAATCACAAAGCTTACTGGAACGCTCAAAAGCAGTCAAGACTCATGATATGAAGTGGGCAAAGGATCTGAGAGCCACCATTCAGGAACCTGAAATGGAACCTAAACAGTGGCACTCCAAAATACATGTGAGTTCCAAACATTCCTTGGAAGATATTAGGGCAGAGTTCCAACAGTTTCCCCCACAAAGCCTAGAGGAGTTTGAGCTTCATGAGGATAATTTCCATGATGCTCAAATTGGACGACAGAGGGATTGCAAAACTCTGTTGAAGGGTGGTACAGAACTTGCTTTTCAACAGTACCCATCTCCGACCTCATTCACATTTGAACATTCCCCCAATTCAGTGTGCTCTGAAGATCAGTTGACAGCAAGGACATCAAAGAGGCTCTACATCAAAATACCACAGGACCAGCTGTCCTTGAATTACTATGATCATGTGGGAGCAGTTTCCAGTTGTGAGGATCCAGATAGCAAACCTGTGCTAAGGACAGAATTGGAGTATCCCTGGGGAGCTGCATTCAAATACAGAGATTCACCCACATCAATTCTTTCTGAAGACCCTGATGAGCAATCACACCCAACAGAGGTGTCTGACAGTTCAGAATGGATGGAGTTACGGTACCCGTACTCTTCCACTTTTGTTTACAGGGATGAGTCCTCAGATTCTGAGTCTCTGAAACATGATCCATGTGAGCAGCTTAAGGTCATGAAGGCTGCTGCTGCAACGAGTGGCCTCCCATCACACCTCCCAGTGATTCACACTGCTGGAGTCTTCCACACAGATTTGAATCCCAGATTCAGACGACCTACTAAGGAGGCTCAGCATGATCTGCCTGAACAGACAGAAATTCAAGCAGAAAGTGGAGAACCCTGTTCACCAGGGTTTGCATACACAGACTCACCTGTGTCTGTGCTGCCAAAGGAGTCTACAATGGACTACCAAAGAAGTGAAACAGCAGCAAGTTCTCCAGATGTTGATTTCTCTGAGCTCCAACTCTTCCAGCACGTGACTAATTGGGAGTCTTGGTTGCAGAGGGATGGGGATTCTCTTGATGAAGCAGATTTGCAGTTCCTATTCCCATCCCACACTCAACGTAGAGACACAATCTCATCTGAGGACGTGCTCAGGGAAGACCGTATGAGTTTCTGCAGCCTGACACCAAAGACCCAACACTTGCAAGAGCTCCAAAATCAGTGGCTCCCATCTTCAGAGTTGGGGGGTTCTAGAGGTGGATCAAAACGACATCAAGAACTCTCCAAAAGCATTGAACAACTGGCACGTAACCTTTCAAAACGGCATTCTATGGACATACCTTGGAGTGAGAACACAAGCAGTGATGATGATGAAGAGATATTCCCGAGTGTCAAGAGCTGGGAAATTCAAGAAGATGAAGGACCCAAGAATACACCCACACAACACTGCCACCAGAAACAGCAAGGCAAGAAAACTGTATCTTATGTTACATCCCATCACTCTCACTTGACATCTTTTGTTCCTTCTTCTCCCAAGCAAAGGAGCTCCACAGCCTTAGTTCCATGCGGTGGTCGATTATTTTCTTGGCCAGGTTGGATTCTTACATTTAATGCCAGCAAGGTTAGATTCAAAGACACTGAAAGGCGCCCTGCAAATATGAAGACTAGCTTTGGAGGACCTGCAAACAGACCTGCACAGACAGTGAAAAGTTCAGTAAATGGTAGCCATAAGAGCCATGCTGCCATGACTGTAGCTGACATTCTTAGAGGAGATTTGGGTGAAGAGTTCAGGTTTAGCACAGTGGTAGGAGTATGCCAGCAATGTCATAAGTAAGGACCTTGGAAACTATGTACACTAGACCATCAGAGAACTCACACAATGTGTGTGAACTGATCTGTTAAAAGCCAAGAAAGAGCAGCTCGAATGAGGTAAAACATTTTCACGAATCAAGGAAAGAAGTCAGAGTATGTACATCTCTCTCGACTACTACTTTTTCCAGCTCTAGTACTTGAGCAAACAAAAGTGGTTTAAAAGTAAGTTGATACCTCCAAGAGCTTCCCCAAAACCCCTCCCCTAAGGAAATAGCAAGAACAAAACTAATAACTCTAGTGAGAATTGAGAAATCTCCATACTCAGGATTAAGAAAAAGCCAGAACAAGGTCAGAACTGTTTTCCTTGAAGTCAAAGAAAGACTTCCAGATAAAGGACTTTCAGAACCAGGAAGGAGGAACAACAGAAAGCACTAACAAGAATGAAGAAACAATAGAAACAAAGGAGTATGGACAGAAGTGACAGCCATGATACTGGCTAGCAACTAACAAATCACACCCACACAGGAACACAAACATGAAAAACTGAAGGCCTGGCCTTCTCTCTCTGTTTTCCATCTTCCATATTCCCAGGAGCTCTCTATTTTGCTCCCAGTTACCTTGTTGCTCCTGTTCTGATGGTAACTATTTTGACAGTCTCTTGACCTCCATGATGTTTGAATGCCCTGCATTATTAGTCCTTCAACAAAATCTCTTTTTGCATAGGTATATTACTTGCATGACAGCAAATATACCACTGAGTGACAATGAACAAACATCAGAAGCAAAGCAATGTCTCTTAAATAAAAGAAATGACCCGATTTGTTTCAGAAGGTTCCTGGAGCAAATGATCTATGTTTGTACAACAGTAACAGATGACAAGAACAGACCAACTCATATGAAACATGCACTGTCTGTTCCTTTGTGTCATGATTGGTACACATGCAACTAAGCTGGCTAGCTGACAGACCATTGTTTCAAACAGGGTAAACATAAACCATCATTTCAAATCTGCACTTAGATCACAAAACAAGTTTGTATTCCTTGTGGTGAAAAGGTATCAATGAGATTGCAGAGAAAAATCTCAACAAAAAAGATGCTCACAATGTCAGCAACTATCTGCAATTGCTCGTGAGAAAAAAAGTATGTGAGTAGAATTAGCAGGAAATGACAGGTAAACTTTTGCATGTGCAGAAAGTTCCAGATTCTGTTCAATTATTCTTTGTGTTTTCAAGTCTCAGTTCTTCCTCCAACTTGGACACATAAATACTGGTGACCATAGGTTCGTACTCTGCTGCTTTCTTGAGAAGTGCCAATGCCTGTGCCTTGTTCCCCTCTTGACTCAAAGCACTGCACGAAGACAACAAAGAAGCCAGTAAGAGAAAATAACCCAGAGAAATGTCACAAACTCATTTTCTTTTATATAAAATTTGAGAGAATAAGAAATCATAGATAGCCTGAAGCTGATTTGGAACAATCATAAAAAGTGGTAGCTGCTTCGTTTCATAAATTCGACAAGAGGGCTTCAATTGGACTTTTATATACCTGCTGAGAGTAACTAGGCCCTGGAAGTACCGGTGCTGTGATAAAGCATCTTTGGGCACATCCAGTCTAGTAATGACTGACATCACCTCTATTGCCTCTGCCCGTTTCCCCTAGCATAGTTTGGACACATGAGGCCACAGAGTACCAGAAAAGGTCATGAGAAATCAATCAGGTAGTGTTTGCAGCATCAAGTCAGATTTGCATTGTCTGGGGTATAATGCAGTATTCAATGAGGCATGTGTCTTGTTCAAGGGTTTCAAAGGTCCATGGCAACCGAAAAAGAGAAAGTCTGGCCTGTACAATAGGTACCTCTTTGAAAAGTGCTACTCCAGCCCCAAGCGCTGCTGCGATGACCAGCTTATTATCCTTTGTCTGTAACCAGATGGATTTGACTCACTTTTAAAAAACCCCAAACACTTACTAGAAACCATTATCATTCCAAGAAATCTGTACAGATCAATGTGCTACAGAATGAGATCTCCATGGCACTCAGGCAGTGGCCTTAATGGCAGAGTTTTGTGGAAGAAAAAGCTTACCTTTTCCAAGACAAGGTTGTAATACTGTAATGCTTCTGACCACTGTTGCCTCCCAATGTAAATCTTTCCCAGAGCAAACAGTGCTTCTGTGCTGTTGGAGTATTTTGTTGTTGTATAGCTGTCAGAAGAAATATCTATGTTCATCAATTCTGCGATGGAGAGCTATATGAACATGCTGAAGCACTCAATTTGCATTGGGCAGAAAAGACTAACATGAAGCCTTTTTGTTTCCTAATTAATCTGCAGTTATTAACTTCTTGTACATGAGTAGCCTTTTTGTTTCCTAATTAATCTGCAGTTATTAACTTCTTGAACATGAGTAAAACAATCACTCAACACCCATACACTGCATCTGCATCTTGTGCCCGAAAGCAACTAAATATTTGCTAAATGAAAACAAAAAAGAGAAAGAATTCATTAAAATGCTGCTTCAAATAAGTGTTTTCACTTGGTTTGCAAAATCCCCATTTCCTGCTCAGATGCACTTACTGTAAAACTTGAAGAGCTTCATCCTCTTTTCCCTGTGCAATACAGTTTGCAGCCAACTGCCAGACCAAAGACCAAAAACCAATTACTGTTGTGTCTGCCATGACTCATCCAACAATAGTCAAAGTTCTAGTAAGCTGGATTCAAGTTTCAAATGGACAACTTCTTTCACTCCCCTTCTTCAGCCTACACCATAACTTCTTCACCTTTCAAATTTCAAGGTTTCGGTCAGATACCACAAGGAGCTCGTCTGCACTCATATTCTCAACTGCCTCTTCCTTCAGTTCACTTGGTCCCTGACTTTGAGAGGGAGGAGGTGTTTCTCGTAGCTTTGTGAGCTCAGACAGCAAAGGAAGGCCAAGTTTTGCTCGAACTTGGGGCTGCCGCAGAGCTATTGTCTGCACATAGCAAGGTAGGTCCTAACTGAAAAGTTGGGTATTGGGAACAGGAGGTACCTGATATTGGGACAAAACTACAGTTCCTAGAAGCTCACAATAGCAGTATTTGACCACTTCTGACAATAGTAAGAAGAATAAATGCCCACACATATTGAGAAACCTGAATCTTATTACCAAGACGTGCAATTCACCTGTGCAAGGCTGCAGCAATTGTTGGTCAGCCAATACATGAACACTCCCTGCCAAGAATAATGTGAAAGATTTAGTCATGCATTCCACACCCAATACTATTGAGAAACACTTGAGCCCAAAACAAGACAACATCATTTATGCCCTTGAGGGATTTGAAACCAACATTGAGCCCAATTACCAGTTTTGGGAAGAGTTCAGATCAAATGTCAATTTTCTTATTCCTCTTTCCCCGAACTGCTGACTGAATATCAGTTTCTTAATCTCCAGTTTTTATCTGTTGGAGATGCTTGGTCTTCATATATGAAAAGGAAGTAAGGGAATTGGCAATGCCACTATATTTAGAAACATAGAATGATTTGTTATACACACAACATCACTTTACCTGAGGCAGGTAGAACCCAAAGATGAATGCTGGGATTGTAGCAGCCTCCAGCCACCACTTGTAGAACTGAATTCATGAACCCAAAGTCAGAAAAATTTCCAACTTCCATGAAAAAACAGCACTCCTAAGACACTGATAAAACCTGATGCTCCATTCGGGGTGGGAGGTTACCTTCATGAGAGTACCCATCATGCCTTTCTGTTTCTCAATGCCCTTGAATGATATCTACTGTAAAAAGCACCCCACCAGCCACGGTGGACAAACAAGTATTCAGCAAGTTGAACCAAAGCAAATCAATGGATAGGACGAAGTAAGATGTCACATCTGAAAACATGTAATACGTTGAAGATGTTCAGTATATGCTGCTCACATGTGTACTAATCCTGGTACACTTCCATTCAACATAGAGGAGAAAAGTGGAAATTGATTTGTTTCTCACAGGGTCTAGATCATTCTAGTTCTTTGTCAATATTAAACCAGGAGTGTTTTAAAAGACAGCAGAAGTCTGAACCTTCCAGGCAGTGAACAGACAATTCCAGGCTTAATTGTTTTGTTTTCAAGCTTCAAAAAAGTCTCTGCTCCAAAGGACATTTTGATTCTCCTAAAAAATTTGGATCCTATCATGTGCCACTCCATTCTCCTGTCATAGTCTATTTTCTCTTGTCAGGTTCAGCCTCTTAATTTCAAAATACAGGCACACAGTGGAATCACCTGTAAATTGATAAAGTAAGTCACCGCCACAAGGGTTGGAAACAGTGCACCAAGAGCACCTTGGACAGGCACAGTCAAATCTGTGAACCAAAGAATTCCTCCCTGTCCATGAGTGAAAATGATTAGCCATTTGGATTCCCAGAAAAAGAATACACATCTCCCTTCAAGTTTCATAACACAGAATCCTCAGCATTTAAGTATATAGACACTTACACAATCAAAGCCAGGGTGTGAAGCCATTGCCATTTGCCGGACTGCAACAATCCAGGTAATAAACAACGGTACCTGCAGTGAACCATGGACAAAAGTGATCAGAACTTATCATCCCCTGCACTAGTTTTTTTTGGGACCAGGTATCCTGCTAGCAACCCGATCAAGTTGAGTGCTTACTCTCAAATCTAAATACAAGTCTCCTTAAAAATTCCTGTCTTGAGATTGTGATCACAGATTCACCATGCAGATTGTGATCACAAAGACTACACCTGCACAAGTGGTACTGCAATGAGCCAAGCAGGGCTAGGAGCTCCAAGCTCAAGGCGCCGCTTGGTGAAAATTCGGTATTGATCAGCCATGCTCTTGCCAGAGCCACGCACAGGAACTGGAGATGGTACTACACAGACAAACAAAACAACAATTTGTCACAGAATGTTCTGAATAGAGCTCAAACATTACTACATATTGTATGGATGCTCTTGCCAGAGCCACGCACAGGAACTGGAGATGGTACTACACAGACAAACAAAACAACAATTTGTCACAGAATGTTCTGAATAGAGCTCAAACATTACTACATATTGTATGGAAAAACAAAGCCACCATTTGCTGGTCCAAGAGAATTGGTTGTTTCCACTGAAATGTTCAGGTCAGATTTTAGGGTTCAGGGTTTTAGGCTAAGTCTTGATTCAAGGTCTTAATGCAGTGTATAGTAATGGAGCTCATCATCAAATAGGGTTTTAACCAGCATTGCATCAGCTTGCATAAACCGAGTGCAAATGACATTGAACAGTAACAGTGCATTTCTTGTTATAAGTATTGGCATCCACCATCAAGAGACAACCACGTCTCTATGAAATTGCAGAGAAATCTCCACAACAACAGTCTATGGTACATTCTGTTTTTTGATGCCATATCCTTATGAGAGTTGCTCACGAAGTGTCTGAGGATCACCTTCATGATGAATAGCAATGACCTGACAGTGGGTGTACATACATTATAAACCTGCTATCATCAGACCATCTACTGGATGGCCATCACCAAAAATATGACAAAAAGGGGCTTCAAACAAGGATGCACAGAGCTCACACTGACTCCCGAGGCGAGCTAGCTCTGATGCTTTTTGGAGCTGGGTTACAGTCAAGGGAAAGAGTGCCGCTCGCAATGCTAATGTGGAGCCAACAATTGTAAGCCACCTGCAAATCATGCACATAGAAACCAACCAAAAGAATATGAAGAAGGGAAAAACCCAGAAACCCATTGCCAAAAAGACCAAAGAAAAAGGAGAATTACACCCTAAAATGCACACACAGAAA
>Ga0209208_10013444_pt1 | contig 10224 bp, 5 predicted proteins | sample S1TSphfallax_3_FD_187694 | JGI IMG/M metagenome (GOLD analysis project Ga0209208, IMG submission 187694) | Host-associated microbial communities from peat moss isolated from Minnesota, USA - S1T2_Fd - Sphagnum fallax MG (SPAdes) (version 2) | ecosystem: Host-associated > Plants > Peat moss >... | reverse complement strand
TTATATAACCCTTATGTAGGCTTCTATTGTTGTCCTAAAATAAGCCACAAGTAGCTTAGGTAGCCTTAGGTTGTTTACATAACTTTTAATAACATGTGTAACCTTTATGTAGGCTTTAGGTAGCCCGTACATAGGTCCTTATATATTCTAAATAAAGCCTATGTAGGCATTAGGTACAATATAGCCCTTATGATAATTTACCATAACCTTTAGCTAGGGTACATAACTTTTAAGTAGGTTACATATCTTCACCAAAAAGAAATTTTGTCCTTTTTCACTTGCACATATTGTGATTGTTCGATTTGATTACATTAAAAATGGTGATCATAATAGTGGCATCAATGATTTTTTTTATTTTTTTATTTAAAATTTTTTTGTGGTGTTGTTCAAAACCATTCACAAGAATATTTAGCCATGTTTTGGCTAGAGACCGTATGAGTTGTTGAAATGAATCCTTTTATATTTTAGTTATATGTCTTAAAATTCTATCCTTTAAATTTTTTTGGCAAATTTTAGTTTTTTTAATTAGAAAATCCTTTGTTGATGTTGAGGGCCCTTTTTTATATTTGCGAACTGGTGGAAATTGACCATAAAAAAAACATTTGGTTACATCATCAATACTTATTTTCAATTTTTCAAATTTTTTAATAAGGTTATGATAATCTCAAAGATTACTTAAGAATTTAAAAATACATTTGATGTTGAAAATGTTTTATGGGTTAATGTTAGAATTATTAGAATTATTTTTAAAAAATTATTCAGTGATAGTAGCCTTTTTTTTTCTTTCAAATTGTGATGTCAAAATTTTGGCAAAATGATTATTGTTTACATTTTTCTCTGAATTGCACTATTTTTTGAGAAAAAAAACCCCGAAAAAATCACCAAGTTATGAAAATTTTCCACCAAATGTCTTTTATAGAAAATGTTGGTTAATGGGGCTTTTAATCCAACTATTTAATGCCAGAATTTCACCAATTTTTGTGTTTTTTTACTTCTACACCGGAAATGAAAATAAAATAATAATAATATCTTGTGACTTTTTTTTTCAAATTTTCATAATTAATCATTTGTATTAACATATGATTAATGTAGTTAAACAAATGTGGTCTTGAGAATTAAATGGCTATATTGACTATTTAATTAATGTTTCTTCTTGTGGCATTTTTTTTGCCAATTTAAGGGGGCAAAAAATCAACAAAGGACTTTCTTTCGAAAAAATAAAATTCCATCAAATTTAAGAAATATGTATCATCAAATGTTTACAATAGGTTATAGTAGGTAGCCATAATATTAAAAGATTTAAACAAGTTTCTAACTCCATAACTTGTCTATAGCCAAATGTGATTAAATCTTCTTATGGATGATTGACATTTGAACAACATGACAAAAGTGAAAAATAAAATTATGCTGAAACATATTGGGGAAAATAAAAGCTTGCAATTCCACAAAAAATGAACATATATTTTACATAACAAAAATATGTGTTAAACAAAAAGAGATTTGTAGATTTTGAGTTATTTTTTAAATCCTTTAAAAATTATATAAAAGTTATAATTATTTTACTCAGTACATATTGTTAAACCCTAAACCCTATTGAATAAAATTCAAGATCTTGTTTTCATTTGTATCATTTGAATAAGTTTTGAAAACGAAAACCTATATTAAAATTTAAATTTCCTAAACAATTTCATTCCAAACACTGTAAAGTTAAACCTTTTCTTTTATATTATTAAAGTTTTAATGTGATTTGGTGGTTAAAACCTTGGTGGATCTCCATGAGGTCTTGGGTTCAAACCTTGTTGGATTGTGTGCTGATGTATATAATGTGTATGTACATTGATGTGCCATGTACTTATGTATTCACAAACATGCGGTGGTTGATGAATGGTGCCCAAAACTTTTTTTTGATAAAATATGAAAGTAAATAAATAAAAATTCATAGCATGTATTTTTTGTCACGACATATTTGTGAAAAAATATAGTCCATGACTTTACAACCCAAAAACAAAAGTTTTATGATGATGCAACACTTTAATCCACAATACATCAACTTGTGAGCTTGTAATATCCATGTTAGTTTTTAAAAATTAAAGCTTACTTAGTGTAACATGTGAATATCCAAAATGAGTAATTTTTTTATTTTAAAAAAGTCCTAATCAACTAGTCCTTTTTTACCAAAACCAAAACCCTACAAATTACATATCAGTCAATTTTTGTCTCATTTCACTAAAAACCTAATGAATTTGGGTAGTTGCAAAACCCATGATTCCTTCTTGTGTAATATAGGTAACATGTATAAGCCCTAAATAGCCTATATAAACCTTAGGTAATCTTACATAATCCCTAGGTAACCAACATAACCCCTAGGGTAAGTTACAATAACCCTTAGGTAGCCTACATAACCTTTAAAATAACTTACATAGCCTTTAAAGTGGTTTATAATAATCCTCAAGTAGTCTACATAACCCCTAGTTAAATAGCCTACATAAAATTGAAGTAGGCCTTCATAACCCCTAAGGTAACCTATAATAGCCCCTAAATAGTTGGTGTGTCCCCTAAATAACCTACAATAGCCCTTAGGTAGCTTATGGTAACCCCGACATAGGCTTACATAGTCCTTAGGTACGCAACATATGTTGTCCCAAGGTAGATCCTTTAGGGAGCCCCTAGCTATTAGGTCCCTAGGTATTGTAAAAATCCCCTAGGTAGCATGCAACTAATAATGCTTTGTAGACCCTAACATTGCCTTTAAAAAACCCTAGGTAAGGTTATTTTAGTGTTAAGTACGCCCTTAGATAAACTTGGGTAGATTTATGTTGGCCCTAGGTATGCTTATGTAGGGTGTAGGTAAACCCTAAATTTACATAATTTACTTAGGGTTGTCTAAGCGAAGGTAGGTTGAATAGGCTATTTAGACACAATAAAAAAAATGTTTACTGAAATGTGGTGACAAATTATTTCACATAAAAAAAATTGGTGCAATGGTTAGGAGTTTGTACCTCAAAGTGGAGGTGAGGGGATCACATTTTAATTCTTGCAATGTAAACTAGCCTAAGTAGTTTAGGTGTTTAAGCTAGGCCACCTAAGGTGCAAATATCTTCTTCATCATGTGTGATAAATACATAATTTTTAATCTTATATTCTGATATAATTTTGGACTAAAACATATCATAGTACTAACACTAAAAAAATATGTTCATTTAGAACTACTCATATGTAGTTTTAGAATTAAAATCCAATCATGAAAGTATGAAAAAAACATCAAAACAACAAATATGGCTATGGAATTGAAGTTTTTCCAAAAAACAAAACGCTCTTATTTCATATTCCATCAAAACTCAATGTTCTACAATGAATAATCCTCTTCCCATTCTTTTCCTTCTTCCAAGATATAACCATCTAAAAAAAAATCCTATGATATATTCAAATTCAAATAGTGATAAAAACTATGTAATCTAGCTAGTAATTCTTAAAATAATAACTAGGTTTGTAAAAATATACTAACTAACTATTACCATAAGTAATTATTCCCTTAACATTACCCCATCCATACTTTGAATTATGTCCCAAAATTTTGGATCAAAATATGTTAAGAAAATTAAATCTAATGTTATTTATGATCTTGTGAGTCATAAATGTGATGTTGATCTTGTTGTACTACATTATTACATATGTAGTCAAACAATTAATCATAACAAACATCCATATCAACAAGTTTATTAATCACCTTAGTCACAATCATTATGACATTTGGCACCAATGCCAATGTTTGAAGGGGAACCATTTTTAACACAATACAAATGTGACAACTAGAACCTATGTCAACTATACATATTAATTTTTAGTCACAACCAAGCAAACATTTGGCATCACATCAATAAATATGATGAAAATGAATTTTAAAAAATTATAGTTGGTATACCACATCAATTAACAAAGATTGTGCATGCATTTTGAAATAAAAACAGGTATACCACATTAGAACCAACTAGTAGTTTAGCCATCCATAATGTGATTGATATGCTAGCAAATTGTTGGCTTAAATGATTGATATTTTTTATTGAGCCAAAAACAAACTATTGTGTGTTTTGATTAAAAATTCAACGAAGAAAAAGAGGAAAAACACATGTGTTGTTGGAGTGTTATATTGGGTTTAGTAACCATTGTAATTATTTGTAATAATGTAAATTTCTGGAAATCCGCCTTCTCCTAGTGTATTTAGTTCTTTGAGTCCACCACCTCCAATAATTATGCCACTTATCATACCCCCTGGTATTAATAGGGGCTAGAAGCATCCTCATCTATTTTTCTTTTTGCATCCTTGAGTCCCTACCTAAGGAAGGTAAATATTAAATACTCTTCCTAAAACTTACCCATTTACTTTATCTAATGGGTATAAATGAAGAATGTTTGGTAAAAGACTAGATAAATCAAAATATGCAAGTGTGCTACAATGTCAAGTAGGGAGAAACAATTAGTTGTGCAATTGACATTGCAAACATCAACACATGACATTAAAAAATCTTACAACAAACCCTTGGGCACCTTTCTAGTATTTATGTGAAGGCATTCTTGTAATGGCAAATGGGAGCACCATTTGAAGAGTTTCCCAAAACATTGAAGGTAGTCTTGCTAAAGGTGACCAATACACAAAAAACAAAAAAATATTCAACATTAACTCAAACAAATACATCATAATTGAATTTGTTATATATAAAATATGAAAATGCATGTAGATGTGACATGTGTCCTTTTATTTCTCTTTTACATTCCTTCCTTGCTATAGAGTTCTATTGCAACAAATTGGTAGATTTATCATACATTGTTTCTGCATGTGTCATATGGCCAAAAGAGATGACAAATAGTGAAGTTAGAGAAGCTTCATGGATGTTAACATAATGGCTTAAAAAGCTTAATTTGGATGAAGTTTAGCCTTCTAATAGCGTGAAATTGAGTTTGAGCTTGCAATTATTCACAACATATAGGGCTACCCAAAAGGGTCAAGAAAAAAATATGATTGATTTTGATCTGCCAGTCACAATGGTTGGCCCATGTGGTGGAATTAATTTCTCACTCTACATTGCTCAATATTTCATGTTCACAATGGAAATGAGGGAATAACTTGCACACAATTTTTTTAAAAATCATTTGGAATTATTTTAATATTTTTTTGCAAAAAGTACTTGTTTTACATGTATTTTCATAATTTGAACAATCTGCAACTTGAATGCAAAAATATCATTATTGTGGATGTGTGCAGTGTGATTTGTTGTACAAACATGTTACTTGTGTAAGCAATTATGGAAGGTGGAGAAAATGGCAATTTGCTGGAGCTCAACTACCCACTTGCTAGAATGACATCATCATTTGGGCGAAATGACAACATGCTGAAAATATATTATAAGACTTTATTGGTCCCAACGTGGTAAACAATTTGCGATGTATTGGGAGCAGTGTTTGATTTCTTGGGCGAATTTTAGCACTTTGGCAACCCAAAAACTGGAGTATTCTGTGGCAAATGCCTGGTGAAAAACTATACCTATTCGTCAAGGAAAAAAGGTGCAAAGTTTGAGTTTTGAAGAAATCTCGCCACTTTTCGACTGCCCGCAAAAGGCTGTTGCAATGTTGCTATTAGGGTTTAGGGTGCGTTGCAAAGTTCTAAAAGACTGTCAACAACGAATGCTAAATCTACTTTCAGATGCTGGCTGCCTGAGAAAATTGAAAGGAAAAACAAAACAAAGTGATTGGGAGAGTTGGTTTCTAGGCTCACAATATTTACGATATTTTCAGATTGCTACCTACTTCTCAATTTTGCAATTGGTGAGTGAAGATTTGAGGTCTATGATTTGTAGAATGCAAGGCATTGTTGTACAACTTTTGATGTGAAGCAGATAACCAAATTTCAAGAGCTTGGGGGAAGTCTTGGTGGAGGATTGTACTTGATGATAGATAAAAGAACTCTAAATAGACAGACATTCATGGTTGTTTCCAAGTTGAGAGTTTGCTTGAAAAAGCAAGCTCATTGCAGGAAAAGTTGGAATGAACAAGATATTAATAAAGTTCCACAAACTTACCACCAAATCCAAGAAGTTTCTGATCCGAATTCAAATGAGACACTTCCCTCTTGGTGAGTACATGCACATAGTCATGTTCCATAAATGAATCAATATTTTGTTGTTTACTGACTCCTTGCCTGGTTGTACAGTTCTCTCAAATGAATCCATTCTTTGCAAAGAAAAAGAGGCTATATCACAGGAGCTGACATGGGGTGAATCACTAGTCTGACAAAGAAGTAAGAGGACCATAGAAACAAAATGAGTCGAGTCTTAATTTCTTGATCTTCTAGTTCAATAGGAATTCGGGATGTAGGATGAGCTTGCCTTCACATGATCAAGGCGCCTGGAACATATGGGCCATCATGATGTTTGGTTTTGCTGGGCTCTCCATTGTCTTTGAACTTTTTTTGCTTTCTAGAACTCTGTTGAATAGGCCTTTGAAAAAAAGAATGTTGTCATATTCCTTCAGCTTTGGTAAATTTGCTTCTGTGAACAGTAATCAGAGGGATTTCATCAGAGCACAAGCTTGGAATTGTGATCAGTCTTCAACCCAGTATGCAAAGTACTACACATCAGCTAAAGCAAGGACCCATGGACAGATAGAATTTAGTCAGTTCACTCTTTATGTGCATCATCTACAGTGATATGCACATCAAATACCCTGAGGGGAAAAACCCATGTTCACCAAGCATGTGTTGTCCACATAGATTGAGTAAAACTGAATGGTCAGTCACGTTGATGAAGCTAAAGGCACCGAGAGCCAAAGCCAAAAGCTCCAGAGTCCAGAGACATGGGGTTAGAAACTTCTTGTGCAACTTGAGTGATCTGCTGCAAGAGAAATTGTGAAGCTTGCCACCAATGTACCTATGGATTTTAAGCAACAAACAAATGACAACATATGTCTGTCAAACAAACTTAAATTAATTTGACACAATATGAAGGCTGATTGCATCTGCAGAGGAAAACTTATTTCAATAGACTAAAAACAAACCAGGTTTTGCTCCAATAGTGTTCCTCATAAACATGATAAAAGAAGGAGAATAGATGTGAAAGCAAATCCACTATGTTACCTTGTGAAGAATTTCCAATTGATGAACATTGGTGCAGTTGCACTGGTCAACTGGATCTTTAGATTTTCACACAGCCTAGGTACAGAGTTGCAAGATTGTCATCAATTGTGCTGGCAGCTCGGAGGATCGAAGTTTCATGAGCCCTTCATGAGATAATATGAAGGTTTCTGTGCCACTCCTGTCTTTCTTTCAACAAGTGTGAGCAACAGTTTTTCTATTGACAGTAGCCTCAGGTGCAAGAGGACCATTGTTGCACTTCACAACAAAGCCTTTAGAAAGAAAGCATCAGCTGCCGCACTAAAAACACATACAACCATAATGTATGTATCTGTTGGTACTAGAAATTAACTTAGCATGATCACAGCCATCTTCAACTCTATAAGAATGTCTTATGAAAATTGATGATGGTACATTTCACCTATATCGAGCTGTCACATTGACCTTGAACAAAACACCACCACCCAAGCCTTGAAAATACTGCACATGAGTACATGTTACATACAAACTTGCTTCTAAAAAGTGAACACACAGAGACACATGAGGACTGCCAAAATGTTGTTGAAGAGTCAGCAATTTGTACCAGCAGCAGCAGGAGCAGCAGACGAGAGCGAGAGATCTTTAATAGCTAGTGTCAAGGGGTGAGCAACAAAAAAGGAAAACTATGTGCTTTGTACCACCAAACATTCTAAGTATCATGTGCTTTTATACGCTGTTGTGTCCGAGTGTGGAAAGATCATTGTATTTCTTGGAGGAGCCTTTGCAGACGGCCACTGGATACTTGACCGCATTCTTCTGCAGCTTGCGCAGAGCTGCTTGACCCAGGTCCACATCGCACACGTCTGCCAGGCGTACTAGATATAATAACACGTCGGAAAGCTCTTCCCCTAAATGAACTTTCTCCTCTTCGTCCCAGTTAGCTAAACCCCTCGGTACCTCTCCCTTCCACTGGAAAATCTCCGAGAGCTCGCCCACCTCTCCAACCTGCAGGCGCAAATCATGACACTACGATGAGAGCATCTCCACCGGTGCTTAGTATGTGGCCCTGCTGAAAATCTTGGATGACGTGCAGTGGTCATATCCAGTGGATCCACTACAAGACTGTTGTGACTCTGGAAAGATGCAGATCTTCCAGGACCCTGGAGTAGCCCTTGAATACAGTAAAATCGTATTTATTGACTGCTCCCTCACTTATAAGCCATCACTAACTCATGAGCAGTCTCAGGCTGAATGTTCGGTCTCGTTGTGAAATTAGTGCGGTGTTTGAATCATAAGAGAGAATCTCAGGAGATGTAGAAACTAGGACTCACAAACTTCGTTGTAGACGTAACTAAACGATCTAGCTATTTTTGCAATGGACAAGTCACAATAAGGCTTGTGGAGAAAAGATGAACCATTCTAGATGCAACTAGGTTTGTAAGACTTTTTCTTCGCATCAAGTTTTGGCTCATCGGCCTATTGAAAGACTACCATTTCGTTCGGCGTCGGCTTGTTTCGAGACACACCAATATGTACTTGCATGATGAACAAGTGTTGTACAGACAGAAAGCTCGGAACCATCATATTTCCTTCCCTTTTGGAAGCATTATTCAATGGAATTCTACATCCTGACAATACGTAGATATCGCCAAGTTTGAAACATTCCAACTTTCCAGCAAAATTCAAGGAAATGAAAAACGGAAGCATACGAGAGCAAGAAGCAGATTCCGCGGGCTATGAAACCGGTCCCACTCGCGATCTGCAGCAAAATCTGCCATGTTTTTTGCCAATTCCGTCAACGCGACGGGGTGACGGCCTCCTCCTCCTCCTCCTCTCCCAGCAGACATTTCTTTGCCGATCTCCTTACCTCCAAAATTGTTGAACCCTCCTTTCGCACCTGCCTCGACGTTCTTGCTCTCTAACCCAGTCATTCGCAACTCCGACTTGCCACACCGAAACACGTCTTACGGATGCGCTTATAACGATGGAGTGCAAACTGCAAATCACAGCAAGACACAGGAGAGAGACAGAGACAAAAAGACACGCAGACAGATAGGTGTGTCAGTCAGAGAGGGACAAGATTGTATGACAACCATCCGTATATATAGATCGATTGTTAGTTCGATCACGGCCTGACAATAAATACGGTAACGGATTCTTCTTCAGGAATCCAAGATCCGAGAACGATATGGTAAAGCGGATCGCATTCCCCGGGGGGTTGACGAGCAAGAAAAAAAAAGGGAAGTCCAATAACTTATTATCACAGCAAACGAAATCGATCAAACAAACGTCATCACCACGAATCCATTGGAAACTTGCCTGACGCCGTTGATGCACCTGCTAAGTTACGAGTCCTGCATGGAGAGAAGAGAGACAGAGAGACAGAGAAGAAGCGGGAGGTGCCAAAAAAATTTTACAAGAAAGCAACACAAAAAGGCAAAAAAAAAAAGAGGAAAAAGTATACCAGAAAGCATGCGATGGTGGGAAAAAGACACCAGCGTAAGCGGCAGATGCGCAGCGCTGACATTCTTCAGGCGAGTGGACGAACGTCGGTTTCCGAAAGGTTACAAAAAACAAAAAACCAAAAAATAAAAATCCAGTGACGATGAAGCCTTTTTCTGGCAACGCTCCCCGCTAAACATTCTCTCTGCCGCTACGACTGCGCCTGCTGCTTCACGTGCTGCTGCTGCTCCTGCCGCCGCCGCTGCTATCCATTCATGCACTGCAATTCGCCTTCCTTCCTTCCTTCCTTCCTTCGTGTGGACTCCTGGGCAGCAGAGCACTGGGGAGGAGAGCTAGGGTAGTAGTTGAGTTTGATGGCCAGTAGTGCGAATCAGGGGTTCAGCACCTACCTACGATTGCACCATCATCCACATTGTGGATGAACTCAACTGTGGATGAACCTCAATTGAGTATAAATTCTTGGCCAAAGTTGCCAGATTTCTGAAATCGCCATATTTGGAGAATAGGTTATACCAGCATGTCGCCAAAATATAGGTAGAAGTTGGTATTTTTTTTGAATTTTTTTATTTTCTTGTGTAAATTCGACGAATTTTGAAAATTTGTTGGAAAATTTCTCCAAATTTTTGTCAAACAAAATTGATTTAAAAAAAAAAAAAAAA
>Ga0209208_10013443_pt1 | contig 10225 bp, 6 predicted proteins | sample S1TSphfallax_3_FD_187694 | JGI IMG/M metagenome (GOLD analysis project Ga0209208, IMG submission 187694) | Host-associated microbial communities from peat moss isolated from Minnesota, USA - S1T2_Fd - Sphagnum fallax MG (SPAdes) (version 2) | ecosystem: Host-associated > Plants > Peat moss >... | reverse complement strand
AAGATGCACAATTGAATTGAATTTCAAAATCTTGAACTTTGTCCCCCAACCTAGATTTGTCATGACCACCAAATCACCAAATTCAACCTTCTATCCTCCCTCATTTACTCATTCAAATTCAAAAAAATTTGAATATCATGAATCATAGTTTAATGTTTAGTGAACCTATGATTGGTTTTAGAATCTAGAATTTGAAGGTTACAAGTTTATTTAGTACGAGAGGCATGTGCAATTTGTATCTTAAGTTGTGATTCTTAATTTCTATTTTTCATTTGATTTTTGTTTCCGAAGTTATTTTAAATATCAATTCCCCGATGCATCCTTCATTTGATTTGTGCAATTTGATTTGTGTTATTGCTTCCATCTTTCATTTTGACTTATGTTTGAGATTATTGAACTCTTAATTTTTGTCTTGTGTTGCATTTTACACATCATTTCAACTTTTATTTTTATTTTTACATGAACTTTTTGCAAGTTTTGAAGAACTTTAAGTTTAAGCTCATTTCCCCTTTCTTTTTTGAATCTCAAGATGAGGCTAATCATTCTTCTTCCTTAAAATGCCCACCAAAATCTTCACCACATATTGATGAATTATCTTGCATTCTTATGTCTACTTCAATATGTGAAACTCCTTAGAAGAAAAAAAAGGAAGTTGTATGAAGAATCAAAATTTTAAAAGAAATTAGGATTACCAATTTGCCATGGGTAAGTTTGTTTTGAATGAGAAGGGTGAAGTATACCAAGTCCAATGCAAAATATGCACATTTGTCAAAGGGAAGCAACAAAAAAAACCTCCAAAACTTGACAACTTGTTAAAACACCAAAGCCATAGGAAAGCCAAGGTTTCAATGCCTAATGTTGATACTTACACATTTTACTCCAACAAAAACTCAATGCATGTTCAAAGTGAACACAATTAAACTACATATTATTGACCTTCTATCTTGAATTGACTCAAAGCAAATGTCTCTAATTAGAAAAGAAAATATGTCCAATTAGTTGTTATTTATCATCTTTTTTCTCGTGATGTTTTATGATAATCTATGAAGTCTAAAACATTTGTTTCATCTTTTAAAAATGTGGATTGACTCATTTGACTAGGGGATAATAAAAATGATACATGTTACTTTATTGGAGGCTACCATGGTACATTTATTATTGCCACTTTTATTGTAATGAATGTAGATGAGGTGACTACAATCAATAATATATAATGGTTTTCAATCCACTTGTACATGTTCTAGAAATGGAAGAGGATTCCCATGCTTTGTGTGGAAATTTTAGGTCTTTATGCCATCTCTAACAACAATTTTTCAACCTTGATGTTTAAATGATGTTTGATTTGGCAGCATGGGGTTGGAGGAATTATTTGAAAAGTTGGTGAACATAGGTTGCGATGATAGTAGTGTTTCCAAGGCCATTAGGCATGAATGACCATGCAATTCAAAGAAAAGTTCCCACTTTTGTTATCATGGGACATTGTTTTGTTCACAAGACCAACTTGGTTGTCATAACTTTCTTGGATGTCCCTTTAGAGCATCAATTAGAAAGTGTGTTGCAAAGATTGTATGCATATTTGCCCATAACCCAAAGAAATATGCTTGTTAATTTTCTCAATACAAAATGCAACAAGTTATTGAGGAATTTGAAAATCCATTGGATTTCTAGAATGTCAATGATACAAATGTGTCAATCTCAAATTATTTGTTATTATTCATGGAATAAGCTTATGTAATGCATATTATAATGAATGATGTGTGTTTGAAGAATTTGTTGACCATGATTTCTTGAAGAATCATGAAATGGCATCCCAATAGGTAGAAATTCAATGAATATCATTATGGTAGTTGCACATCAATTATATTTTGCAAATGTTATATCCAAAAAATTCACAAAATAATTTTGTTGCCAATTGCATCATTTGTAAGATGGTATCTTAATTTATTAGATCATTGAATTTTTCTAATATAAAATTGATGTTATTATGTCAGTTACAAAATAATATCATCCACCAATTTTGCAAGTTTCAAGTCGATGTTAAAATAAATTGTAATGTATAATACTGGTAAAACCGTCTAACCACAAAATAATTATTCTCAAAAACTCAAAACTATGTGTTTGGTGAGCATGATCACTTGTAGCTAATTAAATCCCTTTTTTATGATAATTTATTATTTGTGGTCAAACATGATTGTGACACATGAACTTGATTAAATGCCACCAATCCTTCCCAATCATCTTTGACAACATGTTTAACATGATTATGATACTTAATCTTGAAGCGAAGTGCTACCAAGCCTTCCTAATAATCATCCACCTGCTCACCTAATTTTTTAATGTTCTAATTTTGTGGATAAAACATTTTTGAAGTGTCATTTAACAAAATTATAGCATCAATTTTCAACATTGGCTTATTATAGTTATAATTAGTTCAACAACATATGAATTTTGATTATGATGAAATATTAAGATCTTGATAATGTAAAGGGGTCAAAAGAGAACTTAATTTTTTTTATTATTTAAAAAATTCTATATGCATATCCATTGTTTTCATTTGACAAGGAATATTAATTTTATAAGGATTCATTTAAAAGAACCAGTGTATTAAGAATTCGATTTGCATAATCCATCTTTTTGACAAGTTTTAATGGTTTAGAAAGGGTCATCATGTTGCATGACTAACAATCACAAAAGTAACATAAAAAGCTTATTTTTAGGCTTACCATAATGTCAAATGTACCTTTAGGAAAATTGGTTTACATTCCATGGAAATATTTCTTAAACTTCAAATTTGTGAAAGGTTCAAGGGCTAAAGGTTGGTTATTTTGAAAAACATTTGTATGTCCAACTTTCCAATGTAAGAAAAAAATTCATGGTTCATTATGTATTTTTGATTAAATTAAGCTAAAATGTAATATGAATTATACACTAAAAATTGCATTATAGAAATTTTCATGTGGAAACCTTAGATCTTAGAACACTTTTATGAAGTTTCAAATTTTTAAAAACTTCCAAAATACATATTTTAAATTGCTAAAATATTCAACAATTGATGAAGGTGAAAATCCTTTAAGGTGTGCCATTCAAGATGAAAAGGACCTAGTCCTTCATGCAATTGTTTTCTATATTTGTATCCCCACCAATAGTAATGAGTAAAAAAGTGTCAATATTTTATAAGTACCATATTTTAAACCATTGCAATTCTAAATTCCATCACTTTTATTCAATTTGTGTTTTTACATGGTAAAAAATGATTAAACAAAAAATTATAAAAATGTGACATTGTGACAAAATTTTGGAAACACTTAAAAAAATGTAGATTCATGATGATTGATCAACAATCATGAAATCAAAATTCTCTTACATTAACTCATAATTTAACACCCACAAATTTTTTATTGAATTGTTCACAAGTTATGTATTTAATATAGGTAAAATTACATTACCTTTATAACTTTTGTGAATTTTCATGTTAATCAAATTTCATTTAATTCCTTCAAATTTTGAAGACTCAAAGTTACTAACCAAAAATAAAAATAAAAATTATATTTAACAAAGTGGAAATGAACCAAGATATGGGGAGTTACTTCTAATTCATAGGTATTACATGGCATGCATATAGGAATCAATTGAGTATTACTAAAATGAATTTCTCAAATACCCAACCAAGATTGATGTATTTTCTAATTCATAAATAGATATATACATCTTAGTTATAGTTTATAATTTATACCCCTAATGAATAAAACCAACAATGACCAAATACAATTATAAATACATATAGTGTTGTTGTTGGGTAGTATGGATATTGCTTAAATAACATCTTCTTTGAATCCTATTAGGTACGTGACACTAGAAAATTAGGGCAAAAACCTTCAAGGCATTAGAAATATTGATACCTACATAAAGTTGATTTTCAGAGAAAATGAATTAAAATTATAAGTTGCCATTACAAATTGTTAAAGTTTAAACATAGGTACATATAATTTGCAATTATAGGTTTAACATTTGGCAAAGTTCAAATTTCATGTCAATAAGCAACCATAATGATGAATCAATGTTTTATTTCAATTATCATCAACCAAATTATTAGGTGATTGGGTCAAGGTATCTAATAAGAAGTTCTTGAAACATTTGAAACAAATCATTGTTGACATGGCCAAAAATATCATTGGCTTTCTTCAATGTTTCCTGCATTCATCATAAATCATTGATACCCAAAGGTCAATGATTATTGAGATTGGCACTCACCTTTCACACGAAGCAATAGATACCCAAATCAATGAATAACATGCAACATAAAACACATGTGTTCATCAACTTTGAAGTTGACAAACATGTTATTTATTCAAACTCTAGGGAATGAAATTACTAATGTGTTATGTACATGTAAATTAATGTTCATTATTATTAATATTCAAAGCCTAGGGAATTACAATATATGTTCACATGCAAGTTGTTCATGATTACTTGAAGTTTGGGTATGAATTCACAATTGTCACCTAAGAATCAAGCAAGAGAAATAAACATAAGTAATAACATGGTTATGTTTACAAAGTGTGTATATGTGTATTTTTGTGAAAATGAATATCATTGTTATTCATGAAACACAACCATCACAAATGTCTTGAAAAACATGAGAAGAAAACCAAGATTTCACTTAAATAGGTGTAGTCATTGTAATCATACATCATGAGTTTGTCGATGTGCATTGAGCTCTTTAATGTTTGTCAAAAATGAACTAAATTGTTCGTATGATAGGCGATTTCTGTACAAAACATTTGCTTAGATTTTGGCCTAATAAAAAATGAATTAAAAATGTCAATGTTCAAAACTTTTTATACATGAATTTCCATGTTTCAAAAGTAATGGTTTAACTATAACTTTGAAAATGATTTGACAAGAACCATGCCATTGTATACATACTATTGAATATTATTGACACATGTTCAATGTAATTGAAATGTAATTGTTCTTTGACTTTTAAAAAAACATTTTTTCAAATTCATAACCATATATGCTAGAATATCCACATAGCCTTATCAACTCCAAGACAGATCAATGTTCATGAAGTTGGTAATAACCTAGCTTGGCGAAAAAATTCCTTGCCATCAATACGCGGTAGTGGGGCTATAAAAAAAAACGCATATGGACAAGTTAGTCAATATAGAATTATCTTAATTTCACCTTTTGACATGATTTTTCCATCCAAGCAGTCAATATGTCAATGCCACAAGCATTTTGATGTTCCTCAAATTAAATGTTAATTATTTTTTCAATGACATATACAAAAGACAAAAATAGAATTTTGCTTCAAACCTTGAGGATTTAAAAGCTTAATTAATATCAAAACAACTTTGTTAATTTTCAAAGGACAATTTCCAATGTTCTTACACCATTTCCCAAGCCATTAGATTTTAGTACCAATTTATAATGTATTTATCATGTATGTTGGGTGCAAATTGATGTACTCAATCGGAGTGAATTTGGGCACCATCAATCAACCAACATTTTATGTAATGACAACAACATAATATGAAAATTGCATTTGACAACCCTTCCATCATGCAATAATGATTTTAAAGATTTAATTTTGATTAAATCAATTTATTTTTTTTCCAAAATGGGTCATTTCACAAATGTAAAAATTGCTTGCAATACACTTAACTAATGTTTTTTTGGAAACATGACACAAAGATTTTGTAGCAATTTCCACCACAAGTTTTTAACTTTGAAATTAAAGCAAAAATTGATTGTTACCTTCATCGGGTCCACTAGATCTATCAAGTTTATCGACCGATTTAACTTCGTCAACAACCTCTATGGTTTGGAGCTCTGTAGTGCATGAATAGGGGCCTTTCTCTATACATGCAAGACATTGTACTCAATGATTGGTTTTAGTTAATGTTCTTATTGAAAAACAACAATTACAATCACATTTTAATGTCTATTTATTTTTCAAACTTTTTAAAGTCATTCATGTTTGATCTTCATATTCAATATGACATTACAAATACATTATCACATTGCCATCACATCATTGTTATTATTTAATATTGCTGAAAATATTACAAACCTAAACAAAAGATACATTTGATTCATCAAAAAAATGATCATCATTTTCCATGACAAAAATAACATGAACTTGAGTTTTTAAACACCTACACAATGCAACATAGATTTAAAACAAACTTACTTCTTTTGCTATGTTTGGGGCTTCCTTGGGAACTTGCAGACAATTTTTTTCCACATGAAAATGGTGGTTGTGTTATTGGTTCATTTGTCTTTTCACATGGTGTTTTAGATTTTGTTTGTTCACATGGTGATCTTGGAGTATTTTGTCCACATGGTGATCTTGGAGGACAACCACATGGTGATCTTGGAGTATTTTGTCCACATGGTGATCTTGGAGGACAACCACATGGTGATCTTGGAGTATTCTGTTCACATGGTGACTTTGGAGTTTTTTGTTCACATGGTGACTTTAGAATTTTTTCTCCACAAGGAGATTTTGGATATTTGGCATCCTCTCCCTAAACCCAAATCCAAGTTCAAAAAACTCAACAACTAGCAAAGTACTTCAATTTTATAGGAAAGATGCCAAATTTGTAGCTTTGATTCTTGAATACTAGTCATCAATGACAATTATTTTAAATCAAATTTCAATGAACAAGTTGTTTTATTTTTAGATGTCAAAAGTTAATAATAGACAATTTATTATAAGCCAATTTTCAACCTTAAGAGTTGGGACCAATCATTTACAAAAAAAATATTGTTAGGTGGTATTTGCCATTAGTTAAAGCTTATGTTGTAACCTATATAGGATTAAATTTTGGTTGTTTCTTGTAGTGGAATTAAGTCTTAATGGCATTGGGAAAAAATGCAATACCTTCTTACACTTATTCAATTACATGTCAAACATAAACTCATTTCATTGATTTCGTTGATGTTTTTCACTTTTCTCAAGTATGGAAGTTGATTTTGGTTTAAATTGAAAAACACAATTATTAAAAAAATAAAAATAAAATCATCACAAGTAAATATTAGAACAATACTAGAAAGCCAAACTCATTGTTTTATGAACAACCATGGAGATGTTGAAGTAGTTGGAATACTAACACATGTACCATCTCGATCATTGTCTTGAACGACTTTCAAAAGTACACGTTTGAATGCATCCAACTATGAAGATTTCCACAAATGTCATGTAAGTTTGAAACCAAAATCAACCCAAAAAAAGAATTGAAAGTTTGTGAAATGGAATAATGAATGATTCTAGGTCATTTGTTGTAAGCTCCAAATTTGAAGTTTATGTGAGTTTCATTGGTAGTTGAACATAGTAGAAAAATGTGTTGTTGATATCAACACTTTCATGTGCATATTGCAAATAGAGAAGTCCATTGGAAATGAACATTTTTGAAATTCCTTATTGTGGACATGAAATTGATCACTCATCATTATATCAATATTAAAACGATTCCAAACATCTTTTTTACTACACTATTGACATACTTTGGCCACATCACGTGTTAGTTTCTTCATTTGCCTTGCCATCTCATTCTTTTCCAAATTGAGCTTTCCCTGAAAATTTCAATAAATTAGATGTTAAAGCAACTTCATTGAATACATTATAACTAACATAATCTAGATCACGGTTCAACACCATGGTCCAATCTTAACATATAATAGATGGTTTCAATGTTGAATCATGTAGATTACAAGGAGTACATTGTTTAAACCATTGCATGTATAATATTCAAACAACAAGAAATTGTGACATTCAAATGGCATTCAAATGCTTATTTGAAAAAAATTAGATAGTGGTGAAGACAAAACATTGGATGTAAAAGAAATTAAGAAATGCAAAATGATCTCACCTGTTCATTGAGTGCAATCGTCAACTTTGCACTTGTTTCAAGTAATGTGGTTTGAATGTTAGCTACATGTTCTTGTAAGGTTGAAATCATTTGGTCCTTCTCCACCAATGTTTGTTGTAGCTTCATGGTCCCAGATTCAAGTTCTGACATCTTGCTAGCCACTGCCAAGTTTGTGATTTGTCTTGCCACTTCTAATTGCTCGTATGGATCAGATGGCAACACGGTGAGAACCTTTTTGGAAAGCTCGGATTCCCCATGAAGCATTGCCATCATTTCTGCTATTTTGTTCAATAGTCAACACTTTGTCTTCATATTGTGTTATGATGAACACATTGTATTCAAAAACTTAAAACTGAATGTCTCCCTTCATGGTTTCAATATGATCTGTCATTGTTCTTTCAATAATCACACAAATAAAATCATTGTAAATCGACCACTTGTTCTTCCAACTTGGGTGGTCTTTTCTTTAGTGTTTTGTTGTTATTGGATGTCGCTCATGTACTCCTTTGCCCATGGTTTCAACACCCATGAGGCGTGCCTTTTGCAAAAGACATGTTTAAAGACGTTATTGAAGTTAGAGAGGTAGATGAACAGTTAGGCTGCCTTTTCAACAAAGTAATGATAGAATGTTGGAATGGATTGTTGTTGGATGGTAGGAATGGATCATGGGAGCAGTGTTTTAAAAGGAAAAAGAAAAAGAAAAAGATTTATAATTTCAAATTTTCAAAAGTACCCAATTTTTGGCTGAAAAAAACAATCTCACACTTCAGAAGTATGTTTCTCAACTTTTCTCCAAACACAAAAATCACAAATCAGCAAAAAATTGGGCATGAAAAAGGCACTTGGTATCAAGGACTTGCAAGATTTGTTTATACAATCGAACTATACAAAGAGAAATTCAAACCGTAAGACAACTGTCCTGCAGGGGGAGAGCAATCAAGATTCCTAGCACCCTCTACTTCCTGATAGCACATCTCTTAATCTTTCCAAACCCATCTACTTTTAGACAATGAAGATGAAGAATAACAAGGTAAACTTTCAAAAACTCTTTGTTTACATTGACTGCATACACCCTTTGAACCACAAGCCATGAAAAAAATCAAGAAAATTGATTGTGTATGGTCTTGAAACACAACAAGAAAAAAGCCAATGGGCAGGGCATATACAACCATTTACACAATGGCATAATGCAGGGGAATTTTTCCATATGCCTGAAGCTTGAAGCTGTGTTGCACCATTTTTTCTATTTCACTATTATGCCATTTCTTCAAAGTTGTCATGCTCTAAGCTTTGCATTTTAGCACATTGCATCCACCCATGAGTACCTTCTTAAACCCTCAACACCCTTTGCCACCCTCTCACATGACTTTCCTTCACCCTCATGTGTAACACAGCTCTCTCATTTGTGTTCCCAAACCTGCAAAACATGCAGATGAAACAAAATGCTCTGACTGTCCTTTCAAACTCTGGTGGGCAAAGAAGACAATATGCACAACAATGAACATATTTGACACAAGATGTTCAAAGCACACCACATCCTCAAAATTAATTGGATGGTTTAGATTTGTGTATGGTTGTCAGCAGAAAGAAAAAGCTCAAACAAACTGAAAACATACAAGGCCAGACTCCTCACCAATTTTCAAGTTGAAAGCCTGCCAATGAAGCTAACCTGGACTTGTGGGACATCTGCAACTGCATCTGGTTCACAATACATTGCCATCACCAGATGTCCATCTCCTGCACACAAAAAGTGCAGCAAGTCAAGCAAATCAATCATGCAAGGCAATAGTACTCCCTCCATAGTCAGAAACACTGTATGTAGTCTAAGCCCATGGTCATGCAGGTCTGCATGATCAAGAGCTGCATGACTACAACAGAACAGAAGCTACAATGGACTGTTACATATATACAAACCCTTCTTGCAGCATCTCTTCACTGTGCACACAAAAGTTTCACATGGAGTTGCAAGCTGCATAACAAATCCTTAACCTAATCCATAAGAACTCAAGAAACCACATATGATAAATGCGGGAGCATGGAGGAGGCTTGGAGAGTGCCCGCTGCAACCAGATTCAATCATCTCATCACCGGCACATCCACTCTTCATTAAAAATCCTTGCACACATCCAGTGATCCCCATAAAAGTGGCCAAAGAAGAGATTCTGGTCTGATCTAGGCCCCATCCATTCTTGTACTTCTTCTGCATTTTCTGGCTCCACCGCCACACATGTCCCAAGAATCACAGCATCCAGAGAGGTGGCTGAGTTTCTCCACTGATTTCTTTCTGCCAATGTGGATGTTGAAATCAATAGGTTCTTTCAATCTTTTCCTCAACCCTGTTGAACATG
>Ga0209208_10013442_pt1 | contig 10225 bp, 8 predicted proteins | sample S1TSphfallax_3_FD_187694 | JGI IMG/M metagenome (GOLD analysis project Ga0209208, IMG submission 187694) | Host-associated microbial communities from peat moss isolated from Minnesota, USA - S1T2_Fd - Sphagnum fallax MG (SPAdes) (version 2) | ecosystem: Host-associated > Plants > Peat moss >... | reverse complement strand
TGGTCTTGGTTCCAACCTTTTTTTGAAATTTGAAAGAACCCCATTCCAATTCAAGGATTATATATATAGAACCTCTTATCTAATTCTAGATTCAATTCCTCACATTTCAAGACCCCTTAATTTCAGCTTCTTTTTAAAAATTCCTAAGCAAGTCCAATTCCAAACCAAATTCAATTCTACCTACTTCCGCATTAACTAAAAGCTGATTTTTCCCCTAGGTACTAGCATTATACCATCAATAAAATGTGACCTCCTATATCAACTACATCTCTAAACCAAATTTTTTTTTTTTTAAAATTGCATATTTGAGACATGGTCCAAAAGTGAGAACTACATGCCTAATGTCACCCTCATCTCACCTTACCCTCAAATTATTATTGAAAAACATGTCATTATTATTCAAAACCCTGATTTTTTTTCTCAAACTAACAATATGTCTAATCTCAACAGAAATTTTTTTTTAAGAAATTAATTTTGTTATTTTCAGAATTGGGACCTAAATTTATAAAAAAACAAGTTTTGGGGTCAGTTCCAATTCCGGTTTTTGGGTCTAGTTCCAGCTGGAAACCAGTTCCTGGTAACTGGAACTGACCAAGACTGGTGTGAACTTCACCATTTATGGGTAATGTCCCAGTACCAATGTTGGATGTGATACCCTCCCTCTACATGGGTGGGGCCGAACAAAATGTACAAGGGATGTGTTCCTCCCTGTTGGGCAGCAGGTCAGAGCCACCAGTTCCAGTTCCAATGAGAAAAGAACTGAACCAAAAAGGTGTCTGATATTCAGGACTGGAATCAAATACTATAAATTATTAATAACAAGTAGGAGCAGTGAAAATATATGTACATAGCAGTAGCCATTTGTCGTCGTCCTCCTCCTCTTCCATCATCTTCTTCTTCCAGGATGAGGAACTTGGATAACGGGACGGATGACGGGACGGATGGATGGAAAGGACGACCACCACCGGACAGACTAAGGATATTATATAAGAAGACTGTACCTGGAACCGGCCAGAGTGAACCAGCACCCACCAGTGCACCAACGTGGATGGATGGTGCACTGATAGGATTCTCTTTTCTATCCCTGTGCCATCCCAGGCTGACTTTTTTTTGTTTGTTCGCCCTTTCTCAGCCCTGATCTCAGTTTTTTTTTCCCCTGATCTCCATTTTTTTTTTGGGGAACTTTATTTTCTCCACGCCCCCCACCTGATTTCCTGTTTTCTTTTTCTTTTTTTTGAAACTTTTCCCACCCACCCACCCACCTACTACCCCCCATTGTTCCCCACCAACCTACTCACCTATATATTTAAATTAAAAGTAGACTCTTCCCCGTCTACCTACTCACCTATAAGTTTAAAATGTGTTACTCTCATCCCCACCCACCTACCTGCCCTACCATTGGCCTATCTACCAACACTTTAAATATGTACCTACCAAACCCCACCTACATGGCTACACCTACCTACATGGTTGTTATTGGAATAGACCCCCGATAGTTGACAACGGTGAAAAAAGAATAAAATGAAGGTATGCATGGAGCTTGTTCTAGTTCATTCAAAAAACTAAATAAGTGAATGATTAAAGTATTTAACACCCCCTATATAAAGGTATTGCAAACCAAGTGGATAATCAAAGCAATACGGAACTCCAATTCAATTTAAACACATTTAATGCATGTTGTGTTCAGGTTCATAAAAAAAAATACTCAATTTGAGTATTTTTTGAAAATATCTTAAAAATACTCATATCTTTTGACAAATTGAGGGGTATTGCATAGTCCTTCCAAAACTTAGAAAGATCTCAATACCCTCATTACGTTACATTGTAAACACCATGGGCTGAATTGTTTTTGTCTAGGCTATCAGAAGGGTATTGTTCATGCCCAAAACTACTTAATACACTTGCAATACCCCTTTCGATGTATCCCATACTCCAAATAATGCAGAAAACAATGAAAGTTTATTACTTGCATAAATCCAGTTCAACTGCAATACTCGACATTGTGTAATCCAAATACATGCAATACCCCTTTTAGGGTATCCAAAAAATGCTTTGGAGCCAATAAATTATCATTGGACACTATGGAGGGTATTTCATAACCAAACCAAAACCTAAATGGATATTAATACTCGTATAGGGTTATTTTGTATAACACCATGTGCTGATTCATTTTGGCTTATGTTATTAGACATGTATTCTTCAAGATTAGAAGGATGGAATGAAATTATAATACCCCTCTCAAGGTATCCTGAAAAAGTGGAATGGTTAATCACATATATTTTGACAATTAATGAATTACTACATAACCCTACCAAAAACTTAAAGGGAAATCAATACCCCAATTGGGGTATTTTGTAAAACACCATGGGCTAAATCATTTTTTGCCTAAGTTATCCAAGGGGTATTGCTCATGGTCAGAAGGATGGAATTAAATTGTACTACCTTTATCTTATATCCCATAAATGTTTTGGGGTCAATCACATGTCTTTCTACATTATGTGGATATTACATAACCTTACCAAAACCTAGAGGGAATCAATACCCTAATTGGGGTATTTTGTAAAATGCCATGGGCTAAATCATTTTCTACTTAAAGTATCCAAGGGGTATTCGTCATGGCCAAAAGGATGAAATTAAATGCAATACCCTTTTCCGATATCCCATAAATGTTTTGGGGTCAATCACATATCTTTTTACACTATGTGGGGTATTGCACAACCCTACCAAAATCTAAAGGGAAATGAATACCTTAATTAGGCTATTTTGTAAAATGCCAGGGGCTAAATCATTTTTTGCCTAAGCTATCCAAGGGTTATTTCCCATGGCCAAAAGGATGGAATTAAATTACAGTACCTTTGTCCGATATCCCATAAATGTTTTGGGGTTAATCACATATATTTGTACATTATGTGGGGTATTACATAACCCCACCAAAACCTAGAGGGAAATCATTTTCCGCCTAAATTATCTAAGGGGTATTGTTCATGGCCAGAAGTATGAAATTAAATTGCAATACCTTTTTTTGGTATCACGGAAATGCTTTTGGGTCAATTACATATCTTTCTACACTATTTGGGGCATTACATAACCCTACCAAAACCTATGCAAAAGATAACTTATTAATGATGTATATTTAATCAATGCATGTAATCAAATGCTTATTATATGTAAATTGAAATTTAGGGAATAACATATCAAATAATGGCATTAATGATCAATAATTTTCACACTTCAATTTGTATTCCCTTTTGTATTAAAATATATTTAAAAATATGTTTTTTTCATCTTTTATTAAACCTAAAACACATGTGAAGTTTATTTGAATAAATGAATGGTTGTTTATGATTCAAAAAATATAAATGGTGCACCATCTATCAATTTTTAGTTTTGAAGATATTTTAATTGAAATCATGATATAATTAATGAATTAATATGTGAAATTATATATATCATTTATAAAGATATAATATTTGTGTAATTATTTTAATTTAGTAATATTTTAATTTAAAACTATAGTTTAAAGTCGTTTTCAACATCATAATAATTCACTAATGGACCAATGCAAATTGGAATGAAAGTATTGCAAAACTAGCAACATTGATGGTATAAGGTTACTTGAAGAAAATTTATAAATGTAATTGCAATACCTTCATTGTGTTTTCATAATGTCATTAACCATGAAATATATTGATTTTTTTTCTCATACTAAATACATGTTCAATATATCATGCCAATTTGCAAAATTGGTCACATTGATGGTATTGAGCAAAATGTTGAAGTGTAAATGCAATATGTTCATTACTTTATTGATAGGTCCATTGACATTAAGACATAAGAATAAAGTTTTAAAAATCTCTACTTAATTTAATTGTGTGGATTTATTTAAAAAATTGCATTTTTAATATATAATATTTCAATTTAAAAAATATGTTAAATAATTTAAGTAAACATTAAATATAGTGGAAAGACATTTTCAAACTCATAAATGGACCAATGCAAAATCGTTGGTATATGTACATGAAGATATTGCAATATTGGCCACATTGATGGTATAAAAAATTTATTCAACAAAGTTTTGTGTACCTGCAATACCTTTATTTGTATCATGGTTTAGAATATTGTCACAATAGGTGTAGGTATTATATTCCTTTTAGGTTTTGGTAAGGTTATGCAATACCCTCCATGTTTCATGGTGAATGCAAATATCCCAAGATGATGTAGGTATTGCATTCCATATGTTTATTCAAGTAAAACATTATACCATCAATGTGAAGAACTTTGCATTACTTTCATTTGCTTGAATCAATATGTCGAACATGATACAATGAACATGGAATAAGTATCTTAGAAAAAAAAAAAAAATTCATGGTTTACGATATTATTGTAAAATGATTTGGGTATTGTTTTCCTTTTAGGTTTTGACAGGGTTATGTAATACCCTTCCAAATTCCAAAAACTTTGTTATGGAGCCCAAAGGTTTTATGGGATACTTGAAGAGGGGTAGTGCATGTGAATTGAGTATTATTGGGCATAGGCATTACCCTTCTAACAACTTGAACCAAAATAATTGAGCCCATGTTGTTTGTAGATTACCCCAAATAAGGTATTTCTTTCCTTGTAGGTTTAAACAATACCCCTCCAAGTTTCAATATATATGTGATGAAGCCCAAAAGATTTTTTATATGCCTTAAGAGAGGTAATGCACACCCATTGAATAATTATGGACATAATCAATACCCCTCCAATAGCTTATATTAAAATAATTTAATCCATATTGTTTACAAAATATCTTCATCAAGGTATTGCATTCCTTTTATGTTTTGTTAAGGCTATGCAATACCTTTCTAAGATTTTAAAAATATGTTATGGAGCCCAAAGGATTTATAATATACTTTAATATGGGCATTACATGTGCATTGAGTACTTATGGACATAAGCAATACCCCTCCAAAAGTGTGGACCAAAATAATTCAAATCATGGTGTTTATAGAATACCCTCATGAGGGTATTACATTCCTTTTAGGATTTGTTAAGGCTATGCAATACCTTTCTAGGACTCTTGAAATATGTTACGGAACCCAAAGGATTTATAATATACCCTAATCGAGGTATTGCATGTGGATTGAGTATTTCTGGACATAAGCAATACCCCTCCAAAAGCTTGGACCAAAATAATTCAAACCATGGTGTTTACAGAATACCCTCATGAAGGTATTGTGTTTCTTCTAGGTTTTGTTAGGGCTATGCAATACCCCTCCAAGACTCTTGAAATATGTTATGGAGCCCAAAGGATTTCTAATATATTTTAATAGGGGCATTGCATGTGCACTGAGTAATTATGGGCACAAGCAATACCCTTCCAATAGCTTGGAGCAAAATAATTCAATTAATGGTGTTTACAAAATACCTTCACGAGGGTATTGCTTTCCATTTTAAGTTTGAACTTCTAATTTTTGAGGGTAAAGAAAGATTTTTTTGGTTTCAATGTAAGACTATAATCATTGTTTTGATAAAATTTTCAAGCATACATAAAAATATGTGAGAATGTATTTCTAATTATAAACACAAGATGGTGCAAAATGAAAGTAAAATGCCTTAAATAAAAAAACATGGGTGACATGTGTTACAAAAATGTGCAAAAAATGCCCCCAAGTCTAAAAGAACCCCAACTTAAAATGGGGAACATGTCATAATGGTTGCTTAAAAAATAAATTGTTGCTTTAAATCCTATAAAACCAAAATAACACCCTAATCAAAATTAGGATAAACTATGGGCTATTTGTATCACTACCAGAGGTGGATGGGATCCCATTGGCCCTCTTGTATTGCGTTGATGCAACCTTTGCATCATGGGCGTCTCGTCGTGTAAAAACCCCACGATTGGCCAATGTTACGTCCACAACATCAGCCACAAACACCTCCTTGGTGGTGCTTCGAACCTTGAAATAAACAACACAATACAATAAGTATTGCATATGAATTCTAAAACTTGGAATTCAAATAAAATTCAATATGGCATTGTTGGAAACTTACCAACCATGAATCACTTCTAAATCATGGTATTACATAAGGAGGCCAATTTCCTTGTGTTGCATTATCTTATTTGATGCAAACTTCTAATTGTGTTCCATTTAAATGCCTTTGAATGCTTTTGCATACTCAGTTTGAATCGTTCAAATCACAAGTGTAAGGTCTTCATCACGTTCGAACTTGGCATGTATGTTGAAAGGCATGGGCCCCACACCCCATGCAATCATACCAAAAAGTTGAAGGATGTGGCTAAAGGTTAGCTTAACAAATGTTGGCTTAAGAACCTCAAATGTGTATTGCAAATCACCCTGGAGCTTATCCCACTCCAAGGTAGCATGCTTCTTAGCCCTAGTAATTGCCTTATGTTCATTGCGATAGAATCAGGTCAACGGGTTGCTCAAGACCTGCACATTCATTGCTGCACAATCTTGAACCCTTGGGCCTTACTTCCAATTAGATGGGTGTCCAAGCTTGCCATGGTCACATTGTGGCATGCTCGCAAATGTCATACCAAATTGTAGTTGGTTGTATATAATGCATTGCACCCATCAACCCTATAAACAAATTTGGCCCATCCCTTACCCAATGGACGCCCTTTATGGCAACTGGAAGAAGGGCAATTACATCTAAAACCACAAACAAATACAATAAACCTAATGTGAGAATTAACATTTTGGATGAAGGTTATTTCTACATGATGAGGGTATTTCCATTATAAATAATAGATTAAACACACCACGAGGGTATTGCAAAAATGGATAGATAGACAAAAATTCAAGATGAAGGTATTACAAAAACCTAGTTTTGAAATTTGCATAGAATGAGGTTAACCCTAAAAAAAGAAACAATATCACCTACAAAGCTATAGGGTATTGCTTAAAAAAATAATCTTAAAAAAAATGCTTCACCCACCTTTTCACATGGAAAAGGAAGGTGGGGTAAGAGTTTGAGAACCATAATTACTAAAGGTATTGTAAACACAAATTTGCCCACCCATCTTTTCAAATAGAGAAGATGGGTGGGCAATAAATTGTAAGATAAAATAAAAATGTCACTTACATCAGTTTTAACACGTCTTATATAACATGTTCATTTTCTTCTTGCACTGAAACAAAAGCTACATTTTCTTGTTCCATTATCATTTCAATAATTTTTTACAAGTCAACTTCAATTGTAGCAAGATTTGATGTAGAGGTTTCCCCAACTTCAATAAACACTTGCATTTGTTTTTCATTAACATTACACAAAGTTAATGCACCATCTTTAACATTCGCTTGCATGTGCTTTTGCATCTTCCATCTTTTTAAACCTTTTTCATTCGTGACACCTCCCATGCCATTTGCCAATTTAGTTGAAGCTTGTTCCTTTTCTCTAGTAGTCCTTGTTTTTTTCGACTTTGCATTTACCAAAGTGGTAATAAACTACAACACAAAATAAATCAAACCTTTTTACCAACACCAAAAAATAAATAAAACACCCATCAAGTTTGAGTGATCGGAACAAAAAAAAAAAACTCGACAATAAGGTTCCTTGTCGTTAGGGACTTGAGTGATTGGAATAAAAAAACATGATGATGAGTTTTTTTATTGCAACCTTAGCTTTGGGCTTGCAAGGTTGCAAGCCAAGATGGAAGCTCGGGAGTCACATTTCATGTTTTCGGGAGTGTAGGAAAATGTGAAGGAATGAACCCTCACATTCCCAAGTGAGCTCCTACTTTGGGAGTTGGAGTCTTGATGGATTTTCGAATTTTCAGAAAATAATTTTAGGGGTCAAAACCCATTGGATTGAGGCATTCCTTATATCATTGAAAATTTCTTGAATTTTAAATATCTAAAATGGGCTTGCATGACCCATTTGGACACTTCAAACACAAGTTATGGCCAAAAGAAGGGTTAGGAGTCAAATTGTCAATTTGACTTTTGATCATTAAAAGTCAAGAATTGCCCTGATTTCCTTGCGTGCAAGTGGCACCCAACATACCGTTGGAAAGCTTTCAATAAAGGCTACAACTTTGCTTTAGACTTCATCTCAATCGAAGGTCTGCATGCAAAGTTATGGGCCCCAAAGTTGTGAGAGTCCCAATTGTGAGAATTTTAGGATTTTCATTTGGGAGTTCTGGGACAAAATGACATTTAGGTGCTAGTCTTGTGGCCATGCACAAAGTATATTATAAGGGGGAAGGTGATGACTTCCCCCAAGTTTGGGCCGTGGTGAGTCTTATGAGTTTGTGTTTGCTCGTGGCTCATCTGTGCACCAAAGTGTTCCAACTATGCATTAACCAACTTGTTGTTTGGTTTATGTAGGTTTGTGTGAGTGATTAAAGTGCTTGTCAATCTTTCTAGTCCCATTTCGAAGCTCCAACACGCCCCTCTACCCCCAAAGTGCTAGGAACCAAATAACATTTCAACTCCTTTCCTTTCGTTGTTTTCACCCTTGGACTTGCAGTTGAATCAATCGAGGAGCTTGGGGGTGCGTCATTTTCGTTGTCCTAGTTTTGGGGACTTGCAACATTTGAATAAAAAAAAATCAACAATGAAGAGCTTTTCATTGTTGTGTCCCTAAGATTTATAGCACTAAAACAAAAAAAAACATGACAACGAAAAGTTTCGGCTCCTCGTCGTTGTGCACTTGATTGACCTGCCACATTGAACAAAAGAACATGACAATGAAGAGCTGAACTTTTTGTTGTCATGCCCATGGGGGCATCCAGCATTTGAACAAAAAAAAACATGACAACGAGGATTTGAACTCCTCATTATCATGCGCTTGAATGACCGGAATAAAAAAAAAACATGACGATGAGGAGATGAAAAGCCTCCTTGTCATCTTGGCCTTAGGGATTTGCAACATTTGAATAAAAAAGTAACATGATGACAAGGAACCGAGTTCCTCATCATTGTGTCCTTGGGACCAAAAAAACATGACAATGAAGAGTAGAATTTTTCATTGTTGTACGTTTGACTAACCTACAGCATTAGACCAAAATAACACAATGACAAGGAACTAAGCTCCTCATTGTCATGCCCATGGGGACCTCTTGCACTTGAACACAAAAAAAACATGATGACAAAGAGCCAAACTCCTTGTTGTCGCGTCCTTGGGACTTATAACATTGGAACAAAAAACCATGATGACGAAGAGTTGAGCTCCTTGTTGTCGTGCGTTTGACTAAGCTACAACATTAGAACAAAAGAACATGATGATGAGGAGCTAAGCTCCTTGTCATTGTGCCCATGGGGACCTCCAACATTTGAATAGAAAAGAAAACATGATGATGATGAGCCGAGCTCCTCGTCATCATATCCCTAGGACCTGTAGCACTTGAACAAAAAAATGCACGACAACAAGGAGTTGAACTCCTCCTCGTTGTCGTGCGCTTCAGTGACTTGCAACATTGAAACCAAAGAACATGATGAGGAGTTCGACTCATCATCATTGTGCCCATGGGGACCTTTAACACTTGAACAAACAAAAAAATGATGATGGGGAACCAAGTTCCTTGTTGTCGTGTCCTTGGGATTTACAACATTGGAACGAAAAAAACACAACAACAAGGAGCTGAGCTCCTTATCATCGTGCACTTGACTAACCTACAACACTAGAACAAAAGAACACGATGACAAGGTGTTGAGGTCTTCGTCAATGTGCCAATGGGGACCTCCAACATTTGAACATAAAAAAGAAGGACAATGAGGAACTTGGTTCCTCATCATTGTGTCCTTGGGACTTGTAGCATTGGAAACAAAAGATGCACAATGATGAGGAGCCAAACTCCTCGTCATTGTGCAGTTCAATGACTCGCAACATTGGAACAAAAGAGCATGAAGGTGAAAAGTTGTGACCGTAAGACTTGGAGCATTGGAACAAAAATTAACTTGCTTAAACCCTAAAAGAAAGCACAAAAGGGAGAAAGGGAGCTTACCTTGTAGTTCTGTTGTTCTTCATGCTTGCTCCAAGCTCCTCCCACTTGGGGCACTCCAAGCTCTTTCGCTTGTTTCTCCTCGCTCTTCTAAAGCTCTGCAACCCTAAACCCTGATCCCACTAAATCTCAAGCGTTGGTGATGGAAGAGAGCACAAGCACAAGTGAGGGGTGAGCAGAATGAGGAAGGTAGATGGGCTGGTAGGAGGAAGGGTGGTAGGTAGGTTGGAGGGGTAGGCAGGAGTTAATCCAAAAAAAAATGGTGGTTAGGGTGGC
>Ga0209208_10013441_pt1 | contig 10226 bp, 12 predicted proteins | sample S1TSphfallax_3_FD_187694 | JGI IMG/M metagenome (GOLD analysis project Ga0209208, IMG submission 187694) | Host-associated microbial communities from peat moss isolated from Minnesota, USA - S1T2_Fd - Sphagnum fallax MG (SPAdes) (version 2) | ecosystem: Host-associated > Plants > Peat moss >... | reverse complement strand
GCCAACGGCACAAGCCACACTAGTACATATATAACCTGGCGTGTTTTGAAACTCCACCAGTTGGGTGTGACAATTTTGTCTGAAAAGTAAGGTGCATAACATTAACACCACTTTTGAAGAAAAGGCGCTCACATATTATTGTGCAAAAAAAATTATACCCGGTGGTTAAGATGGGATCAGATTGGTAGTTGGGTTTTTTATTAAAATTATTATTCCTTCACTTTTTTTATATTAAAAAATTTGGATTTTTTTTTTCCCCAAAAAAAGTTTGCAAAATTTGACTTGGGAAAAAAAAAAAGAAAAAAAAAGACAAAAATTGTCAGAAAAGGAAACACTGGTTGGTAGTGGAAGATACTAAGGTGCGTGCGGTGTGTGTGTATAACAACACTTCACAGAGCATAAAGGCAAACAACAACAACTGAAAAAAAACAAATTGGCTGGCTTGTGAGAGTCATGGGAAGAGTTGGTGGTGGAAAGGTGCAAGCCAAGAAATTTAAAAAAAAAATTAAGATAGAAATAAAATAAGGATAATGAAAAGGTTCTTTAACTAATTACTCATTCAAAGATTTTTATTTTTATTTTTTATTTTTTTATTTTTTATAGATTTTTCAGGAACAAAATCTCTATGATCTGATTTTCCACACAAAACTCATGAGGACATTAAAAGCAACATTATATAAATTTACCTTTGTTATTTGGTGGACCTTACACCAAGCATTGTTTTTCTTTGTGCCGAAAAATCACCAAAATGCAAAAATAAAAAGACAAGTGCAAAAGGCCTTTTTAAAGTCAAGTTAGCCATTACAGAAAAACATTCACCACAATCCAAGTACTACAAGGCTATGGATTGCCAACTTTGCAATAGATGGCCTAAATCCATTGTTGCATGTGATGAATGCGAGGACTATCACATTAGAGAGCAACCCTTGTCAATATTTCTCACCACCTCAATTGCAACCATCGCCATTGCTATTACAACTCAATAGGAACCACCATTGCCACCACAAAGCGACAATGTGAAGAGCTAGTGAAGAGCTTTCTTGTTCTCAACTTCATCTTCTTGTTATTTTTCATCACATTCTTCAACTCCAATAAGATTATCATTACCACCTTTTGTAACCTTAATTCCTTGAGCTTTTATGTCTTTTCAAGGCTAACAATGCCCTTAAGTTTTATGTACTACAATCTTGAAGGCTGAACTTTGAAGCTTAAGGTTTATGTTTATTGAGTTCAAACATATTATTCATTGAACATTGACGTGGATGGTCACTTGCTACTTTTAATTTATGTTCATTACTTGTAGGTTTTTGTTGTGTGTAGCAAATAGTGAGTGCACATTAGAAATGACAATGGCAATAGTGAGTATTCATTGTAAGTCATGGTTGATGAATTATAAGGTTAAAGCACTAGTAAAACTTTGATGTATCATTTTGCAAGCTTGAAAACATCACTCAAGGTGTTCATTGTAGCATGTGTGAATTGAAGAGGAACTTTTGAGTGTATATTGCCATCAGTAGTGGCCAGTCATTGTCCAAAAGTTATGCACGAGTGCATAGGGCAACAAGTATTCATTGTGCACATCAAAGTTTCATCATCACAAAAACTTGAAACTTGATTCATCCTTCAACATCAACAACATCAAATTGAAACAATGTTGCATAAAACCAAGGTATGTTTCATTTACATCATACCTTGTCATTTTGTTTTGATTCCAATTGTAAATTGCTTATGGTTTCAAATGTTGAAAAGCTTGAAATTAAAATGGCTACAAATGTAGAGGATTTGAAATTTGGTGAATTGGATTCTTATTAGTTGTCTAATGTTTATTTGTGCATAATGCCTCCACTAAAACCTCCCAATTTCAAGTACCTTTTCTTTTACATTGTTGCCTTTTCATTATAGTTAGTTAAATGTTATTTTTTCGTCTAATTCAAATGTCCTCTTCAAAATCTATTTAGCAATGAAAGATTTTGTCCTTGTGCACAAAATTTGGATCTAAATGTTTGGCCAAAAACATGAAAGAACAAAACTATCCAACACCTAGTTGTATTCAAGCTCTCCAAGAAGCATGAAAACAAATGGGAGGCAAAACTTGCTTTAAAAGCAATTGTTTTTCCACCCATAAAGGTTTTTCCATCAAGCTATGGCTTCATTTACAACAACACCTTTGGTGTATATCAAAACAAAAAATCATATTAAGTTATAATTGGAGATTACTCAACTTACAATTACATGGATTTTATCACAATGATGGCAAGCTCGTTATAGGGGTGAGAGAAGTGGGTGTAGTGTAAGCACATTTATTACATTTTATAACATGCAATATATTATGAGACATTGGAAAAGTTCATCCATTGTCCAAATTGGTGTTGGATTGAAGTCCAATATTTAATTAGTAATGTTAAGCAAGTAAAGTCTTGTCCCTTTTAGAATGTGAAGCATTTTCCAAAATAACACAGATATTGTAATGTGTGCACGTAAAGAATGCATTACCTCTAAAATCTTGTGTTGTGTTTAGTCTTTTCTTTTGGCTTTGTTCATGAATGTGGAGTGCAAAAGAATATTTTTCATTTATATCATTAATTTTTGAAAAAATAACTCAACCTTTAATAATTAATTTAAAATTATTTGATCTAAGCAACAAGCTAGAATTTATAAAATAATTTAAACTAGAAATAAACATCCATTCCCACCTAGCTATATCCCCATTGATGTCCATCAAAGGATATTCAAATGATGTGGCAAAAAATATTCGAGTAATATTTTTTCTATGTTGTCAGTAATATTCCATTAAAAGATACTTTCAAGCTCATTTGCTTAGGCTCATATGTTCACAAGTTAATGTTGTTCCTCTAGGCATTACATCTTTCCCTTTGAGAATTCTTCAATTAAAATCCATATGCAAAAAATATGAATTTGCAAAATTACAAAACTCATAACTTGACAAAATCAAGAATTCATGCACCATTTTGACTTCAATTTGCATTAATCATTTTATTTTTTTCAGTTTGTGCATATTGATTTCACCTTTAATTCAAACCCTAAACTTTCACCTTTAAACCCATGAGAGCTCTAAGATAGAGAGTTTGTTCTACTCTCATCTTAGAGCTCCCATGTGTTTTTCTTTGTGAAAATTAGGGAGTGCATATTGAGTTTTCATTGCAACAACAATAATAAAAAAGTCATCCTCGTACCCCTTGACAATCCTAAAGTTCATTACTTTTTTGGCTATAATTTGTGTTTCAAATTTCCAAATGGAAATTGCAAATCTACTTTCAATATATATTCTTCAAGACCTTCCCAACTAATTAAAAGAAGAGCCCAATTTGGACAAAGCTTGTTATTTGAAATCTTGTGTACAATATTCAAGACACCAACAAGACGCAAACAATAAACACCTATGGTTTGAGTCACTGAGAGTGCATGTTGATTCATGTACATGGCATGCATACTCAATACGAAATGGCCGACATTTATCACAAACTCATCCTTGACGATGCCACATAGTTTGTTCCATGCAAAAATATATTAACTTTTGCAAAAAGAATCAAAAACTAAATAAATAAAACTATTCAGGTTTGGAGGAAACCTGAACTTCCTCCAAACTTAGCTTTTCAAGCCATCATATATAACTGCTGGTGGAGCTGCTCCTGGGATGGACAAGTAAACCACACAGTCAACGGTCTTGTGATGGAGATAAAAGTTAATAACATGCGTGGCTAGTTGACAGATGGGTAGGTAGATGAACAGCCTGAATTCTTTCATAATCTGAAGGCAATGATATATTTGATACCCATTTGCAAATGGACCTCGGTGATGCTGCAATTTGCAAGATGGGTATGTGTAAAAGCTAGAAATTCAGAAATGACTCAGTACTTGTGCACAAAATGCATGATGCAAACTCACTCTTTTTTATATCAAAATCAATCAGTGGAAGCAGCTACTCTGGAATGCTGCTGTCGATGGACCAAAGACTTGACAACTGCACAAAGAGCTGTTCAACCATGTTGCCCATCCAGCCCTCAGCAAAATCCATAGCTGAAGCATCTTGGAGTGATAAAACCAAATCCTTCTTCACCTCCTCTGACAGTTCCAAACAGTCTGCTCCATTGCTTGCAGTCAAATCTGAGACCTGCATGAACACCCCCAAATTGGAGACTTAGTCTTCACCTAATTGTTTGATCAGCTCCCCATCCCTGTTACTAAGTTCACAGGAAGTCCTGAGAAAGAGGATATGATGAGGGAAGAGCATCAAGAAATGTACCTGCTGGATCCAAGGAAGGATACAATCCAAGAAGCTCTGCTGCTGCAGGAGCTGTGTAATAGTGTACACCAGCTGCAGTACAGTGGTAGAAGCAAGTTGTTGAAGCACAGGGCCAGTGTGGCCCATCATTCGCACCAGCAACAGCTCATCTCCACTGCCCAGTATCTCCAAATATGCACCATCAAGGTCATTTGCATGGACACTCTCAAGTGCCCGGCTCCATAGCACCCAAAAAGGGTCTCCTGCATCCTTGTTCCCTGTCATGGTCTTGTGATCAGTCTTGGGTTCACCTTTGTAGTCCACTCGAAACTCGCTCTTGTACTCACTACTCGTGTCACTTTGACCAGGTGACGGCTTGTCATGTGGAGCTCCACGAATGGCAGCCAATGTCTCTTCATCTTTAGAAGCTTTCCACACACTACGAGCGGAAGGACCTTCCCCCTGTCGCATTGAGGGACCTGAGCTCCTGTTCGACACTCTTCGGTTCACCACTTGCTTTGTCTTCAAACCCTGCTCAGATGATGCTTGCAAACCATCTTGTTGTGAAGTTTCAGTCACAGGGTTCTCTGGTGGTCTTCCAATTTGTGAGCCAACTCCACACTCAAATTCATCCCACTGTTCAGAACCTGACTCACCATTTCTCCATGATGGTTCTCCACTCCTTCCACTGAATTTTTTTGCCTCTGTGACTCTTTCACCAAACATTGGCTTCCAAAAACTCCCTTTTTTAATCTTGGAGTTTAAGGAATCTGCACCGGCAAGCAGCTCACCAAGAGAGTGGCTGGATGTAACTCCCAAAGTTGGTGAACTAACATCAGGCAATCGATCAACTGGCATACTTGCACTGTGTGCTCTGCCATCCACTGCCTGCTCAAGTCTTTGCACCCTTCCTTCTAAACCTTGCATATTCTCATAGACATTGACCATGAATTCCTGATCAACCCATATGCGATTGACCTTATGTCAGTGCTTAACAACCAAACATACACAGGGTTCCACCACATTTGGTCTCCTGTCTTCCAGCCATACTATTCTATTTCCATCTCCATGAGTTGATTTTCACAGGTCCATGCTGCCTCCCAACACAAGATTTTGGCCACAATAACAACCATGAAATTCCTACCGTTGTGAAAGTTGCAAGAACCTATTGCTATGCACATTCAAAACCATTGAGGAGAAAGGTGAGGAAGCCATAACCTGCAGCATGCCCATCATAGAGCATTGCTGACGCTCAATGTTTTGCAGATGGTTATAAACCATAGTCCAGTCTGGAGTAGTAGTGGTTTCTGTGGATGATGCAACAGCATCTGCAAAGCTACCATTACTGCTGTTGGGGCTTGTGACAGGGACACTGGCATCCCATGAGGTTAGTTCAACATCAGAAGGGGGTTGTGCCACATCCGTCAAGATTGACCCCTCTTCTGAATGCTCTGGAATGGGATTTTTCTTCAATCCAGCTCCTCTCATAGCTGCCAAGACCGCATATTTGTTAGGAGCAAATGTGTAAACAGCTGGGAGTTTTCATCAGTATGCTATCAGCTCTTCCAAAACATTCCTTAACAACTCATACCAAGATAACAGATGACCCTACAAAAGACAAATCAAAATCCACACATGGTTTTCCTGTCTGAGAAACACACGCACTTGTTAACTTGCTCTTCTCAGCCACCTCACTGGATTGCTTGCCTGGATTGGTCTCTATGCAAAGCTCCATATATGTAGCTTCATTTGGGTTCACAAACCCACCAAACCCATTAGCAAAAGGTGATGTATCATCAATTCCATCATTCTGATGATCAAGCACTCCACCATTCATATATCCCATAGTTGAACTCCCTTGGTGTGGTGAAAGACCTGAGTATGATGCCCCTTGGGGGGTAGCAACCTCAACTTGCCAGTCTTCTGAAGCCCTTAGCTCTGTGTTCCTACTAGCATTCTCCAGTTTCCGAAAAAAATCAGGGTTTTTGGTAGAGAGAGCTGGTGACCTTTTCTTCAAACTGCTTCCACTCCTCTCAGGGATGGATTTCATGTGAGTGGTACTCACTGGGAATGATGCATTCACTTGGGCACGTGACTTCAGCAATGATGATGAAAATTTCAAGTCTCCAAGAATTAGGGGTGGGGCATCCAGTTCTGAAGAACATGCGGTAATTCCACAATCAGATTTTCCAACCAATTTTCCTGCAGAAATGGAGGTGTGAATAAGAATAATTCATCCTCAACCCGCTAAATTCAGAAACACGAGCACAAGAGCCAACTGACCTCAAAGCAGGAAAATATTTGGATTGGAGAATGAACTGGAAGGAAAAGAAGTGAATTAGAGTACAGAGAGATTGGGTAACTTGAACCTTTGGCAGCAGGGGAAGGCTGAGGAAGGCTCTGCAGGTTGCTAGTATCTGGAATCTTCTTCCATGACAGAAGTGCCTCTGCAACACTATCTCGCACAGGCTTCACCTGATTTCAATCAAAAAGAGAGTCTGCCTCAGCCAGCATGTATTTGTTCTGTGAGCCTCCACAAGCTGTCATTTGAAAAAAATGTGACAAAAAAATCAGCAAGCAAGTATGGAGGTGATAGTGCTGAGTATAATGAATAGGAGAATCAACACAAGAAAAACCTGATCAAAAACCATGATACAAATTATGAAGAAAATGTATTTTTACAAATGTCTCATACCTTGTCAAACCGACAGTTTTGAAGTGCAGTAGTACAGGGAGCCCTGAAGATGTTCAAGGATGGACCCAATGCATTCACCATGCATGTTAGTGTGTCAGCTGCTGCTTTCCGAGCTGCCCACTCAGTGTTTTCAAGCTCCTCTAACACACATGTAATCATTGTAGCCAATACTGGGCCAGTCACCACGCCAGGCACCTTCATTGGATAATTCCAAAGAGCCACAATGGGAAACAAAAAGTTTTAGGTAGGACAAAAGTGAGGAAAATTGTGCAAGGTGCAGAGTGCTTTGAGATGACCATCACAATCTTAACCACATATACCTGAGAAAGGCTGGCAATTGTAGTGAGCAAGGCAGCCCTCCCCATAAAATTGGAGCCACCCAGAAGCTTTGCAATGCGGGGACAGAGGAGTTGCAGTGTGGGTGGGTCTGGATCTGTTGTGCAATCAATAACCCGTGCCATGCAGAGTGAAGCACCCACCTGCAAGTTCCTGTGCTGCTCACCCAAAGCCTCAAACAAGGGTTTTACAAATACATTGAGGGATGCGCCTGCCTCTATCCCCTGCCCAGTCTGGGATGCAAGAATTCCAATGGTGTCAACACAAGCATCTCGGATGTTGGAGTCGGGGTCCTTCAATCTCCTTACAATGTTGGCCACCATCTTTGGCAGATGAGAGGCCAACAAATCCCGGTGCAATGTGGCAAGAGTTCCAAGAAGCTTGATGCATTCCCGCCTCACTACACTCTTCTGCTGTGCATCGGTGTCATAAAGGCAGGCTAGAAATAGAGCCAGTCCTTCAGGTGTAAGGCCCTGTGCGAGGCGCTCCAGATCCTCCACTGCAAGCTGTTGTGTGTCACGGTCTGAGAGCTTATTAAGTGCTGCCAGAATCCGGTTCTTGAGCTCAATCAGCACTACTCCCTTGCCTCCACTCAGCCGTCCCATCCCCTTGGTCCCCACTCGTGCCTGTGCCATACTGCCACATTCAGATACCCAAAACAACACAACTTTATTCAGACCCTCTGTGACAGATGAGACTCATCATACTGCCATCAATTTCACCGTCTGTTTGGACCAGAATCCCACCCAATACTCTGTTTTGTAACCCAGCAACAAGAATGGCAAGAGATACAGAGCTCTTGCCTTCCTTGTCAGAACACTGACATGAACAAATACTCCATGACTTCAGAACCCCCCCCCAATCAGGAATTTGAGGTTCCCTTTTTCCATCTGTCATCCAACTCAATTTCATCAAGTAAAACAAAAATGACAAAGAAGAAAACAAGCTACAATTTCTTTTCTACTGGAATAAATGATCAATACTGCAAACTACAGAGCATCACCCAGAATCATGATGATAAATCACCCACTAAAAATATTCTTTTGTGTTTGCTTTAATTGAGAAGAAGCTTGCACATGAAAACATAACCTTCCCCTGGACCATCCAGCAATCAACCAATTTGCCTTGAAACAGGAAGAATGGATTCATGAACAAGCACAAAATAGATGGATTCTTGAACTTCTACAGATTGCCAGACTGGAGACGATGATGAATGCCTTCTTTGTCACCAGTTGCAATGATCAAGCATTCATACTCAAAATGAATACATGGACATGGATACAATCCTTACAATCCTCAAGCTAAGCAACAAAGAATCTGAGGATCAAATCTCCGGCACAAAAAGAAATGAAGGACACAATTCTCTCACCCTTTCAATTTGCTTGAAACCCTAATTATGCTGCTACTACAACGATGACAGAGATTGTAGTAATCTCACACACCCATACTCTGCTCCCTTTTTTGTTTGTCAACAAGAAATCCGTTCATTCCTGCAAAGGAGCAAACCAAGATTTCTCAGAACCCAAAAACACACTCAAAGAAGAAGAAGAATCCTTGACCACCTTCTTGATCACAAAAGAGGGAGCCATCAAAAGCTGGATGCCAATTTGCTACCAACCCTCGTTTCTGCACTTTGAATGTTTGCTCACATCAGGGATTCTTCCTGGATTGCACAAGTTTGCAATGATTTTTTGACCACCCATGATCACGGAATCACAGAATCTCTTGACAAGATGACACAAGATTGTGAATTCTTTGAGAGAGAGAAATCCGTTCCCTGTGACTACGTAACTGCATGCTTGAGGATGGATGCCAAGAGGGCACCTCTCATCATCATCATCAGCGTCGCCCCCCCATCGATTTCTTCCTTTGAACTCGTGTCGTTAGAATCTCTTTCTTCCTGCGAACTCCTGCACTACTAGAAACTTGCCTGCGCTGGGTTCTCACCCAAATTTGCGCGAGTGCAACTACTTACCCCCGATCTAATCTATCCTTGCACGATCCGATGCTTCTGGGTTCTGGCTGAATGCGCTGAGCTGGGTGGGTCGTTGCTGCTGGAGATAAGAGGAGGAATTGGATTTCCTTGAATCCGGGTTGTCGCTTGCTTCCACAAGTCTTTGGCCTCGCAAGGATTTCCTAGAGATGGCCAATCTGCCTGCGACCACCCAAGTAAAACTGTCAAGCAATTGTCGAGAAATACACACCTAGATGGAGTAAAAATTGTGCGAACTCGACGGACTACAACTAATGGGCAAAAAGAATTTGGACTTGTGGAGAATTCCAAGTTCTGAATTGTGGCAGGAACTTCTTCTTCTGCCGCTGCTTCTGGTTTGAAAATCAAGCATACGCAAAAAGAAAGGTAATAAATACACACACACGCATATGGGTGGGAATCTTGTGCTGTCTCACCATGTGACGCTGGAAAATTTTCACGTGAACTGCTGTGAAGAAGAAGAAGATGATGATGATGAAGAAGGTGTGATGAACATACAAACAGGTCTCGCGGAATGATGAGAATCTTGTGGCACGGCCCGCCGCTGGTAGGGCCCCCGCCCCCACAGCCCCATAACCGACCAAAGACCATGACAACGACGACGACGACGACGACGACAAGTGTGGGTGACAGGCAAACGCGTGAGCTCTCGGACCCGTTCAGCCTTCAAACCTCTCACATTTGCACTTCTTCCCACCAAAATTGGACAAAAGGGTACCTAAAGTTTTGCTCACGTTCATCATCATCGTCATCAGCAGCAGCAGCAGCAGAAAGGTTTGCTGATTCCTCAAATTCTCCCTCCTTCAGAGAGCTTCACGCATGAGGAAGTGCTCCTTTGTATCCCGCCACGGCTGCTGCTGCTGCTTCTTCTTCTTCTTCTTCTTCTGCTGGAGCTCGACCATTCTCGCTGCGAGCGAGCGAGCAAGACGCTACTATTAAGCACGCAAATGCACACTAAA
>Ga0209208_10013440_pt1 | contig 10227 bp, 8 predicted proteins | sample S1TSphfallax_3_FD_187694 | JGI IMG/M metagenome (GOLD analysis project Ga0209208, IMG submission 187694) | Host-associated microbial communities from peat moss isolated from Minnesota, USA - S1T2_Fd - Sphagnum fallax MG (SPAdes) (version 2) | ecosystem: Host-associated > Plants > Peat moss >... | reverse complement strand
CCCCTCTCCCCCCCTGCTGGCCCACACAGTTCTGCCATAGAAACTGTGGACAGGGTTGTGCAGAACAGACAACCCTGTAACAGACAGACACCACCACTGTAGCTTTAATATATAAGATATAACTATTAAGTTTAACCCAAGTAGTGTAATTTATCTATGAAGCAAGGTTGTTTGTTTGTTTTGTTTTGTTTGTACTAATGAGATCCACCAAATTGGGATGCTTCAGGTTGCATTTTTGGTCTTTTTGGAAAGCTTTCAAGGAGGAAGGGTGCATCAATTTGGTTCCATGACGTTTGGACTTCCGGTGCAAAAGTTTTTGAATATTGAATAATTTTTTCATTGAAAATTAGATTAAATCATAGCTGAAATTTTTGGAAGAATTGGAATGTGCATTTGGTGTTATTGGAAAGATCTTGATGAGCAAGATTTAATTGAATTTATTTGGTAAGATTTGGATTCAGAATGTGGGAGATATTGATTTAAAAATGATTTATGCGACATGACAATTCAAATAAATTCCAAAAAACCAAGTTTTGGAAGGAAAAATCAGTTGAAAATGTGGTAACATTTGAAGGCGTACATTCAATTCAAGCATGATTTCCTTTTATATTTGGTTGCTCAAAAAATCAATACATACATTGCAAAACAATGTTCACATGTTGAATTTCCATATTTTGTAATGGGTTCACACTTGGGCCAATGACACAAGCCACATTAGTTTAGCTTAAATAACAAAGTAGTTTAACCTAATTTAATTTAATTTAATTTAATTTAATTTTTTAAATTTTTATCTAAGTAATTTATTTTGACCTAATTTAGCTTAAATAATTTAATTTAACGTAGTTTAATTTGTGTAGCCTAGTTTAATTTAATTAATTTAATTTAACCTAAATATTTTAATTTAGCCTAATTTAGCTTAAATATCTTTCTATTAAGTTAGTTTAGTTTAAGTAGCCTAATTTAACATAATTTGACTGATTTAACTTAGTATAATTTAAGTAGGCTTCTATTAATCTAGGTTTAGGTTAGAGAGGACAAGTTTAGCCTACAATTGTTTAACGACGCTTAAGTTCACCTATAATAGCCTAGGAAGCTTATCTTGGCCTATATTAAACTATTAGGTGACATAGGTTAACCATCAACCTAAATTGACCTATCATTGGGTGGTAAAATTAGGAACCACTTCAAAGAATGGTAAGAGAACCAAAATTGCTAAATAATATTCATGGGCCTTTTAAGAAAATGTTTTCACAACTATAGATTTGTATCTTCATGTTTTAATCATTACATGCATAAGTATATGAACTTAAGTTTTTATTGGAATAAAAAATGTGAAATTTGATAAAATTATATATTTTAATTGTCACAACCTCTTCAAAGGAACCTTAGGGGGAAAATTTTCCCTAAAAGAAAATGTTTGAAACTTGTGTTCCTAATGAAAAAGTTCGATGAAAGGAAACACCATTACTTTTTTGAATGTTTATTTAAAATGCAATGATTAAAAACATCTAAATTCAAAAAAAATCCATGTCATTATAGTTCAAATTATGTACAACCCAAAAAATGTAATGAAAATTTTGATTAAATTTTTTTTGATAACTTTTTAATATTTGATGTGTGCAATAAAATCATGAAAATGCAACATTCCTAGTGATACCGCCCAAATATACTTTTAACCCTTGCTATCAAGGCATTATTCCTTTTAAACCAAAAGTGGAGTTTGTGTGTTTCAATGTGTAATGTCCCAACATCAAGGCTATTTTCACAATGTAATAATTAATATTGGTTTAATACATAAGCCTACATTTGGTATCAACAATGGTAGCAAGGACCTTACTAGTTTTTGTATGAATTGAGGCAATACCATAACCTTATGTTAATATTATCTTAGTAAGGATTTGAGGTAATATGAACCTTGTACCAATTCCATATTAAGTATATATTTGCTTCATACTAGGAAAAAAAAATCTTGGAACAAATTTAAGGATTGGATTAATATGAACATTTTTGAAAAATAACCAATATCAATATTAGCTCAATAAGAAATAAAACCATATTAAGATTAATTGGCATGTTCAAAAGTTGATATTGAACCAACATTAATTTATACTTGGTATTACTTCAAGACCCTAACAAGCTAAGCCAAGAGAAAATATTTTTTAAAGTCATGATTCATGATACTTGTGTGAGGTAAACTATGTGGTTTCATCCATTATGATGTACAATATGCATGGCATTTATTATGGGATATAATACACAAAATTTGCAATATGACACTAGGTAATGGCACATATTATTCATACAAAGACATTAAAGAGGAACCTTTCATTGATTGCAATAACTAGGCCATGTTCATAATTACAATATTAAAACTTAAAAATCACAAACTTTGTTTCAATTGTGTAATATTTAGAATTGAAAAGAAAGACGTGTTATGCACTCAATTTTCAAACTTTTTCAAGGTACCTCATTCTCCAATTTCATGGGTGTCATATTTTTGCTTTTAGTTAGTTTTTTTAGTTCTTTTCATGTTAGTTCTTCACCTTTTGTTCAGGTCTTGCGGTGTCTTTCAACTTTGCTCATCTTGTGTTCTACCTTTCCTTAACCATGGTGTGATATATCATCTTAGAATCAAAAGTTAGAACTATGAAGGTGGCACACAAGCTCAAATCCTCCTTTTGCCCTCGAAAATATTATATGCTTGTTGGGATTATACATTTAAAAGAATCAATTAAAAGTGAAGCATTAGAAGAATGACATCCTTGCATATTTGGCCTTCCAAATGAAGAAACAACATTCCTAAAAATAGACCACACATATATGGGTTAAAACTTAAAATGGGACATCATAATTGCTTTAGGAATTTGATTATTTTTACCTTGTATTCCTTCTAAAAGCTAATCCTTGATAACCTCTTCATTAATGTTTAAACTGTTGAGTGAGATAAAAACTATTTATCTACTTTTGCACACAACTAAAAACCCATGGCCCTAATAATTAACACCTAGGTTAGTGCCTTTGTCTTCTTGAATGAAGCCTCTTAAGGTTGGTTCATACCTATCAATAAGTGTTTTCACCAATAATTTTGACACTAAAATTAGCCCTATTTTTTAGCAACCACTAGCCAAAAGGTGGCATTTGTGACTGCATCCATGACTAGAAAGTTTAATCATATATCGTTTAGCAACTAAATGATTATGTAATCAATTCAGATTCATTGATTGTGCCTTCTACTTGTAGTGATCATGATTATAATGGTTTATGCCATGATAGTAATCATTTATGCCATTCCATACCATTTTCATGCCGATAATCATGACAAATGATCATAATCTTGAAAGTTTATGTAATCATGATCATCAATTTTAAAAATATTAAATCAAATTATTATTACTTCTTAACAATTGAAATGTACACATTTAATATATTGCAATTAAGACGTGTGTGACATCTAACCATAAATTACCTAAGATAAGATAGATCACATGGCACCTGAACATAAGCCTCTAAGATAGGATAAGTCACATGGCACTTAAGCATAAGCCATTAGGTTAGGATAAACCTATGCGGCACTTATAAATAAACCATATAGGCTAGGTTAAGCCATATGGCACCTATACTTAAATTGCCTAGGCTAGGCTAAGCTATGTGGCACCTAGCTAAAAAAATTGTATCTCATTTTGAATTTAGCCTTTAAGTTTGAGCCTTTCTTATTGACTAATCCCAAATAATCTTCTTTTAAACATTTTTAATGTTTTTTGGATGCTCATAGTGCACTCATTTTATTTTTTACAAGTTTAAAAGGATGACAAATGTTATGGGATAATTTCTTTGGGAAGGGGAAACATTTTTATTTCCTTTACAACATTATCCTTGGACAATTAAATAGGTACATTAACTAGGTAGGTAGGTAGATAGGTAGGTATGTATGGAGGTAGGTGCACTAATTATGTAAGTAGATAAATAAATAATTAAGGGGGGTAGATACATTAATTAGGTAAGTAGATAGGCACATTAATTAGGTCAATGTAGGAGTTAGTTACAATAATTAATACCTATTTAACTTAACAATGTATGTAACCTACCTTAACTACATACTTAAACTACCTATAAGCTACCTTGACCATTTGCATACCATACCTAGGTTACTTAAACTATGTAGGTAGGTAATTTATATCAGCCTACATATGTAGGTAGCCTACTTAGCCTACATGCCTAGGCTACTTAGACCACCTACATACCATACCTAGGTTACTTAAGCTAAGTAGGTAGGTATTTAGCCTAGGTATATAGGTAGATTAACCTAGGTATGTAGGAGGTTAAAGTAACCAAGATATAGGTAGATTATTTTAACTACCTACTTAGCTAAACATATCTTAACATAGCCTAGATATCTATTATGGTAGGTATTATAACCTATGTTAGTTACTTACACATGTGGTGTGAATGTATTTTAATATTGGTTTTCAAAGGAAAAAATTTAGTTTTGTGGTTCATGTGAAAAATCACAAGACTTAAAATCATTCATAATTGATTGATGATCATAAGTTATTCCCAAAAATGCTATTCCTTTGGGGTTATTTTTACATCTTTAAATTATATTCAAAAGAATTTTTTTCTTAATGATAATTATGAACACATTACTCTTAAGTCCATGCACTTAAACAAAAAAATTATTTTCATATATATATTATTTTCAATTTTTTGACACATCCAATATTTATTGTTACTCAGTCAAACATGGTTTTGAAGTCAAACCATGTGCCTTAATCATGTAGCCAAAGCCTCATGATATGATTTACATGATTGAAATTTAGCAAAAATATCCAAGTCGTGGATGTTATATTTTGGCATAATATGCATTCATATTTTTGAGTGTAAAATACTAACTTATCATCATTAATCCAACTTACATATTATTTGTATTCACACATAAAATAAAATCAAGGTTTACTAATTGCTAACAATAGTCTATCATGACCAATGTTCATGATTGCTTATGGAATTATCATTTTATTTTCTTTTGGTGCTAAAGTTCATGACCACAACATCTCATCATTTCTTCATGCTCACAATGTAACCTTTCATTGATCCTTTGCACTCACCTTTTCATACAAGCTTTAACTTAATTTTTCATGTTCATTTTTTCATACAAGCTTTCATTTAATCCGTTGTTGCAACATTTTTGTAACATCATCACAAGTCTTTCTTTGTGGTACATTAGCAAAGGTCTTTTTATGTGGAACACTAATAATACCAACTTTTTCATTTTTGTTCATTGCATGCAACATTTATTGCATTCCTTTGTTATGGCATTATTTTTTTGTGGCAACATGGGTAGTGTCTTCAAACTCATTTCTTCATTATTGTATCAGTATAACATCATCTTTGTGCACATGAATGTTTTATTGTTGCATTTTTATAACGATGTCCTTGCACACTTAAATGATCTATTGTTACATCTTTGCAATAATGTCTTTGAAAGTTCTATTGCAATGGTGTTTTTTTAACCTTTATTTTCCATCTTCATTTCATTTGGTTTTGTCATTATGTTTATTTTCAATTGTGTGATCTTTTGGTTTGTTGTAAAATATTATTACAAATTTTGTTTTGTTGCAATGTTGTCATTTGCATTAATTTCATCATTTAAGTTCATCATCATCCTTGTGTTTTGTCATCATAATCTTACATTATGCTCAAATGCATGAAGCCACTAAAGATCACATTACTTGGGTGTTTGCAAGCTAGAGTGTCCATTTTTGGATGTCACAATGTTATTTTTGTACCCTTATGGATTACAATGTGTCGTAGCCTTAGCCTTGGGCTCGTAACCAAGGCAAGGATTTGCAAAGGTGCAGGCCAAGAGTGAAGCTTGGGAGTCACATTTCATGTTCCTAGGAGTGTAGGAGAGTGTGAGGGAATGAACCTCCACACTCTCAAGTGAGCTCCCACTTTGGGAGTTGGGAGTCCTGATGGATTCCCAAATTTTCAAAGAGCGATTTCAGGGGTCAAAACCAATTGGACTGAATTTTTTTTTATATCATTGAAAAGTTGTTGAAATTTAGATGTTTAAAATGGGTTTGCATGACCCAATTGGGTACCTAAAAAATAAGTTATGGCCAAAAGAAGGGTCGAGAATCAAATTGTTAATTTGACTCTCAACCGTTAAAAGTCAAGAAACGCCCTGATTTCCTTGCATGCAGGTGATGTGCCACGTACTATTTGTTTGAAACTTCACCTCAATCAAAGGTTTACACACAAAGTTATGGGCCCCCAAAGTCACGAGAGTCCCAATTTCGGGAATTTTGGGACTCCCACTTGGGAGTCACGGGACAAAATGACATTTGGGTGTTGACCCCGTGGCTAGACACATAGAATACTATAAGGGGGAAGGTGGTGGTTTCCCCAAGTCTGGGATGTGGTGAGTCTTGTGAATCTATGTTTACCCATGGTTCGTTTGTGCACCAAAAGTGTTCTAATTGTGCATTAACCAACTTGTTTGGTTTGTGCAGGTTTGTGTGAAAATTTGAACCGCTTGTCGCTCGTCCTAGTCCCATCCCAAAGCTTTAGCGCCTTTCTACCCCCAAAGTGTTACGAACCAAGGAGCGTGCCCCAACTCCTTCTCTTTTTATTGTTTTCACCTTTGGACTTGCAATTGAATCCATCAAAGAGCTTGGGGGTGCATCACAATGTGTCTCATGTCAAGAAATAATTATTTTAATAAAAAAAGATTTAATCATATGATTATTATATAATTTATTGTGATATAAAAGTGGAATAAGTAGAAACCAAAACTTTTACATCAAATGGGGGACTTTTAATTGAAAACTAGTTGCATTGTCACTGACCATATAGAAGTTGGAAATGGACTCACTATGATTAAGGTTTGTAATGAAATAACTTAGATGGATTCTTAAAAATTTGAACCTTGGTTTGCAATTCAAAATGAGGTCCTTTAAACCATTTAAACATCATATGAAAATTTGGTGGACTTTTCATGATAACAAAAATAAGTGACAAAAACAATGTCCTTCGTATCATGATTTTGTGGAATCAATAATTTATTTTTCACAAACATTGTAACTTAGCTTAAAATAAATAGTCATGTGTCATTATTTTTTGGAAAAGATGAGTATTTTTTACAAAATCACAAGTTTAATTTTTTGCATGTAAGAAATACACTATGGAAATTGCTTTTAGGGACTCCAAAATGTAGACAAAATTGATCCACTCTAGCTTGCAAATACCCATTTCCACAATTTTTTGTAACATTTAATCCAAGCATAAGATATGTTGGTCATTAGTTATTTCCATCCATAATCTTCGTTCAATTATGGTGTTTATGTAAGTGAATTGCAAAAGAATTCCTTTTGTGAAGACGAAGATTATAATGTATGTTTGAAACAATGATAAATGCATTGATTTTCCATGGTTTCAAATTGTTTTGGATTTATGGTTTACTTTCAAGTCAAAAGTTAGGAGATTGGGTTGAGGCTAGATGAATAATATGACATTTTCAATTTTTCACGACTCAATATGATGGATTGAATTGTTTTTTTGGGTTAGTAGGTCTTTTGTGAAGAAGTTGACAAAATGATTTGAACATAAAATGCAGGAAATAAATACAAGGTATAGGTAAACAATGCCAATGGGCATTAGGGTAGCATTCTCATTATACAAGTTGGCACATGATTCTATATATTTGCAATGAAATGAACTTTTTGTTATAAGAAAATCCAATGTTCATTTAATTTTGTTTAAATTTGTACATATGATGAATCATTTCTTCAAGAACCAAATTTGGTGGCCTTGAGGAGATAGTGTATCAAATGTGATGGAAGGATTCAAGGAGTTATCAAGTTTACTAGGAATCTAGGGGGCCATTGATGCATGATTCAAATCCATACCTAGAAGCCAAAAGTTATGGCTTTTGTTGTATAATATTGTTCCTTAAAATCCAAGAGTTATAGTATGCAACTAAAGGCCATTGTTCATCACAAGGAATTGTTTTTAATGTCTTTGTGGGGTAGCCAAGGTTTATGAATGATGCACAAGTCTTTTTGTTATTTTCAATTTATCAAAAGGCTACATGGGAGGACTTGTTTGGTGACCACAATTTTCATGAATGCATCAAACCATAAATAATAAAATATAAGGGGTATCCATTACTACCATGGTTAATGGTGTTTCATAAGCAAACTAGAGTTTGATGTTCCATTTTGGAAGCTTTGTACACTCAACAATTCAATCATGACAAAATCCTAGCTGAAAACAACTTCGACATATAAAAATAATTTTCAAAATTTAATGATCAAGTCCAACTTGGATGTGCAAGTTCATGATGTGGTTGTTTGATGTTGTATGTTGCACGATATGATTTTCAATGAGAATGCATTAACATCAATGAACTAGTGCAACAATTGGAGCTGAAGAATGTAAGAGAAGTTAAAGGTGGGGTGACATTGGCTAGACATGGTGATCATGATCAAGTAAATCAACTTGATACAAATTTTATCGTGCAATTTGGGGTAATATTAGGGTCAATCAACATGTCGCAATACAACAATATTTAAGGAATCATAGACCTTAGTTTGTAGGCATTAAATAAGTCAAACCTTCATTTCTTTAGAGTTTTTTATCAATTGACATAATGTTAACTAAATTGCAAGTTAAAATCATAATTGAATTGCACGCCAAAATCTAAAATTTAAATGGTTGAAATCAAAAATAAAAAAATCAAAAATCTAAAAGTTAAAATGTGAATGTTTGAATTCTAAAAGTTGAAATTTGAAATTTGAATGTTTGTATGAATTAAAGTTTGAAAAGAAAATGTGTGAATTGAAACCGATTGTCTACAACAACGTGTGTTCTAATTGTCAATATTGTAATATGTAATATATTTCTAAGTTTTCATTTTGGAACATTATCCTTCATCATTAAGATTGCAAAAAATTTGAATTAGCAAGTTGCTCCTTGATCCATCTACAAAACTAGTTAAGTCAACTACTAAAGCTACAAGGGCCTTAATCCTTGATGTATGCATGACACATAACAATACTTAGGTTTGAAACCATTATCACCATGCTCTTGTTCATTTTGTGCATTTTCTTATTTCTTGATTTGAGTTAGCAAAGATGCTCCTTGAAGGTGTAATTGTAAGTGGTGTTGTTCAATTTCCAATTGAATAGTATCCATCTTTCTCGTTACCTCCACAAATATTTGGTCGTTTTTGTTTAAAAATTTGATGACATGAGAAAAAATGTTGTTGTGCTTTTGATGACTCTAATGTTGCCTAATGCAAGTGTACATGTAATAATATCAAAGATATTGACAACAGGAGGGGGAAGAAGGAGCAATTCCATATCTCTTGATAAGTTCATGAACCCTACAACTTTACCTTGACTATCTACATTTGCATTTTGAGCTTTAGGCATCTCTTGTGATTGAATGACTTCATTCTCATCGTGCATGTCTTGTGTTGGTGGTTTATAGGATCCATCTCCTTCAACATTCACAATATATGTGGAAGAATATGCACTACCTTCTTTCCTTGAAAGGACTTCATCAAATCATAATATTTTCTATCAATTCCTATAAATAAGTATGATTACCAATCCACGTGATATTCTACAAGTTTTTTTGTAGTTGAGCTTTAGAAAATTCCATTTACTTTTGCACATGATGTCATTTCATGGAATTGGTTTTGCATTTTTTTTTGTGGTTCTTTTGTAATTTTATCCCAACATTGCACATCAAGGACCATTCATGGTCTTGAATCAATGAACATTAGTAGGATTTTTTTTTAAAACGAATATGTTTACATCTAAAGCTATAGTCGTATTAAATCACATAATTATGATCACTAGGAGTCATGTTGAATGGCTTGCTTGAACAACTCAACATGATGTGGTGTCATGTCATGTCCAAAACAACTATGTGTGATGTCCACGTGGATTTACATTTTAAACATTACTAGGAGATGCAGCCCAAGTTCACTAGGCATTTCACTAGGATTTTGAGTGAACTAGGACAAATTCACTGTATGAAATCATGGTAAAACATGTTAACCCCTAGTGATCGGGGACCGGTCGAGAGGACATGTCAATTAAGCTAGTGAAACAAGATGACAAAAAGTGATGCCCAAATTTAGGTGGAAATTACACCTATTAGTTAAATCAACCTACAACACTAGTCAATTAAGAGGGTTTTTTCACCAAGTGTGGTTAG
>Ga0209208_10013438_pt1 | contig 10227 bp, 8 predicted proteins | sample S1TSphfallax_3_FD_187694 | JGI IMG/M metagenome (GOLD analysis project Ga0209208, IMG submission 187694) | Host-associated microbial communities from peat moss isolated from Minnesota, USA - S1T2_Fd - Sphagnum fallax MG (SPAdes) (version 2) | ecosystem: Host-associated > Plants > Peat moss >... | reverse complement strand
TTTTTACAATGAAAAAATTGAAAATTAAATCACAACAATGAAGAAACATCTTATATTTGATCATTAAGAAAAAAATTTGAAATATATAATACTTTTATGATAATATTTGTTATTATTGAAATTTACTTTCACTTAGGACTACCAAAGTGATCAAACTATATACTTTTGTTTTGCCCACAATTTGAAAACAATGCACTTTCTTATTCTGCAAGTTTCATCCACTTTGTGGGTAACCCCCATTTGGGGATGAATTTTACTAAGGATTAAAAGAATGATTTACTAAGGTTTAAATACAAGGTGACTTTTAAGGAAAATTCTTTTGTCTTAAAATTAATTCATAAATTTGATTTAATTACATTTTGAATTGAAGATTCAAGCCCTTTCACATATTATAGTGTTCACACACATTGAACTTTTGAGCAATTTTGGTAAGTATAATGAAATTAGCATAGTTATGTTGAAATGATCAATTCCAAATTACCATAGCCCAACTTAATTTTTATTTATTTATAATCCATTCAATTAATAATTGATTGCAAATTGGAAGCAAAATAATTGTTTTAAGGATGAGTTAATAGGGTTTTTAATTATGTTACTTAATTAATGTTCGGTCACAAGCCTGTCAACCATGCTGCTGCTTTGGTTCTCTAAGTGTTCGGTCACTGGCCTGTCTCCCCCTTCGGCTTGGTGGCGCCGCTCGCGGATTCTGCGGGTCGCGTTCGCGGCCCAAGCGGTTACCACCTCACTCCCGTCCGTCCCTGGCGCTGAGCGCTTTGCCCTGCTGTGTGGCCTCTCTCTCGCGAGAATTGTGTCGCGATCCGGCGAAGGAGAGAAGAAGAGAAGCGAATCAATACGGGGAAGGAGAGGGAGGACAATTTGTTTTTTTTTCTGGTGAGTGCATGGATTGGTGTGGCATGCACTTCATTCGTGAGTTTTTTGCATTTGGGCAGAGTTTCTTGGTTTTTGGTGACGGATTGTTTTGGTTTTGGAGAGGGTTGTGGGAAGAATAAGAAGAATAAGAAGACGAAGAAGAAGAAGGGTTTTGCGGGTGACGAACGGGTCAGGAGGGAGGAGATTTGGTCGCCGCAGTCGTAGCTATGTCGACTCCGTTGCCAGCTTACGGGAATAGGACGCCAGAGCAGCTGAAAGTGGCGGAGCTTCGAGACGAACTCAGGAGACGTGGAGTTCATATCAAGGGTTTGAAGAAAGATTTGGTGGATCGATTGGAGGAGTTGCTGCGGCATGAAGAGCAGCAGCAGCAGCAGCAGCAGCTTCAGCGGCAACTGCTGCTACAACAACAGGAGGTAGCGGTGCTGGGAACGGGGGGAGTGAGCCAAGCCCCGGGACTTGGAAACATTGATGATACACAGCCTGTGACTCCAGTGCTGAAGAATAAACTCGCTGAAGTCGAAGCAGAAGTACAAGCAGGAGCGGTTGTGGAGCTTGTTGCAGAGGAGGCAGCGGGGCAATTGCCAGAGGTAAAACTTGTGCTAGAAAATGAAGCCGTGGATGTAGGCAAGGCTATAGCAGAGGAGCTTACTGGAGACACTGAGCATGTAGAAACCATCGTTGATTATAAGGAAGCTCCAATAGCGACTGAGGAGAAACCGGCGCAAGAGGAGAATGGACTGCCTGAGGTCGCAGAGGCTCTAGCTGCCTCAGAAGCCGTTGTGCATGAGAAGGAAAATGACGTTATAGAGTCTCAGTCCCAGGCACCTGCTGCAGAGGAGGCAGTCGTCATCGAGTCTGATGCTGCACCGGCGGAAGAAGAGGTTGCTGCTGATGCTGCTGCACAACAGGTGGCTTTGCAGCCTCCTGTTGCTGAAGCTGTAGAGGAGGAGGCGGCCTTGGAGGCTGTTGCAGAACCTGCAGAAGAAGAAGAATCTGCGCGAAGGGCCGTTGTGGAGCCTGAGTCAGGACCTGTTATAGCCGCACTGGACGAGGAAGCTGTAACACCATTGGAAGAAGAAGTTGTAGCGCCAATGGAAGACGAGGAAGTTATAGTCGTCACAGAGGTGGTGACGGAGGAGACCCAAGTGACCACGGAGGAGTTCAAATCCACCACCGAGTTTTTGGTCGAGACCCCAGGAGGGTCCTTGGATGGAGAGGAGGAAGAAGTTGTAGAAAAAACTGTTGTAACGCAAGTGGATAGTAGAGAGGAGGAGGCAAGGGAAGAAGTTGGGGAAGAAGAGGCTGGCACGACAACTGGTGAAGAGAAAATAGTCCGAGAGGAAGAAGTAATTGTGGAAGAAATCAGAGATTTTGAACAAGATGTGGAAATGAAAACAGAAACTGTGGTGGAAGAAGAGAGTGCCGAGCTCCAGGATGAGCTGGAAATAAGGCTAGAAGCAGCAGCTCCAGAAGCTGACCCTGAGCTGAAGCCAAAAGATGTGAAGCCTATGGAGGTGGATGTAGACACACAATCACGCCCTAAACGGAAAGAAGGAGGTGAGTTTGGGTTTCCTGGCTTTGAATTTTTTTCCTCTTTTCATGGAATCTTGCAAAGTAGGGGAAAGTGTTTCTCATGTTGGATCTGGAGAGTTAGATGCATGAGTGAAACTTGATGAGACAACATAACCAAGCAAACCGTACAGAAGAGATGAGATGTGTGTTTCAACATTTTTGGCAAAGCCATACAGAATAGATGAGATGTGTGTTTTGACGCATGTGTAAGTTGCATTATCATCTTGTGGAATGAGGAATGGTTGTCCTTAATCCATTGTGCATAAGGATTTATGTGCTCATGGTACAAAAATGCCTATGAATTTGGTTGCATGTTTACTGTAGATGGAGAGGGAAGATTGCAGGAGCCATCAAAGAGACAGCGGCGATGGAACACTGGGAAGAATGACATTGATGTGAAAGCCCCACCCAAAGTGCTGCAGACAGAGTCTGTGAAAGAGGAAACATCCTCTGAGATTAAAGAGACAGCAGCCCCTTCCTTAGCCACTCTCCCACTTGCAGTACCAGCTTCTTCTACCCCAAAGAGTGCAAGTGGGTTGGAGAGGGTTGCCATTTCCAGGCCAGCAGTGTCAAGGTCTGATGTACCAGTCAATGGAGAAACTCAAAAGACACGTGTTGGTGCGTTCTTTAGGAGGCTTACTCTGCATCTTGTGTGATTTACTAGGTATAAGAAGTGGCTCAGAAGGGCAGTTGATTCATTGGTGATGATCATAAGTGGTCCATAATTCTTTGACTTCTGTGGTAAAGCACTATGCTGTGTACTCTTTTTGTATCTGAAGTGTTAGCAGAAAAGAGGAGCACCATAACAGCAAGCCATGAAAGACAAACTCATTACCTGTGATGATGCAAATGTGCAGTGCCGCCCTCTACTAAGCCTCCAACGACATCCCTCAAGATTGATAAGTTCTTACGGCCTTTTACTCATAAGGCAGTTAAGGAGTTATTGGCAAACACTGGAGCAGTCCAAGCTATGTGGATGGATCAGATTAAGACCCATTGTTATGTCACGGTGTGTCACAATCCTGAATCTGTCTGTTCAAGTTGAGGTTTTCTCTCTAGGTGTGTTCGTTCAATATTCCTTGGTGCAGCATGTTTGTCACACATCGCCTTTCTGTTAGGAAAACAATGTCAGGTGGGCTTTTGGCAACTTCCATGCTGCATATTTTTTGTGAATTGGATTCAGAGTTATTTATACCTTTGAAGTCATCATGTTTTGGTTGAGGTGCTACTTACGCTTGCTCAGAGTTTTTGATCCTTTGACTAAACCTGGGAGCTTTATTTAGATGCATTTGTGTATATTTTCAAAGGAAAGGTTATGCATAAAACTGTGGAGTGAATGCTTTATTTAGCTAATATTGCTGTGTCTTGGATGGATGTAGTACTCAACTGTTGAGGAGGCAGTAGCCACCCGCAATGCATTATACAATCTGCAGTGGCCTCCACAAGGTGGGCGTCTGTTGACAGCAGAGTTTGTGGAACCTGAAGAAGTGAAAATTCGTTGTGATGGTGAGAAAGCTGCTACTTCAAATGCTCCAACCACTCGTGGACCTGTGCCAGCAAATAATACTCCTGCTGAACATGTGGTCTCAGCACCTCCTCCCACTCATCCCTCTTCATTGCCTCCAGTTCCAGCTTCAGGGCTTCCTCCCCCACCTCCCCTCCCCCCTCCTCCCAGGGAGAGGCCCCCTATGCCAAGCAAGCAAGGTATCCTTATTGCCCTTTATGCTGGTATGCATTGTACATTCTAGCCGTTGGTCATGAGGCCTCTCACTTTCAAATTCTTGCATTTTTGGGGCTCAATGAGTATACCTGCTGTAGGATGTGAACTGGTTTGATCTGAACTTGACATTTTCACCCAATGATTGACCAGACTGATATCAGACATGTTAGGAAGGATAGGTTCAGTGACTGATGAAATGTTGGTCATTTATCACTTCAGCTTGAGGTTGACTTATTGGCATTGGAGGTAACGGGCTGAAGAAGATATTGCAACTGAGCCCCTCTCCCTAGTAGAAAACTCTATGATCCATTAGGTTTGGACTTTCAATCATTGGATCCAGGAAGGGGATAGACTCTGTTGGTTTGAGGAGAGTTGCTTATAAAGTGCCTATATGCAAAGCCACTTTGTCTAACATCTATAAACTTTGTTAGTGTTTTGACTGGCAGCTTTGTGATGATGTGTGGTTTCTGCAGAGATGGAGTCTCAGGGTCCAACTTTAGATGATCTGTTCAAGAAGACACGAGCCAAGCCCCATATCTATTACCTCCCTCTAACAGATCAAGATGTTGCAGCAAAGCTTGCAGCCAGGCGCCAAGCACCCATTGTAAAGCCTGGTGTTAAAACCTAGGTCATGCCACTGAGGCGGCAGCCCAGAGGTCAGTCTGCATTGGCGTCCTCTTAAGTTGTGAAGGTATGTAAGTGCCGTGGGCTTTGAAACGTGGTGATTTACTTAGTTCATTTAGTACATCCATGTTTTTGGTTGTAGATCATTTCATAAGACATTCTAGGAAGTGATTATTCTGCAGGAGGGGAATGCTATGGCAATTTGCACCTGAAGATGAAGCTTGTGAAGATGCTCCATATATTTGACTCTGGCTATATGGACAGCTACAGCTGGTGAAGTCTTTCTGAGGTGTTTGTGTCCAACCTGTTACTCATCGTGCAAGAAAGTTTCGAAAACGAGGTCAACACATACAACTTCAGCAGCTGTCAATTGCTAGAGAATTCTGATACTGCTGATCCTTGCTGACAAAGATTTTAGTTGTTGACAATTGAGGTTGAAATGAGCCTCACAACTTTCTGTGGTTTAACAGAGGGTCTCATCCACATTCTAATAGGTGATCTCAGAATGTCCATTTGTGTACTACATGAACATTCAGGAACTGATGTATGACATATTGTGATAAATTCTCTGATGGTTTCTGTTCTCAACGACTGTGTCCACTGTGATGTGTTCTATGTGTCATCCAAGAAACATGGTACCAGCATTAAATGATTATAATGTGCTTGTTCCATTAGGAGGACTCAGTTTACATAGTTTCTCCCGAGTACCTTCTCCATGCAGACATTGACTTCTGTCAGATGCATCATTCTGCCATACAGGCTGATGACTATCATGCTGGAAATGCTTGGCATCGTGAAAAGCCACATAGAAACATTGCCTGTATGGAAAGGAAGCGATATGCTTTTCATGAGGAGCTGGGCTTCCAGACTCTATGGAAGGAAGAGTTCCCTGTGTGGGAGTCATTGGAGGCTAGCCACAAAGATCCTTGAGGTCACTGATAGCACATCATGCTCAGTGGACTTGTGCATCCAGACACTCCCTTCTGATTTTGCAGAGTAGTTTGACATAGGATTGTAATGGCTCCATCCTGTTGTTCCAAAACCATAGGAGCTGTCCCATGCTAGGAATTGAATTGAAGCCTGAGAGTTGGACCAGGTTTCAATTCAATTCCTAGCATCTTCATTCCTTAGTGTCAGATATAGAGTTGGAAACAGAATTTGAAGTTTTCAATTTGGAGTTGACCACAGTTGTCACTTTGATGAGCTCTGGATGGCAGTGTTGTACAGTTGATATGTGATGTTTTACAAACTTTGAATCTTCTTCCCCAATGTTCCCATTGAAGTCTGTCCATAAAAAATAGGCAACAAGGTACATTGAACTTCTCATATATATTTTGTTGCTACCTTGGATTTCTGGCAATTCAACCATTTTAGAAACTACAGAATGACATTGATTATGTGTCCCTTTTTAAGTGCAAGACAAGGGTCATCCTACTACACACCGTGCCCCCAGGCCTTTTGTATGGAGAGAAGTACCTAGTGGCTGACCTTTTTCTGCTGTTGTATTTTGCAGCAACACCGACAAAGAAGCCAGCATAATAAGTACGGTAAGTTTGTTTGTTACTGGATACTGGCCAATGCCCAACTTCTTTGAACATGACAAGTAATGAGAGGCAACTGTGCTCCATTGTTTCACTATAATACAATGATACATTTTGTTGAGGAATTTTGACAGACAATTTGTTGCAGGTGAACTTTTGATAGGCGAAGCAGCATAAAAGAAGAAGGAAAATTTTGCACCAAAAAACAGCAGCAGGTGAGAACGAAGAACCATGGCTACCAGATTATAGAAGTCTTTTTTGGAGGTGGGTTTACTGCTGATTAGATTAGAGATCTCTTACCAGATGATGTGCTTTTACATCATTTTACATAACATAACACTACACTTTGCATAAACACAATTCAAAACTGCATTTCTGATCATGGATATACTATTCCTGGAGGACTGCTAACTGAACAGCTACACACTGTTCACGTCCCTTTTTGGGGGCGGGGGTGGCGAGGTTCCAATGATTATTACAGTGTGTAATTATTTGAACACATAGCCTACATGAGGTGAGAGACTGGAGCTTCTCTCTTCAAAAGCTGGAGCTGGACAATTCACTGGTCATGACTCTTAACTGTAGCTGAGTTGACTGGACTCTGTATGTGTAGATGGGTGCAGTTGCTGCTGCTTGCTCCTCATTATCCATCTATCCATCCATCCATCACACATCATGACTAGTGGAATTGAACTTCAATAATGCTCACGCCAAGGAGGCTGGAGCCTGGCATTGAGTGCAAGCAAATTGCCAAGTGTGGTGGTGGTGGTGGTGGTGGTAGTAGTGCCATTTGATTATTATTAGGTCATCAACTTGATGCTTTGATTCTTTCTAGTTTGACATCCACCCATCACCACCCCCACCAACCCCTCCAAATCTCACAAAAGGGAATGAGGAGGAGGAGGAGGAGGAGGAGGAGGAATGATGGAGGGCCCCCCATTGTGACAATTTTCACATTGGGACAACACAATCCGCTTGATATTACAAATACATGTGCACACATATACATACACAAAGCAATAGAAAGTCAATCACTATGGCCATCACCGATCTGGGTTTCCCACACACAAAGAGTTGCCCATTGGATCCTTAAGGTTTTTGCACACAAAGAATTGCCCATCAGACTTTTGAGGGTTTTTATTTTTGTGTACAAAGAATTGCCCATCAGACTCTTAAGGGTTTTGCATACAAAGAATTACCCTTTGGACATTTGAGGTAACCCTGCACTTGATGAAAGTCCAAAGGAGGAGGGGTTAAATGAGTGTGTGTTTCAATGGATTATTCCCCCATGATGGCTTCTCTTTTCTTCTTTTTCTCCATCACTTTTGCACAATTGCTATACCACTACTCTTAACTACTACTTAACCCATATAAGAAGCTTTTAATGGTGTACTAATTTGTTTTTTTTGGGAGCTCTACCCAATAGGTACTTATTCTCTTAGTGTAGGGCCATTGACCTTGGGGTTTACTAGAATAAGGGTCAATGCAAGGTGGAGCCAAGCATGGACCTAATTCTGGTAAATTTACCAATGGCCAAGGGCTTTACGGAGTGTAAAAAACTTGTGTGTGTCAATTTTTTATTTATGATTTTTTTTCATGATTTGTGAGGGGTATCACAAGAAAAAAAAAACACGAAAATTGTGAGGTGTTTCCAAAAAAGAAAAACACCCATTTAATTTTTTGAAATGCTCCATGAAACAATGGAAAAAAAATTTATGCTCGGTAAGGTGATCTCTCATTACACTAAAAAAAATCGGCGTATGTCTTTATGGAATGTCTTTATGGAAGGGGGGGGAGGGGTATTAGCCCAAGCCAAAAGGATGGCCAACAAATTTTAGTATGGGTGAAGCTCCTTCAAGTTACCATTTGAAACAAAATTTGATTAGTATTCAATTTTGTCTCTTTAGGGTAAGATGAATTTTCATGGCAAAAAGCTCAATCTAACACACTCGTTCTAAGTATCTATTTTCAAACTATTCTTTAAGTGGGAAGATATTTTAAAATATTGTTTAGGGTTTAGGGTTTTTGAGTTTTGAGGGTCAAAATAATAATAATAATAATAATAATTGCAAAGGGCAGAAATGGGTTGTTTATGGATCGGGTATTTAAAGTGATGAACTATGATCGACTGCTGCATTTAATTAAGCCAAAGGGTTTTTTTGTAGTTATGAATGTTTGTGTGTAAGGGAAGTGTGATTAGAGGCCAATTAGGGTTAGTAGGGTTAGTGAGAGTGTGAGGGGGGTAGGGGTGGGGTTTAGGGTTGGTGGGGGGTGTGTTTAGTAGTCAAGAAAACAGATAGATGTGGTCTTTGGGTACTGAAAATTTCAAGTCGAATGATTTGGTGATGATGGGTTTTTGTGCGGTAGTATAGTAAAGCTTAATTAGGTACTGAATTAAGATCATAATCCACTTTTGCTTTGTGGAAAAGCAAGGATCACAACAATAGTAACCAAATGAGGAATTGTTAATCCTAATCCACCGTCTTTAATTTACACAAGATGGTTGGTTATATTGCACATATTACACCGTTGATAATAAAGGGTATGTTCTAACTTCTAATCCCCTTCTCATAGGGTTTTGTTGCAAATTTCAACTCTCATTTTTTAAAGCAACACCACACGCCCAGTTATTCCGTAGTGACCCACTTAACGACTAACTTACATAAATATGTGTGTGTATACACACACATACTCGTTCCAACAAAAGATTGAAAGAACTTACCCTATGAAAGGAAGGGGATAAAAAAACACAATGATATATACTATACCCTTTTTTTTAACCCTCTCTTAGACATCACCCTAAAATGTGTTAAGTGAAATTTCCATACCACTCGCCCACTAGATTCCCCTAATGGATTTGATTAGTCTCCAATGGAATGAATGATAGTGGCCCCTACCCCAATGCACCCACCTACCCAACCCACTCCCCCCGGGCAAAATCAAATTGCCCAATGATAGTGAGACTAAATTATTAACAATAAAATTAGAGAAAAAAAATTCAAATTGCCCAATGATGATGATGATGAGGCTAAGTTAGTGAGAAAAATTAGAGGGGAAAAAATAAAAGAGAGAAAGAGAAAGAAGGTTGCCAATAGTGTGGTGTTGCAATTAGGGCATTGTTGACATGCAGGGATTGTGGGTTGGGGAGGAGGGAAGGGAGAGGAGGAGGAGGAGGAGGGTATTGGATTTGGGGTACACGAGTTGATGAGAATGGAAAGCAAATACAAACTAGCAAACTCCTTCCTTACTAACATATCAACTCTCAAAACACAAAACTTAACCAAACCCATAAAAACAACCCAACTACTACTTCTACTATCTATGTACATATTTCATCAACTAACAAACACCCATTGAGCTTATAGTGGTAGAAAAGCAAAAGAAATGAAAAAAAAACTATGGTAATGCCCAAGGAGCTGGGCATTTATGAAATAAGCAAACTTAGAGGTGGAGCTGAGGGTGCACTTATGTGGGGGCCATCTCACTCCGAAGGTGTTACCAGATATAAAGCATTTGCATTGAATTTTTTACTCTCCCTCTTCAAAAACCAATTAGGGGAAAAAAAAAGACAAAAGAGGAAGGTCATTTCAAAAATAAAACATCCACCCTTTTGACGGAGGAAAAATTTGGCTTGATAATGTGCCTTCCCTCCATAACCACTATAAATTATCTGGTGGGGCTTTGCAATTAGCAAATGATGTTATGATAGTCCAACAATCCCCAAAACAAAACCCTTGCAAAAACATCCATCAAACAACCCAACAAACAAACAAACAAACAAAAAAACCCCAAAATCACTAGACTTCTACAACTACTACTACTACTAGTACTACACAACACAAACACTACTAACATTTTCCTCCCAACTGTGTCCATCCC
>Ga0209208_10013437_pt1 | contig 10227 bp, 13 predicted proteins | sample S1TSphfallax_3_FD_187694 | JGI IMG/M metagenome (GOLD analysis project Ga0209208, IMG submission 187694) | Host-associated microbial communities from peat moss isolated from Minnesota, USA - S1T2_Fd - Sphagnum fallax MG (SPAdes) (version 2) | ecosystem: Host-associated > Plants > Peat moss >... | reverse complement strand
TTCAAGGAATGCATTTTAGTGTTGTTTCAAATACATTTGAAATGGTTGTTTGTGCAACAGCATATGGTTATTCAGATATTATTATGTTTACATACACAACCACTGGTAATGGTTTGCATGTGTATTGTATGCAATGCATGTTTTAAATCCTATGAACAATTGGAACGGATCAAATGTGTTGTATTTCAAAGCATGGATTATATGAAACAAATCCTTGCTAACAATTCGTTGCATCTTCAAGTTCTTTCATTTATTGATATATCAACAAAAATTGAAGAACAAAATTACGAATTCATGCATGGTCAAATACAACCATATAGGTTACTTGACAATCCTTTACTCTATTGGAACTCCAAGTTTCAACCAACTAATACATCGAAGGATGCTAATTTGGCCCTTAAAGATCTTTTGCACCAAAATTTGTTTTCAAATCCACTTATACAAAAATATGTCACCAATATTGAAAAACCAAATCCAACTCATGGATTATGTGTTTTATGTTCTTCTATTCTAGAAGAAATACTTGCAAAAATTGGTATTGGTGCCTTTTTCAAGTATGGATGTTGAACCTTTCACTCAAAATTTGTCATTGTTTTTTGACATGTGTCTTGGAATTCTTCACAATTTTGATGATGCCTTTGAAATTGGAGATTTAACTATGCGCAACAATGACAACCCTTTTAAGACTAGAAGGTTATTGGTTTGAGAAGATGGCATGTGCACCAATCCAACATTGAGCATGTTACTTGAAAAGGCATTATTCCTTTTCCTATTTCCACATGGATGTGGGGCATATGATGGAATTGGTGGTTTACTGCCTTATTTTAAACCAAAGAATGTCTACATTATTCTCTATTTTTACATTATATATCCACCATACTTACTCTTGATGTACCAAGTGCAACAAATATTTCAACTATTGAATGCTACAAAACATTTATGTTTGGAGAGGGATGTACAAAGATTAAAACGCCAACATCCTCAATGGTCAGAAATTGATGTTTTCAAGAATATCATGAAGTTCAAATTACCACCTTGTATTCCATTAACACCACAATGGCACCATACCCAATTCAAAAAGTTATTAGTGTTAATGAAGAACTTTAGAATGCCTCATTTTTTCCTCACTTTGATTTATGATGAAACATCAAATTTGAGATGGAAAGAAATTGAAGACATTTTCTTGGAAGGATTGCCTAGTTGAATGTATTGCATTATTTTTCATAGGGTTGCAAGCCTTCATGTCAACCTATGTTCTTGGTGGTGAAAACATTTTTGGCATTATCAAACATCATGTAACACGATTAGAATTATAACATCAAGGTGGGTGAAAGCATAATTAATTTAACATAAACAAAATATTAAACAAGTACATTTTGATGCAATCATTTATTAAACACTTAAATCCAATAACATAGAGCTTGAAATCTTGTCAAATATTATTGTCAAAACACACTTACATGCATTGAATTTATAACAAGTTTAATATTGTATAACTTGTTGGAAAAAATTGGTATAATAATAATCAACCATAAGTAAAATAATATGATCATATTATTCATTGAAATAATTATGCTTTTAAATATTTTATTTAATAAATGTTCATTTTATGGTACATTCCATTTATGCTAACAATAATCAAGAATTGTCTAAATTCAAATTGTACTTTCACCCAGGTTCTGTACATGCATGCATCATATTATGGATAAATGACATTGATGTTGACCACATCACAAATAAAATAGTTACAATGGTATTTGTTACTATTAATGAACACTTTAGAAAATTTGTATTGTTAAGCAATGAACATGATTTGACATTGTTCAAGCTAATGGAATGAAAACAAATGCATCAATGTGGGTCACAATGCAAAACAAATACGCACATTGGAACTTGCAAATATGGATTTCCCATTACTATATTTGTTAAACAACATGCAGCTCAACATCCAATCACACAAAGGTGGGTTGAAAAAAATTCAAATCAATTGTGTGATTTTTGAATTAATTAGTCAGTTATTATCATCTTTATTTTTTGCAATAAAAAATCTTTAATATTAAGAGAAACCTTAATCTTATCTTTGCAAATTGATTTAAATTATTGGATACATGATGTTGGTGATTCTTTGGAAAATGCAAATTTTTCATATGAACAAATGCACATATTCAACATCATTTGTTCTAAAACAAATGGTTACATGTCATTTCAAGTACATAACTTATTTTATTTTTGTGAATATTAAATTTCATTTCATTTCAAATATCAAAATAACTACCATCTAGAAGTTATGCATATTTATATTGCATGTATGAAAGACATAATATGGTAATCAGTTTTTATATTTATTTTGTAAAACCCAAATTCTACAAAATATTTTGCATCTTTGCTAAATTATATAAGCAATTATTCTTTATAACTATGCATATTCATTATTTGTGATCATGTTTAATGTCAACAACTCTTGGTTGTGGAAAGACATTTTCATTTGGTATTTGACCAAATATTATATGTTATTGAAGAAAAAGGTTATCCTTATTACAACAAAAAGATGTGCAGCATCAAGGTTTAGTTCAAAAGCTTCAACTGTCCACAACATGTTTCATATATAATACAAATGACATGTTTGGCCGTTACAAGAATTAAGTGTTGAATTTCAAATTTTCAAAAAAGCTAACATCATCATTATTGACAAAATGTCAATGATGATGAATACATTGTTGCAAAGTGTTGAAACTAGACTATGCCAAGTTGAAAATGATACAAATGAACCATATCATTCTAAACTAGTGGTTTTGGTGGGTGATCATGCACAACTTCCAACAATATGTTATTGCCATTTGTTAGACACAAAAAAATATTGTCACAACTGTTTTTTTAACTTCTTTAGTTGATGTACTTTAGATGAATTGTTCTAATTTTAGATTAATATTTTATATTTGCCTCTACAATCCCTTAGTTATCAATGTTTACGTAAGTGCTTTTGACATCAGTGAATGAGTTTAGGTGTGCATATTCAACACATACCAATTTCACATATTGACCATCTACAAGATCTATGAGGATGGTCATGAATTTTGTACTTTCAATTTTTTCTTCACGAATTTTATACATCAAAATTTTGTATTAATTCTTTTGGTGTTCCAAACTTTTTGGTATTATCTTGTGAAATGTTTTCCAATGCCTAATAGTTGAAAGATGAAAGATTTCTTCATAATTGAAATTGTCCTTAGTTGTAATCGAACAATGATGATTATTACTTTTTTTTGGGTCATGACATTGTTTACTAGGAAGAGACAATGTGAGTGGGGCAACCCCAAATTTCTTCAATTGTCAACTTCTCCACTTCTCTTCCATGCATGCACAAAAAATGTGTGTGAAGGTAAAACAACAAATGGAAAACACCAAAACAAAACATAACCTAGAATGTGTGTGTGAAAGAAAAAACAATCATAACCAAATAAAACACATGAGTTTTATTTACTAGTTGGATAGTTCGGTTGTTAACTCTAAGATGCACCAACTATACGGAATCCATTTGTTGCACCAATTCATAGACCCATTGCATTCCCTCAAATCTAACCTCCAACCAAAAAGGTTTCCTTCCAATTTCTTGAACAATCGCTATGCCACCTTATTTGGAAATTGCATCATTTAGATTTCTGCACACAAGAGCCAAAGAACCGCCAATCACCAAATAAACTGAAAAATTAAAAGCCAAACACCATATGGTGTCACACCAAATGAAAAACCAAAAAACAAAACAAACCCTAGAATGTTCGAGCATGGGTGTGCATAAAACACATTTTTTCATGAACATCCAACACTTCTCTTGCTCAAGCACTTTGTCCTCAAACTTGTCACAATCTTTCATTGGATGCATATCATGACTAATGTCAAACATTGTGTCTTTGAGAAATGGAAATATCCAAGAGAGTCCTCAAATTCTCACAATTGATATATATATTATGAAACACCTTGTCAAGTTTGGATTTCAAAACATTCAAGATGTTTGGGGTTTAAGATATGTTATGATGTAATATTTTAGGGTGGAGCTAGTGAGATTGTAGTCTTTGAAATTTAATTTACTTGAGCTCAATTGTGTTAAGTTCAAAGTAGGATAGACCTTGAATTTGGTTGAAACTTGGTATTCTACAAGTGGTGTTTACAATTTCTTGATGACCACTTTCAATCTGCTTGTTGGAACATACATGAACTTAATAATTATTATATGATACTTTGCAATAGTCGATTTAGTGATATATCATGATTTGAACTTTTTATGAAGTACAGATGCCATAGCTAATGAGGGAAAAAAATGATGTCCTTCCCACACCAGAAGGATCAGTTGTGTTTGATTGTTGCAAAATATGGTGCATACTTTTTCCTTATGAGGTTTCCTATTCTAGCATGCTATGAATGTACACATTTTCTGGTTGAAACTTACCAAGGTACACAAAATTATTTCTCACATTTTTCACCTTTGTTCCCTACAATTGCAATGAGACCTTACGAGTTTCAAAAACTTGTTCATGACACTTTATCAAAACACCAAAGAGTTTCAAACAACACTTTCACAAGATTTGATCAAATAAAGTGAAAACCAATTCTTTTGTGATAGCAACTGATCAAAGAGCTTTAGTGTGCGTAGAGCTACAGGAAAAAGGAAAGCTCACATTTGCAGTCATTTGATGCTAGGACAATCCTTACTTGCATTGACAACTTCAGATTTGGCATAAATTCTTGAAATATCCGAATATCTACTAGGAGTAAACAGATTTGCTTGAGTACTGAGATTTGTATATTGCCTTGAAAATTTGACATTAATAAACCAAATTTGAATTCCTGGCACATGATTTGTCATAATGAAGAAAAAGTCAAGCTAAAGCATAAGCACAGAAGACAATTTCAAATGGGGACAATTCTGGAATCCACAAAAAACAATTGCCAACAGCAATTGATAATCAACCTCTTGTGTCATTCAATTTGGGAATACAAAGTTCTTACTGCAATATAGAATACAGAAAGTTGCTACAATACAAACAACAAATCATTCCACAAACACAATGAACCTAGATTCAACCTTAAAACACCACAAAAATCCGCAACTTGAACAACAAGGCCCACATTAAATTTTCATGTAACAACATTTCTTATAACTGCAAGTAGCTACTTCACATGCAGTTTGCTATTATAAGCATTTGTAATTGAAACACCCATAAAACAATCTAACCTATGAGAAACAATACATAAGAAAAACTACTTACTCTGCAAGATTGATTCAAAAACTCATCTGAGTATTCCTCACTTGTGATATCTTTGAGAGCCTTTTCCCCCAAATCTGGCAGACCTCACTTGTTCTACAAAGCATGTGTACCTCCTGTTCACCTATGAAAATCCTGAGTCAGCAAACTCAAGCTGCAATATTTTTCCTTGTTTTGTCACTTGTCTTTACTCTTCTGGCAACAACAGAAAAGGTGGCAAGACAGGAAACAGTACTTAACTGCCCAAATCTGGCAGACCTCACTTGTTCTACAAAGCATGTGTACCTCCTGTTCACCTATGAAAATCCTGAGTCAGCAAACTCAAGCTGGAATATTTTTCCTTGTTTTGTCACTTGTCTTTACTCTTCTGGCAACAACAGAAAAGGTGGCAAGACAAGAAACAGTACTTAACTGTGACCTAGAACATTTTCAACATTCTATTGTGCAGGTATCTCTAATTGATTTTAGGAGCAATGTGCCCGGTTCAACTTCTAGTGTTAACCAAATCCTTCAAAGTGAAAGAATCACTCTCGACTCATAGTGTATTTACATGATTCATTTGTGAGCTCTAAGCATTACAAGCAGACCCAAACCCAACTCATTGATGATATTGTCTATGGAAAGCTCAATAGTACTACAGAGTTTCTTTGTGTATTACTTGTGCATCACAAAGATTATTATCACCTTCTCAAAAAGTGCACTTTAATGTTTAAGTCACTATCTCTTTGGATACCAGAGAAAACAGTAAGGAATGACAGATTTTCAGGTGATGAGAACAAACTTGGAAGGTGGGGAAGTGAAGTCTCCTCCTCCTGTTTTTTCTGGCATTTATTCAGGCTACATCCCCCACTCTTGCTTGATCACCTTACACAATCAATCATACATGACTGATGCAATGTACAAAAAAATAACTAGCAACAGGAATAACTAAACACACTTCCTGAACTTTTAGATTCAAAAACTTTAGTAAATGTTTGAACAGAATTCATTCAGATCCCTGAAGTTTTTTGCAAGCAAACTTGGTTATACACAGCAACTGGCTGTCAGGTGATCAGTAATCACACATTCTGCAGTCCTGCCACCAGATCATGGCTTGTGAATCAGCTGATCTATTAAGTAGCAAAGTTTCAACTTCTCATCCACCAACAAAATAGGCTGTGAATCACCAATTTTCACTTCCAAGAGAGACCATCAAGCTGAAGCCTTACTATATTATCTCATCATAATTGGCTGATGTCCCAGTCCTACAGGGTCCCAAAAAAGATAAAATGCTTTGTATTTGTGGGTATCCTTGAATCTTACACCAGACCTATTTGGGATCAGAGCACCTCTTGTCAAAACTTCCTCTTGCTGCTTGCTCTCTCTGCAGCTTCAAATGTCCCATGTCTTCAGAAACAAAGTGTCTTTAAAAGTACTGAGACCTTCTCCATACTTAGGATTATGTCAACCTGAATAGAATTTAGAGTGACCGTACGATAAGTTTGTAGAGATTCCACATCCAACTACACATCTTGAAGAAAAACACAGCTAGGTGACACCATACAAATTGGAAACAAGAATGATAAACGATTGATTATCTTGCACCAGGGAAGAAATAAAAGGACAAAAACTTCCCTATGCTTTTGAAATCTTAGGTAGCACCTGTGTAGTATGATGGCAATGACCCAGTCATGACTGTTGCTCCTGTCGGGAGACCTGTCTGAGTGGATTGTGGAGTTGCAAATGCTGCTGCATACTGGGAATACTGTGAGGGATTGTACTGGGGAGTAGCAGTTGCCATGGGTCCAAATTGAGACGTAGTCAGGCCTGCATAGGTGGGTTGAGTCATATACGTAAGAGGAGCATACGCTGAAAATGCTAGCGTAGGTGCTGTTGGAGCTGCAACCTGAGGCCTTGCATAATTTGAAATGTTGGGGTTCACTGCACTGTAGCCTGATTGCACCTGGGGTACTGACTGCACTTGCAAGGCTGCAACCTGTGCTGGTGCACGCTCCCTCTGCCCCTCTGCTGCTAGCTTGACAATCACGTGCCTTCCCTATAAAACCCCAGGCAGAATAGTGTCAAGACATGATACGATAAGAACAGCCATCAGACAGTTACACATTCTGTAGTCTACTAAATGGTTCATATGCATACAAGAGTATTTTTGACATGGAGTGCAGCAATTAGAGGTGCAGGGGCTTCAGTCTGCAATTAGGCATGGACATCATCCTTCCTATTGGAGAAGGTAAAACCATATCTTCATAAGTATTGAGAATATCTCGATACTTACAACTGAAGGCAACCTGAAAAGAAATTGGAAATTAGGAACTCGATATTTCAGGTCTGACCAAAAAACCAGAAACCAACAGTAACCACAGAAAAGAGAGAACCCCGCCCTAAAGAAAAGAGAAAACCCAGACTACAAACTAGAATTAATGAGCAGTGTCATTGACATTGCCTGTCAGAAGAACCATAAGCCTCTGGAACAACTCTCATTTGCAACAGTTTCTATCAGAGACAGAAGAGCTAGGCAAAAAGGGCCCTAATATCACAAATTCGCAAACCTGACATACTTACTTCAATACTCTTGTTGGAGTCTTCCATTGCCCTCTTGGCTCCTTCAATTGTCTTGAATGTCACAAATGCAAAACCTCTGTTGCAAGCACAAAAATCGTAACAACATAGAAAATTCAGGTGGATCTGCATCCCATACTTTAAATCCAAGGATGCATGTTATTGCATAAGAGGAGAGACAAGCCCTAGTGGACTGATCTCATTTTAGGACAAACCATGTGCTGAAACAAACCAGAAACATGTCCATCACAGCAATTACCTGGACTTGTTTGTGTTCTTGTCATATGCAACAGCACCTTCCTCAATCTCTCCATACTGTGAGAAGATGTTCAACAAAGTATCACTGGAGGTGTCATATGACAGCCCCCCAATGTAGAGCTTCCTCTGTGATTGGTCAATCACACTTGTTCCACTTGAGCTGCCAGAAGATGCCAGATTGCAGACTGTAATTCGACCCTTCAGAAAAAAACCAAGCCAATCCCAAACATAATTTGTTACATACTAAAATTTTAAAAGGGTTACATTGCTGAAGAGAAAACAGAAAAGGAAATGGCTCATATTGACTAATTTTCAATATCTAAGGAAGAAAAAATTCAGCATTGACAGTGGAACTCACATCAATATTCTTGCTTGGTTCCCTCAAGGCACGCTGTGCAGAATCCATGTGTTTGAATGTGATAAACCCAAAACCCCGAGACTTCCCAGTTCCTTTGTCAGTGATGACAGCTCCCTCCTCAATTTCACCAAATTGTTCAAAGGCCTGTTCAGAGTCAAAATTAAATGAGATGATTGAAAAGGTCAAGGAGCACGCACATGAAAACTGTTTTGCTGATGGGTCAGACAGAGAAGTCAGTCTCATGTAAGACCGCCCTACAAGCTCAAGTGAAGCAGAGAATTTTACAAAAAGGCCACTGGCCAGGGATACACCACTCATGCACACAGGTGCTCAGATTGAATGTATTAGCCTGCTCTGCACAGATGCTATAGCAGCACACTCACAGCACACATTCTTAGAGGCAACTGTCCACAAGTACCAGTCTGAAGGTCATACTGTCAATTCAAACCATCAATTCATTTGGCCCAGTTCAGACCAACATGTGAAGTGCTCAGCTGCAAGTGGATGAAGGAACCTCACTGGTAACCCACCTTAATTCTTACCTGAATACATAGCAACAACAGCAGTATTCTGGAATCCTCACCCAATAATTTTCTGAGTAGTCTGCTTCACCACATTTTGAGGTGATACATACAGAGTGGCATTCATTCTCTCACATCTTTTCACTGGATCTGTATACCACTCTTGTTAGAATTGTCCCAAACAGAACTGCCTCACTTGACTCAGTCAGTATCCATCTCTGGTTAGTAGGTATTAGAACCATGATCTTCTGAAGAGAGAGTTAAGGAAAGCTCCAATCTTGCCCTTGTCAGCAACATTACTGAAGAGGACCACAAGATGAGACAAGGCAACATGCAAGCGATCAAACATGCACTCACATCACGCAGAGCCTGTGAAGAGGTCTCCCAAGCCAGACCACGCACAAACAGCTTCCGGTGGGCAGGGTCCTTGCTGGCAAGATCTCTAATATCATCTGCAACAGAAGCGAATTGAAACCCTCTGCAAGCAATCAACCATTCCAGCCAAACCAGCCACACACACACACATTCCAAGTCAATCTAGTCATTCCACAACTTCACAGAAAGCCAAACCAACATGCCAGCTGCTGCCTCACTTTCTCTCTTTGTTCACCCAACACACACCAGAAAGCCAGTAAGGGGTATGTATGGATCTGCCACATCCAACCACAAACTCTTCAGAAAACCCAATGTGCACATTTAAGAATCAGTCCATGTGCCCTTTTAAAAATAAAAAATTCCTATGACTCAACCCTGCAACATTTAAGAATCAGTCCATGTGCCCTTTTAAAAATAAAAAATTCCTATGACTCAACCCTGCACAGTGAACTGCGGATGTTGATTTCCTCTCACAATACCAGGAGCCAATGTTCATGAGCATTCATAATTGTTCAAAATAGATGACAAGAGACTTCAAGTAATTCCCATTGAATCTACTACTGAATCCTTGCTTCATAATGAACAGGATGTTGAACATCAACTGTAAATATGAAACTTCTCTAACTGCAAGTGACTCACTAGACCCAGTGCTCATGCTTACCAAACAAGTAAAATTCTGGCAGCCATATAAACTTGTTACTTGTAGGACTCAACTGAATAACAGATGAAAGATACAGAACCAAATGCCTTAGAAAGGCTATATCACCACAACCTAATCTAAACACAAAAAGTCAAAGACAAACCATTGATTGTGAGTCCATTGTATTGCTGTAGAGAAACTTTGACATCCACCAGCATGAGAACAATAAGACATGTTCAGAGGCATGACCCAGTTCCA
>Ga0209208_10013436_pt1 | contig 10227 bp, 5 predicted proteins | sample S1TSphfallax_3_FD_187694 | JGI IMG/M metagenome (GOLD analysis project Ga0209208, IMG submission 187694) | Host-associated microbial communities from peat moss isolated from Minnesota, USA - S1T2_Fd - Sphagnum fallax MG (SPAdes) (version 2) | ecosystem: Host-associated > Plants > Peat moss >... | reverse complement strand
TGTTTATTTGAGGAGTGCCACATGGAATATGTATTTCTAGCTTTGGCATTAGGACTGGCGCTGGGGTTTGAATTCGTCAATGGGTTTCATGATACTGCTAACGCAGTTGCTACAGTTATCTATACCCATACTTTAAAGCCAACTTATGCTGTAGTTTGGTCGGGTTGTTTTAACTTATTAGGTGTACTCACATCATCTGGCGCAGTTGCTTTTGGAGTTATTGCTCTCCTTCCCGTGGAGTTGGTAATTAACGTAGGTTCTGGTGCTGGTTTCGCCATGGTCTTTTCTTTGCTGATTTCAGCGATCATGTGGAACTTGGGTACTTGGTATCTAGGCTTACCTGCATCTAGTTCACACACATTGATTGGTTCAATTATGGGTGTTGGTCTAGCCAATTCACTCATGACACCTGGCCATGTTTTTGGAGAAGGTGTAAATTGGGGAAAGGTAAATGAAGTTTTTACATCCCTGTTGGTTTCCCCCATTGTGGGATTCATAGGCGCTGGACTATTGCTATTATTAGCGAAGCTTGTGATTACAAACCCTGAGTTATACCAAGCCCCAGAAGGCGACCAACCACCACCAATGTGGATTCGGGGTTTGTTGATGCTGACATGTACTGGTGTTAGCTTCGCTCACGGTTCCAATGATGGACAAAAAGGTATGGGTTTAATCATGCTCATCTTGGTAGGTATTCTACCAGGGATGTTTGCTCTAAATATGGATACTGATAGCGCGGCGATCGCCAAGCTGATCTCCACGTCTAATGCTGTAGTTACAGTAGTCCAAAAATCATCCCCTGCTTCATCCCTCAATGACCAAGCAATTACTGACGAATTGTCCAATTATCTCAAACCAGAGGGTGAATTAACTAACACAACATTTCCTGCTCTTGCTGCTAAGAGTCAAACAATTAGTGCTAAATTGACTGGGAAGGATAGCTTTAGAAAGCTTTCTCAGCCAGAATTAGGCAAATTGCGGACTGATATGTACTTGGTAGCAGGGTCTATTAGTAAATTAGACAAGCAGCACAAGTTTACTGATGATCGGCAGAAAGAAGTCCTCTCTGATTATAAAAAGCAGTTAGATACAGTCACCAAATTTATTCCTACTTGGGTAAAAGTTGCTGTGGCGATCGCTTTAGGTTTAGGGACAATGATTGGTTGGGAGCGGATCGTGGTGACGGTGGGTGAAAAGATCGGTAAAGAACATTTGACATATGCTCAAGGTGCTTCCGCCGAATTGGTAGCTATGACCACCATTGGTGCTGCTGATTTCTTAGGTTTACCAGTTAGTACCACCCACGTACTATCATCTGGAATCGCAGGTACAATGGCTGCAAACCGTTCTGGTTTACAAAAAGATACCTTAATCAGTATTGCTACAGCCTGGGTGTTAACACTACCAGTTTGTGTATTACTTGGTTCAGCAAGTTATGCTGCTGCTTTGTTTTTAGTGTTTCACGTTTTAGGCTTGAAGTAAGGTTTTAAATTAATATTGTTAAATTGGTCAGGGTGATATCAATACGGTTCGATTAAAGAACCCCACCCTAACCCTCCCCTTGCTAAGGGGCTACGGTGTACACCGTAGTGCTAAGGGGAGGGGATCAGATTCTATTTCCCCCCAATGTATCGGGGGGATTAAGGGGGGTCTTTTCAGGGAAGTAAGGGAAAACTGAACCGTATTGAGGGCGATATTGCTCTGACCAATTTGCATGATTCTTCTCCTCGTATTCTATTCCCTGAAAAAAGTATGATTAATTACATATTTATAGTTATATAGTTAGCCAAAAAAAACTTCATAATTTCAATAAACACCTTGACACAAACTTTATTTTTAATTTGCTAGAAATAATTTTAAGAGAACAATAGTAAACTTGAGAAACATGTATTTATGACTGTTGATTGAATTGGTTACAAATAAGACACATTGACTAGAAAGTAGTGGAATTATATATCAAAATAACTATTGGCAAATAATCGCATCAACTAAATTATAATTTAATGCCAATAAGTTATGGATGGATGAAAGATGAATTACTAGTTCTCAAAATATTTCAGGGTGATTTTTAACAAATAGTCTCATAATACATGTATTACACATATGTATTATATCCGAGATTAATTACGCATAATTTTTGTCTAATAAATTTACATTCTATACACCATGCAACTATATACACCTTGGGAAATTGGACAAATTCAGCAGGATATTCCCTACTTAGTTGAAGTTTTAGGGTGGGTTAAGAGTTTCTTAGCTAAACATCATCCTGATTTAGGTAGACCAGGTTCTGTCTGTCCTTATGTACCTCATTCGTTGAAGTCGAATAGCATTAAAATGGCAGTTCTTCACGCCCATAATTTAAATGAAACCCAACTGGAAAATATTCTAAAAAACTATCGAGAGATTTTTTTGGAAACAGCATCTCAGGTTAAAGATCCGATAAATCAAGCTTTTTTGTTGATATTTCCCGATATGGTTTTAAACGAAGCTGCTGATTTAGTTGATAATCTGCAAAAAAAACTTAAGCCCTTATTTGTGGAATCAGGATTGATGCTAGGAGAATTTCATCAACGTAATCAAACTCATGGGTTACACAATGAAAATTTTCGTCCGTTACGCAGTCCAATTCCCTTATTAGCTATTCGCTTTATGGTTGAAGCTGACTTAATTTTTTTACATAATCCCAATCCACATATACATCTTAGATATCTAGAAGCTTATTTAAACAGGTTTGCTCATACACTCCAAGATGAAGCCAGACTACAAAGTATCCAGGAAAAAGTGACTTTACTCAAAGACCAGATCAAAGCTAGTAGTTTGCATAATTTAGTCACCCATTAATTGCTCGACCAATGAAAATAAATCATCAGGAATTGGATTTTCAAGCAGATATTAGCCAGATTACAGCAGAAAAATCTGATGCGTGCTTCTACTCTTTGCAGAACTTATGCGTCCATGAGATTTTTCAGCTTCAGGTAGAGCGATCGCCCGAATCTACTGCTGTGATCTTCGAGAATAGACAACTTACATATAAACAGTTAAACCAGCGGGCGAATCAACTAGCACAGCATTTGCGTAGACTTGGAGTCAAACCAGAAATTAAAGTGGGTATTTATCTAGAACGTTCCTTAGAAATGGTGATAGGACTTTTAGGAATACTCAAAGCTGGAGGAAGTTATGTTCCTTTAGACCCAGCTTATCCGACTGAGCGAACAACATTTATTTTAGGAGATACCCAAACTCCCATCATTCTTACCCAAGAGAAATTTATTGCTAATTTAATTGGAAATTTACCACAACATCAACCACAAATAATTTCCCTAGATTCCGACTGGGAAGAAATCGCCAAAAATAGCCCAAAAAACCTCCTGGGTGGAGCAACACTGGATAATCTGATTTACACAATTTACACTTCTGGCTCTACAGGTCGTCCCAAAGGAGTTATGGTTCCACACCGGGGAATCAGCAATCAAATTTTCTGGCGACAAACAACTTTTGGACTAACACCAACCGATAAAGTTTTACAGAATATTTCTTTTAGCTTTGATCCTTCAGTTTGGCAGATTTTCTGGCCATTATGCTATGGCGCACAGTTGGTTCTAGCTAGTCCTAGTGGACATAAAGATATTAGCTATCTTGTCCAACTGATAGCAGCAGCACAAATTACGGTCATTGCTGTAGTACCTTCTATTTTGCGTCCACTGCTGGAAGAACCTGGAATAGAGAATTGTCAATGTTTGAAACATGTTACTTGTGGTGGTGAAGCGTTACCAGTCGAACTCATAGAGCGCTTCCACAGTCGCCTCAATTTAGATAATGTCCTTTATAACTGCTATGGACCAACGGAAACTTCCATAGATGCTACTTTTTGGCCGAGTACGGGTCAAACAGCTACTCAAATACCTACAGTAACTGCTCCTATTGGTCTACCGATTACTAATATGGAGATTTATATACTGGATGAAAATTTACAACCAGTTCCCATAGGTGAAACAGGAGAATTACACATTGGAGGTGTGGGATTAGCGAGAGGATATCTTAATCTTCCTGAATTGACAGCGGAGAAATTCATTCCTCACCCATTTAAACAAGTTACTGGAGAACGACTTTATAAAACTGGTGATTTAGGACGTTATTTACCAGATGGGAATATTGAGTTCCTCGGTCGGATTGATTCTCAAGTGAAAATTCGGGGTTTCCGTATTGAACTAGCAGAAATTGAAACTATACTCAGTCAATATTCAGGAGTCAACCAGGCTTTAGTCGTAGTCAGAGAAGATATTCCTGGAGATCAACGTCTTGTAGCTTATGTTGTACCTGACCCAGAATACCCAGAATACAATCTTTATTCCCATGAATTACGGGAGTTTTTGGCAGATAAATTACCGGAATACATGGTTCCTTATGCTTTTGTCCTCTTAGAGAGCTTACCACTGAACCCAAATGGAAAGATAGATTATCAGGCTTTACCCATCCCAGATCAATCTGCTAATTTTGTCCGTGAGACTAGCTTTATTCCCCCACGTAATCCCACAGAAGAAATTTTAGCTGCTATTTGGTCACAAGTCCTCGGTGTTGAACAAGTAGGTGTCCAAGACAATTTTTTTGCTTTGGGTGGTCATTCACTCCTAGCGACAAAAGTGATAGCACGATGTCGTCAAACTTTTTCTCAACCAATTTCCTTGAAATTACTGTTTGAAAATCCAACTATTGCGCAATTCGCTGATTCTATTACCCAAGACCAATCTCTGGGAAATCATCAACTCCAGGAAATTATCCCCCGAATTAGCGATCGCCAATCAGCTCCTTTATCCTTTGCTCAACAACGGGTATGGTTTTGGGAGCAATTGGAACCCAATAGTTCCGCCTATAATATTTCCCAAGCTTTCCGCTTGGTGGGTAATTTGCGCGTGGATTTATTTCAACAAGCATTGGATGCGATCGCTACTAATCACGAATCTTTAAGAACCAATTTTATTTCTGGACCAGATGGTACTCCTCTACAGGTGATCAATTCACCCCGTTCTGTAGAACTGAAGGTAATTGACTTCACTCAAGAGCAAATCCAAGAGCAATTAAAACAGGAAATACAACGTCCTTTCTGTTTAGCATCCGATTTAATGCTCCGAGCCACCTTATTCCAGATAGCTGAAGACGAAAACATATTACTCTTAGTTTTACATCATATTGCAGCCGATGGATGGTCAATAGGTATTCTTTGGCAACAGTTATCATCAATATATGCAGCTTTGCTCAATAGTAAACCATTACCTCTAGTACAACTCCCCATTCAGTATGCTGATTTTGCCATTTGGCAGCGCCAATGGCTATCTGGTGAGGTTCTTGATCGCCTGATGAACTACTGGAAAACTCAACTAGCAGAAGCAACTACTGTATTAGAATTACCCACAGATCGACCCAGACCACCAATTCAAACCTATCGAGGAGCCAGTCAGTCCCTGATCCTGAATCAATCTCTGAGTAAATCACTCCGAGAAATGTCCCTACTAGAAGGTGTCACCCTATTCATGGTGTTACTAACAGCTTTTAGTACAATATTACACCGATATACAGAACAAGAAGACATTTTAATTGGCTGTCCTATAGCAGGTCGCAATCGATCTGAAACAGAAGGGTTAATTGGTTTTTTTATCAACACTGTCGTTTTACGCACCAATTTCGCCCATAGTCCTAGTTTCCGTTCATTATTACGTCAAGTTCGCCAGATGGCGTTAGATGCTTATACGCATCAAGACATGCCCTTTGAGAAGTTAGTAGAAGAATTACAACCAGATAGAGATTTGAGTCGTAACCCCTTGTTTCAAGTCTGGTTTAATATGCTCAATTTAGGAGATATCCCCCTAGAACTATCTGACTTAATTGTCCAACCTTTTGCGCTAGAAGAAACTACTGCTAAATTTGATTTATCTCTATATGTAATAGAAGAAAGTTTTGGTATCCAGCTGGAATTGGTTTACAACGCCGATCTATTTAACGCGGATACTATCCAAAATCTCTTGGAACATTACCAAACATTACTCGTAAATGTTGTATCTCATCCAGAGGATAGTATATCCAGTTTCCCCATATTAACTAATGAACAGTATCAGCGAGCGACTAATTCAGGAAATCGGATTTTTCCAACTAACCATTTTATTGAATTTTCCCGACAAGATATAGAGCAATCAATACCAGCTAGATTTGCCCAAGTTTTGCAAAAATATCCCCATAATCTAGCTATTCATACAAAAAATTACCAATGGACGTATAGGGAACTAAATTATCAAAGTAATTGTATAACTCAAGAGGTTCTTAGGAATAGTCAATTTGATAGTCAATTTGACGGCGAAAGAGTTGCTCTATTATTTGAGCATGATGCACCAATGATTGCTGCAATTTTAGGAGTTTTACAAGCGGGTAAGACCTACATTCCTTTAGATCCAAATTATCCTATTGACAGAATTATTTACATTCTGGAAAATTCACTTGCTCATCTTCTGATCACTAACAATCAGAATTTGTTACGAGCTAAAGAATTATCTCAAGGAAAGATTAATATTATTAATATTGATGATATTGATGATATTGATGATATTAATCAAAGCGATCGCAGTAATCATACTGTAACAACTCCCAAAGTAATTTCACCGGATACAATTGCCTATATTCTTTACACATCAGGCTCTACAGGAAATCCTAAAGGAGTAGTTCAGAACCACAGGAATGTCTTACATTTCATCAGGAATTATACCAATAATTTACATATCAACCAACAAGATAGATTAACTCTTCTGTCATCATATAGCTTTGACGCAGCTATTATGGATATTTTTGGTGCGATCTTAAATGGTGCTACGCTCTACCCAATTGATATTAAGGAAGAAGGGTTGAATTATCTATCCCAATGGTTAATTAACCAGAAAATTACCATTTACCATTCAACACCAACATTATATCGATATTTCATCAGTACTTTAAATAAAGAACAACAGTTATCTCATATTCGTCTTGTAGTTCTAGGTGGAGAAGAAGTAGTCCGCCGGGATGTTGAATTATATAGAGAGCATTTTGCAGATGATTGTCTATTTGTGAATGGATTAGGTCCAACAGAATCAACTGTGACTTTACAATATTTTCTGAATAAACAAACAGAAATTAGCCGTAATACTATTCCAGTCGGATATCCTGTAGAAGAAACTGAAATTTTGCTTCTAAATGAAGCCGGAGAAAAAACTAATTTCTCTGGAGAAATTGCCATCAGGAGCCATCATATTGCGCTGGGTTATTGGCAAGATCCTACATTATCTCAAACCGTATTTTTGCCAGATCCAGAAGGTGGTTCAAAACGAATTTACCGGACAGGAGATATGGGTCATCTCCGTCCAAATGGAAGTATTGAATTTTTAGGTAGGCGGGACTTCCAAGTCAAAATTCGCGGTTTTCGCATCGAGTTAGGAGAAGTAGAATCAGTTCTCAAGCAACACCACATTATCAGCGAAACTGTAGTTATTGTTAGAGAAGATATCCCCGGAGAAAAGCAATTAACAGCATATTTTGTACCTCATGACTCAGCTCTAATTGACTCAGAATTAATTGAACCAATTATTGATGAGTTACGCTGTTTCCTCAAACGGAAATTACCCGCATATATGATACCTGTAAATTTTATTGCGCTGGAAAATTTACCTTTAACACCTAGCGGTAAGGTAAACCGTCGAGGTTTATCAGCACTAAATCCAGCACCAAATAACAGACAGCAAAAATTGCAAACTCCTTTCCTTGCTCCTCGCAATACAGTGGAACATCAACTAACAGAAATTTGGCAACAAGTCTTAGGTATAAAGTCTATTAGTATTAAAGATAACTTTTTTGATTTGGGTGGACATTCTTTACTAGCAATAAAGCTTTTTTGGTATATTGAACAGAAATTTGGACAAAAATTGCCTCTGTCCATACTTTTTCAGTCAGGTACTATAGAAACTATAGTGGAAATAATTTCTCCGTCTCCAAAGTTAGAGATTAAAGATACTTCTAGCTCGTCTTTAGGCTCATCTTTAGTGAAAATCCAACCTCAAGGTTCCAGACCACCTTTCTTCTGTATTCATGGTTTGGGTGGAGAAGTCTTGTGTTTCCGTAACTTAGCTGTACATTTGGGACTAGACCAACCATTTTATGGAATTCAACCTGTGGGTCTGGAAGGAAAAACCTCTCCTTATACTAGAGTTGAAGATATGGCTAACCATTATATTCGAGAAATGCGGACTGTTCAAAGCCAAGGTCCTTATTTTTTAGGAGGGTATTCCTTTGGCGGTATAGTTGCTTTTGAAGCCGCTAAACAACTGCTCCAGCAAGGTGAGGAAATTGGTAAACTGATTGTATTTGATACTTGTCTTCCTGGATATGAGTGGCGATCGCCTTTCTGGAAACGGATTTTTTTACATTTGGAGAATATTCTCTCCCAAGGACCTGCTTATCTGGGGAAAAAAATCATCGGTTGGAGTCAACAGGGTAAATATCAAATTCAGAACAAATATAAACATTACTTAAAAGAAGTATCTGGCTTCTCTGTGACTGACAAGCATTTGGAAATTATTGGGATTAACGACCAAGCTGCTAGAGCATACACCTTGACAAATTACCCTGGTCGAATTACTCTCATCCGCACTGAAGACCGACATCGAGATAGTAGCATTGGACAAGAATATATTGCCCATTTTGGCTGGGGTGATTTAGCCCAAGCGGGAGTAGATATTCATTATGTTCCTGGATCTCATATTTCCCTGTTTGATGAACCGCAGGTACAAGTTATGGCGGAAAAATTAAAGGAGTGCTTATGGGAGGAATTACCTAGAGTTAAAGCTAAAATATGTAAGTAAAATTTGTAGAGGAAAGTTGGATGTTGGGGAAAATTGGTTTCGGGCTGTTTTGGCTAGTATTTATGTCCTATGCTGTGTTTTTATCTCCTCCCGACCAACCTGGCCAGCTGGAGTTACTTAAAGACGCTTTTACAGGAAAACTTGACGGGATCAATCCTTTAATCATCGCCGTCTTTTATATTTTGGTAGTCTGGGATCTGGTTTACAGCACCCTCGTATTTGCTGATTGGAGAGGACAGAGCTGGATTGCTGTGCTCTGTGCGATTGGATCGTTTTTTGTTGGCTCCTTTACCTTTTTGCCGTATTTAGTTTTGCGGAAACCAAATCCGACACTTATCGGTAAAAACGATTTATTGCTGAAAGTGCTAGGTTCTCGAACGATAGGAATTTTGTTAACTTTAGCGGCTGGATTAATATTGTTTTACGGTTTCCGCTATGGAGATTGGACTAGCTTTTACCAACAGTGGAAAACCAGTCGGCTGATCAATTTGACGAGTTTAGATGCTTTGTCGCTGGCTATATTATTTCCCGCCATATTGGGAGATGATATGGAACGTCGAGGTTGGAAAAACCCGCAGCTATTTTGGTTATTTGCTCTAGTTCCCTTATTTGGACCTTTAGCTTATTTATGTACCCGTCCACCTCTAGTAAAATCGGACAGTTAATTTTAGGAAACAGGAAAAAGGTACAGTAAATTTGTCCTTTATTCCCTGTTCCCTCTAAATAGCTATACTCTGAGGAATTCGGGAGGGTAAGAGATAGGTATAAGGTTTTTGACCTGATTTGACAAGGGCGCTATTCCGGTCAGAAATTTTGCGTTCCATTTCACACAATCGTTTCTGAAATTCTCCAAATACATTCTTGTCTAATTCATTTTGAAAGGGGTTTTCCAGTGTAAGTAAACTCTTGCTGGTATAAGGAGGAGCTAAACTTAGAGTTCTGACTAAAACAATCTGTTTGAGGGTTTCCCATCGATTTGGTAATAATGAAACTAAATCTAGTTCTTGGGTATCATCCCCAGATTTAACTAGATAGCTTAGGGGCTGATAAATCGCAAAAGCCATACTAGGAATCCAACCAACATTGTTATATTGGGGAAAATTCACAGCCGCATGTTGAGTTGTAGCAGTGAAAATTATGGTAGTGACAATTTCAATCAAGCAATCCAGACTATTCAGATTTCCTGTTAATTGCTCGGAGTGTTCAGTGGGAAGTAGACCTTTCAAATCTCCTGCTTCAGGAGAAATTAACTCATTTTTCCAAGCTTGAAGTTCCTGGTCTTGTTCTAGACTCTGCGGATCTGGATAATGTCCTTTCAAGTTGATAAGCCGCATCTGTCGCTGATACC
>Ga0209208_10013435_pt1 | contig 10228 bp, 9 predicted proteins | sample S1TSphfallax_3_FD_187694 | JGI IMG/M metagenome (GOLD analysis project Ga0209208, IMG submission 187694) | Host-associated microbial communities from peat moss isolated from Minnesota, USA - S1T2_Fd - Sphagnum fallax MG (SPAdes) (version 2) | ecosystem: Host-associated > Plants > Peat moss >... | reverse complement strand
CTATAAGATGTCCATTTTCACTGAACTTCCATTTGCAATATATCTCCTTCTCCATTGTAACATTTTAGATTTTTCTAATGTTTCTTTTCCTTTGATCTATAGAAATTTAATGATGAGGAGTGGGCGAACATGCCCACTTGCAATTTAACCAAAACTATGCATAACATCTAGTTGTAAAAATCGAGGCATCACAACACTTATTTATACACAACAATATCTGATGATTATGTTTGGGCTTTCAAATAGTTTACATTGTATAGATAATATTTGTGAGGGTGTCCAGCTAATCATGGACTTGATAGGAATGAATTGTTGTTGAGGAAGGCCCAACGATTTAGTGATCTTGCTAGACTGGCAATTATTATGGCAAATTACACGTCCAAATCTTATTTTTCTCATCACATTCTACACCTCAAAGGGGAGGATGTTTTTAAGTCTGTTAAGCGACCTACTAATTGTCCTCCTGGTGTAGACAATGATTTTCATCATCTTGACTGTGTGAATTGTTTTCATCCACAATTAACAATTATTGTTGTTCAACCCAATTTTGTCAATAATGTAAGCATGCAACAATCGCCATGTTGTTCTAATGCTTGTTTACCTTTAGTATCTCAATGTGGCTTGGAATTGAAGGAAAATATTTGTGTTGATGGCTAATGGTGGATTAAACATTGCCCACCCAATTTTGTAGTTTGATGTTGTACGCTCTAAAAATCCATGGGGCTCAAATGCAAAGCAAAAAACAATCTTTGCAAATTTGTAAATGGAACTTTTGCTCCATGTTATTCAAGGTTTTGGGTATAATTTCATACCTAAACATTGGAGCACCATATGCACTAGTTTTGTCATGATGAATAAAACCATTGTGTCAATGAGACAATGTGAAAATATGTAATTACTAGGCCTTCAATTCCAATTGTATAACCCATCTAAGAAGGTATTGACTTAACTCAGAAGGAGGTAACAACTTTAAAAGAAGCGGGGTTTTCCTTTGACCATAGTCGTGCTCAAAGTTTATTTAGTTCCCAATCATCTAGTTCAAGCATTTCACATGTGCTTGCTATGAATGCTAATAGCATTGTGTAGTTGGCTGATGCGAATTGTTGGCCCACAATTCATGGTGGCAAGAAAGTGAAACGACCTTTTGTCTTCAAAATAAGATAACAACACACCAACAATTGGGAGGCTAGCATCTTACTTACTTAATGCATTATTTCCTCGTTGTTGATGTCCTTTCACCTGGGTATGGACAAATTTACAGTACTTTTTCAGATGACTAAAAATATGATGTGACTATTGGAAATTTCCCTAGATGTTCATGTGTTTACTTTGTTAGAATATTGGTAGGTTCTTTGGGTGGTTGTAAGGTGTATGTGCATCATAAACATGTGTATCATGTCTTGTAGACGATCATGTTTTATGGGTTCACAAAAGAGTTCATTCATCACTACACATGGAGTTGGGATGAAGTTTAGCATTTATTGAATCGCTCTAAAGTTTTTGAACTCTTGTGATAGTACATCAAAATTTCATTCATAAACCCCTTTATAGCTAAATGGACTATGTAGTAAGTTTAGATACTAGTTTTAGCCCATTCATTTTGTTCTCCAATTTGTAACTTTTTAATCATTTTAGAGTGATGTTTATTTATGTATAATACTTCAGCCATTTCAACACATGTTTCTCAAATATTTAATATATTTTGAAAAGTTAATTTGTATCAAATATCTTTCAAGTATTCAATTCCCGCCCATTTCAACATTTTTGAAAATATTACAATTATTGTCCAAGAACATTATACATTTGGAGCATTGTTTACATTAGGGATGATTAAATGCATCAAATTAAATTACCGATAATGTTTTAAAACACTCACATGATGTTATTAACGACTCGTTGGCCAAATCGATGTTCATAGTCAATAAGCCATTATTCATCTTATAACAAACCACGAATGTGACATGGCAAAATATTCCATGGCTTGTCAAAGAATATTTTGCCATGTCATAGAATATTTCAAGACATGGAAAAATATTTAACCCCATCACTTAATGATATCCATGTGGTAAAAGAATATATTAAGAATATTCCATGACATGGCATGGAATATGTTGTAAGATTCCTCTTCTATTCACTAGAGTAGGTTCACCTGCTCATGTTCATTCACTTGCCCGCTTAACTTTTGAACTATGATTTCAAACTTTGCTAACTATAAGTTTGGGGGTTAGGCACATAAAGGGGCAAATGTTCTTGGGTTAAAAAACAAAAAATTCAACAATGAACACAAATCATTCCATAGTATCACTAATCATGAAAATATGTGTGGAATTCAAAGTCCTTATTGTGAAAAGAACATTGTACCATAAATATTGCCATATCCAATCAATCATCCTGGACAAATACAATAGGTGTTTGCAAATGAACACCCATGCTCCATTAAAGAAAAAAATATGATGTTAGTATTTTAGAAAATAGCCCACAATGTGACATGTTGGGGGGGTTTAAGCATAACACTTGGAAGGCATTCATTAGCCTTAAACAAAATTTCCAGATATGCACACATACCTTTTTGTAATTGATCTAAACATGGAGATATGTGAAGAATTTAGAAAAAAAATCTTGAAACAAACATAGTAGCAAAAATACCGAATAATATTCGACAGGGAAGAAAAACAAGTGTTTGAATCAATGATTGTGGACAAAGATCATGGGTGTTCATAAAAAAAATCCCACAATTCAATGTTTGGTGTTAAAGACAAAATCATATAAATTTGGTATTTAAAATAATGAACATAACAAAGAATTGAAATCAATATTGATGGGTTGAAGCTCATGTCCTTAAAAACCTATTTTCAATATAACCATATAAGATGGCAACTTTGAAGCACATTCTTGGAGACTTAACCCCACACAAGTATTAATAAGCATTATATATTGAATAAGAACAACAATAGTGTAAAATGGATTTTTGTCATAAAATGGAGGGTATGGAACATCTATTCAATATTTTGTCCACCTTGGTGATTGCCAAAATTCCTTGATGAATACAATTTTTGTTGTTACAGCAAAGGTGAGTGTTATATATCCAATACAAGTGTTTACAAGGAGAAATCTATGACACAAATCGTGTGGCTCCATGGAGTTCCAATTAGGGCATGTACATAATAGTTTTTGGCTTGGGAGATGGAAACATTGTACACACCTCCATATGTCTACAAGGTGTAAACCCTATCGACATATGGAACAATTAATTATTTGAAACCTAACACTATGGCAAAAAGATGTTTTGCTTGTTGTATTTGGGTTTGATTGTGTTCATTCATGCCATGCTAAAATGTATTCCCTTAACGTTCAAAAGAATGTTTCCTAAGTGGAAGCTCCCAAAATCGAGACCATTACATATTATTCATAGAAGAAAAATCTTTTCAAGGCCCAACTAACATGAAACCAACCATTGTAAGGTTATCAACTTCTTTTTGGGTAAGGTCAGTTCCAATTTGCACTGGCCACACAAGAGGCTAAGCTGGGGGCTTTTGGATCCATTCAAAAATAGGGGCTATAATGTAGCAATTGATGTTGTCTGGGCAAAAGTAAAAGTCATGTGTTTCTGGGTATGTCTTATTTGGGTTTCTCATGGTAGCCTTGAAACATGGGGCTAGATGACTACCAAGGTAATTGTGGACATTAGTTATAGGGGTTAAACATCACATGTGAGTCTTTGTAGTGGATGTCTAACAAGACCCCTTAGACATCCATGGGGTTTGTCGTATGTGGTATTAACGCACCTCCAAACTCCTTGAAAGACTCAAATGTGAGTTCAAAAGTGAAAACAACAAAATAAAAACTTAGGGTACATTCCTTAGCTCGCAACACTTCGAATGTAAGAAAGGCATGTCGGAGCTTTGGGATGGGGACTAGAATGAATGACAAGCAGGGTAATTATTCATATGGACTTGCACAATTCAAACAACAAGTTGGTTAATGCATAGTTGGAACACTTTTGGTGCATGGATGAACCACATGCATACACGGATTCACAAGTTCATCATGGCCCAAACTTGGGGGAAACCACCACCTTCCCCTTCATAGTATTTTCTGTGATTAATCACATGGGCTACATCCAAATGTTATTTTTCCTGGGATTCCCAACTTTTAGTGGTTGGGAGTCAAATTGATATTTTGACTCCCGGCCCTTCTTTTGACCTTAACTTATGTTGTAAATATTCAAATGGATCATGTGAACCCATTTTAAACATCTACATCTTGAGAAATTTTCAATGGTATAAAAAATATTTAATATAATGAGTTTTGACCCCTCAAATTCATCTTTGAAGATTTAGAAGTCCACAAGGACTCTAACTCCCAAAGTGGGAGTCCACGTGGGAGTGTGTGGGTTCATTCCTTCACATTCACTCGCATTTTTTAGAGTATGAAGGTGACTCCCAGGTTGCACTATTAGCCCATAACTTTCCATGCCCTTGCCTTGGTCATGAGCCCAAGGTTAGGGTCATGACATGTATTTTTTTTCATTCACCTTCACTTCCATGATCGATTGTCTATTATAAGAGACAATAGATGGCATTATGTCCTCATGTTGTTTGGGGGTGTAGTGGCCCGAAAAGTGGACGATTTGGGTGCCACAATGTGAACACCAGTTGATATAACCTTTTTAGTAAAAGACATTACAGAGGCGATAGGAGGTGATGGAAATTGGGTTAGCATGGAAACATTAGATGAACAACACAAGGGATCATTTGGTTGCACAATCGACATGAAGTGTGGATGCATGGTGGTGGGTGCATCACGTCTTAAAGAGGGTCAAGGAACTAGAGAAAAAACATCCAACTTATTTAGCAAAACCCGATGGAGGAAGATTCATCCTCCGATCTTTCTCCATATACATGCTCTTATTAAGGCAATGGGAGTTTCCATCGTATAGTTTTGGTTTGGTCGTGCAAGGACAATCATCTCCTTCTAGGCCCACACCTTTTCCATGCATGGATGTTCCAATGATAATATCCTTTAAAACATCGGTAGTTTTTTTGGCATTGTTGGATCATCGTGCAGCTCTAAGATGCACCTTTTGTGTGGCATGTTCATGAAGAGTTAGGCCATTTTGGGGTCCAATGGACATACAATTTGCTCCATACACAATATTGGTGGTGAGGGATGCAATTGCAAATTTAACCATTTATTTATAGGTGTATGGTGCGTGATTGAATTTGGGCATCTTTTAATGCACCCACATTGCATTTACAACCTTTACCAATTATGAGGCTTGGGTACTAATGGAGTTTGGATTTTGCCAGCCCATTGAGTTTTACACTTCAACATGATCAATATGTACTGGCTATGATTAAACATTTTTTCAAATGGTTGGAGTTAATTCTGTTGTCAGATTGTAGCAATGAAGGGGGTAACATATGCATTTTTTGACATGGTACTCAATAAGTTTGGGGCTCCAATTGAAGTTTTCACTAACCAAGGTACAAAATTCCATGGGGAATTCAAAAAGTTGTGTGAAAAAACATTTATTGATCATTGCACGACTTCATGAGATCATTTTGAAATATATGAGTTAGCTAAGTGGATGGTGCAAATGGTGGAACATGGTTTGTGGAAGTATGGAATCCACAAGGGCCATACTCAAGATGGGATTTACAATTACCATGGCTAGCTATGGGGTATAGGTTTAGTCAACAAGCTTCTCTTTCATCTTTTTCACCATACTTATTATTGTTTGGCCATGAGCCCAAATTACTAACTTCAATATGATGAGATGCGATGGTAGTAATCAAAATGGATGATTTTAATGTGTGGATTCAGGAATGTGAAAAATGAACCACCTTGTTTTGACATGTTATGCCCATGGCTATAAAAAATTGGCAATTGTCCAACATCGAAATAGATTGCACTATGCCACTATACGTGGAAGTAGTTATTGGCTTCAAATTTGAAGGTTTGAGTGAGGAGATCATGTTTACTTGCAACAAATAACATTGCCTATTTTGGATGTGATTGTAGGACATGTTATTTTATGTGTGTCGAAGGTTCTCCCTTTAGAAATGTTGTTGGAGAGCCAAGGTGGTTAAACATTGAAGGACCATGTGCACAATTGTGCACCATGTCATTTTCCCAATGTGGATGACCAAATTGACCCATCCTTAGCCATGGTTCCTACTGCCCTATGATGTATGTTGTGTGGATGAGCTTCAAGAACCACCACTATGTTGATTTGTGATAAGTGTTTTCGAGGTTGACATATGGGATGTCTCGAGCCACCAATGGAAGAAGTGCCATTTGGAAAATGGTTTTGCCTTTAGTGCACCCAATAGATCTAGGTTCCTAGGTCACATAATAAACTAATTTAAGGTTTTTTCCCATGGTAATTCACATTTGGCTAAAAACTTGAAGGATTATAGCTAGGTGACTAACGATGGGGCTCACATTTGCACTTGGCCTGATGGTCCTTTTGCCTTGGAACCAAAGTGTTCATCCATGGTGGATTTCCAATAGGTAGTTTTGTAATGTTATTTGGCTTAAGGGGACCTTAGCCCTAGATAAGAGGGTGGTTTGGACATGGTGTACCATTTAGGGCATTTTTATGTTATGTGTTGTGAATGCACAATGATAAAAATGATTATAGGTGTTGACATAGGAGTGCATAACAATTGTCAAGTGTGTTAGTTTAACTACTTAGTTAGGTCCTAATTAGTTAGGGATAAACTAGGTTAGTTAAGTTAATTAATTAGTTATAATCTTGAACTAGTTTAGGTGTGAAGGAGGTTTGGGATATTTGTCATGGGATATAATCCCATCTTGTGTGACCTCAAATCACTAAAAGTGATTTGAGATTTCATAACATAATTTTGCTTTGTATTTTTTATATTATGCAAATGTTTTGGTTTTTTATGTTTTAGGCTTAGATTTATGCTTTGTTGCAAATGAGTCAATTTTTGTGTTTGGATGTGGTACGTATCATTCAAGGTATTTATATGTTATGTGTTATGAATGTGGTGATAGTGATTATTATAGGTCCCCAACATAGGAGCGCATGACATATGATCAACATAAAACATAAACTTTTTACCTAGTAAGTAATAGATGAACTTGTGAATACCATTACTAAAATTATGTGGTACTATAGTTTTTTTCTACAATATTCAATAATTTAAAAGCATAGGCAATAGGCCAATCATGTTTTCTTGTCAAGTTTTGTGTTAACATAACACCTATAGTTAACATTGATGCATCTATATGAACATGAAATTCCACATCCCAATTAAGAGTTATAAGAATAAGTGTTTTTATATACTTTTGTTTAATCAATTCCCAAGTTGTTTGACACTCTGAAACCCACATAAACTATTTGGTCTTCTTCATGAGTTTCATAATTGGGGCCATTATGAATGTAATTTTTTTTATGAAGCATCTATAAATTGAATACTTGAATTTGTTGTGGATTTATGGGTACATGCATTTGAACTATGGCTTGGATTTTCTTAAGGTAATTTATTTTCTTTTGAGACTCTAAACCTTAGTATCATCCTTGAAAATACCATAAAGGCACACTTATTTGGGTACAAATTGATCCCAAATTCTCTACACTTTTGGAAGCATAATTTGGGCTTATCCATATGAGTGTCCATATCACTATAAATAGTGAAATCATCTAGAAAAATCTTCATGAGTTTGTCTAGGTAATCATTGAAAGTTCTACTCACTCCTTTGATAAATAGGAGGTCCATTTTTCACTTCAAAAGGCATCGCTACCCAAATAAAGACTCCTTAATCTATTACAAAGGTTGTATTATATTTGTCTTTTGGTGCTATAGATATTTGGTGATATCCAAAATATTCACCTGAAAAGGAATAAACATCATGCCATGCAATTGTATTTAGAATTTCATTTGTAAAAAAACAATGGGTATGGATATTTCTTGGTGGCTACATTTTATTTTTTATAATGTTAAGAGTAGAATTGTATTATTTTTGTTGGACATACTAGATGGAAGTAGTGAATAAGAGTTGTGTTGTCCTTGTTAGACATGTTGGACAAAGGTGGCTATAGTAAATGATAGGGTGGATATAAGTAGATGATGACTAGGTAGGATTAGGAGTATTGAGATTGAATTCAAATTAGTTTATGGCAAGATAATTGAATTGATTTAAGGGCCTTATGAGGATGAAGTTCTAAGTTTTAGAGAGATGGAGAAGAATGAGCTCAAGGAGTAAAAAAAAAATTAATGAGGAAGAACAACATTACTCTAATAAGTTTTATTTTAGTTTTTTTTTCCACAACATGTTTTTTTCATTGATATGAGAATTGGAGTCTGTTACAAAATTATTACATAGTCATAATTATGCTGATCTATATGTTATGATGGAGTTTTGGTTGAATTCTAATTTGATTCCTATAGTTGTTCAAAATAGATTTTATATTTGCAAAATAATGTGTTAAATAATAGATTTTAAATTTAATACAATGTTGGAACATTAGTATTTATCATTTAACGACCATCCCTAGGATGAATTTGGGTAGAAATTTCAATTTTTATGAAATGCCCTGGATTTGGTTGATTCTGTGAGAAGCATAGAAAGGTTAGTATGAAGGATTGTTATTTTTTCTTGTTTACATATTTATAATTGGTGAAAATTTTGTTAAAAATTAGATATGAACAAACAACTATTGTAACGATTTAAATTTGTGGCAAATTTTTTTTCCAAAAAAGAGGGATAAAATGGCAACAAACATAAATTGAATGGTGACTCAAAGTCTATAAAGACAACTGGATCAAGTAGTAATGTAACAAAATGAAAAAAAAAATAGTAGAGGAAGAACTGTTGTTTATAAATGATGTAGCGCAATTTTACATTCCAAAAATAGTATAATATATTTTGCCAATAATACCCAAGATAAAGGAGCAGCTTGTAGAATATAAGACGTTGTCTATAATAGTTATGAAACCTTGGGAAACATTTGTTGGTAAAGTGATGAGGCAAGCTAGTATCTAAGCAAGGTTGTTAATGAAGCTAGAACCTTCGGACATCAAACCATAAGGATGGGGACACAATGTAAACATGGTTACCCTTGTAGATTTATAAACAAAAGGTATGGGAAAGAACATGGATGAATATGTCAACCCAAAGACATGGTGAATTATACAAATCTAAGGAGATATTACATGTTCATTAAAAGGTGTAGGAAGGATTAAAAACAAGACCCATAGATAAAGGTTTAGTTTGGCAATTTGTTTCACCTCAATATTGTTAAACCCATGACGAATGGAATGAAGACTTGGACAATGATGAAGTCGAACATGCAATATTGTAATTTGTTGAAATTACATTATAGACTGGGATTTAAAGGAACGTGCTTTTGTAACGAAATTAGTTTTTTAAACAAGATAGGAAAATAAAGTTGAGCGCAACATCCCACCAATGATGATGATCAACATAGAAATAAGGCCAACAACCAATGTTAATGTGCTAAAGAATAATGAGTCTAAGATTAGGCATAACCAATAACACATATTACTATTTAGAAAACAAGTATGGAGTCGATCTAGTTTGAAAACTAATTTAGTATTGTAGTTTTTGCAAACATGAATGACATGCTCTTATGGAATGTCCTTTCATTGAAAATTATGTATGGGATGCAATAATCAATTATTTCCATATCTAAATGCAAACTAATTACAATTCAAAAGATGAACACAACTTGTTGGCCATTCTACATAATGTTATACAAGTAAGATGACCACATAATTATAAAGAAGCATAAAATCTTACAAAGAGAGGTGATGTACAAAGGACTCTTTTTCATGTTAAACTACCTTGAACCACGAAACCATTCCATTATGCTCTAGATAAAGTTAGGATGACTATAACCCATCTTGTTATGAATAATGCAAGACTTGTAGTTTCCAAATTAAAGTGTAGAATCTATGCTTATAATAAGAAACATATGGTTGTTAGATACCACAACTAAACAACATGGTAATATATCATTTCATGGAAGAATGACTAAAACAATTCCAATTTTTTTTATAGTAGCTAATGATAGGATGCAAGGATTGCTTACAATGGCAACATACCCAATTAGATCTACGCCTATTATTGAGGCATGATATCCAATATTTATGAAAACGATGGAATTTATGCATTACTAATTGAGAATAGTTTTGAACAATTCAATTTTATATATTAAAGCTACAATGGTGGTGTT
>Ga0209208_10013434_pt1 | contig 10229 bp, 5 predicted proteins | sample S1TSphfallax_3_FD_187694 | JGI IMG/M metagenome (GOLD analysis project Ga0209208, IMG submission 187694) | Host-associated microbial communities from peat moss isolated from Minnesota, USA - S1T2_Fd - Sphagnum fallax MG (SPAdes) (version 2) | ecosystem: Host-associated > Plants > Peat moss >... | reverse complement strand
TTAGTACTTTAAACCAATACTTGTGTATCAAAATCATATCCCACCCAACATAGATTAATACCACATCAAAAAGAAAATTAGTGAAGGATGCAAAAGAAAAGAAAAAAGCCTTCAAAATGCACGACTCAAATCTCATAGGAACCAGCTCGGTGTACAAGCCTAAACAAGCTCAATGGAAACAAGCCAATTTAGTGACAAAAAACCACCCACAAAACACCTTAACCATGGTTGTTAATTCCCAAACCCTGGTTAATTCCTAAACCTTCTCCCCTCTTACCTACTTGGAAGCTCCTAGTACTTTCTACTGCTTATGACTCTCTTGCCCAGTAAGTTCAGCTATGTACATCAATGTCTCAATTGTCCAACACATGCATGCAAGCCCATGTTTCATCATCACTCAAATCCTCACAAAAAAAAATTAAAAAAAGGATTTGTGTGGGGCACATTTGTCAAGGAAGTCTACCCTATCTAGATTCACAAGTTGAAAAGAGAGATTTCTCTGCAACACTCTGAAGAGAGATTTGTGTGTGTGTGTGTGTGTGTGTGTGTGTGTGGAAAAAGAATCCCTTTCAACAGCTAAGTTGAAAAAACATGGCTTGTGGGTGGGTACCTACAAAGACTCCAAAGCTTGTCTGAACTTTGGGTCTTCTCTACATCATCATCATCATCACACAAAGACTTTTGTGTTTTTTCTTTTTGAATTGAATTGAATTGAATTGAAAGATAAGTGTTCACATGAGTCCAAAGAAGTTGTTGAAGAACTGAAGAACTGGATGTGTCAATCAATCAGCAAAGCAAAGTGTTGTGGTGTGTCACACTTTGTCCTTGCCACTTGCATTATTCAAAACCTATCTTGCTGCAAAAGAAGAATTATGGAAAACTCAAATATTTCACCCATGCAAAAATTATATAATCTTCCCCCCCCAAAAAAAAAAAAAAAAAATCCTCTAAAAGAAACCCAAAAAATCCTTCAAGATATTATTATTATAACTCTTTAATAAATAAGTAACAAGTTTCAACACAAGCCAAAAAATATCATCTTTCAAAAATCCTCATATAAAAATAAATAGACCTATTATTATTATTATTATTATTATTATTACCTAGGGGCCTATAAAAATCCCCTTAAGCTACTATTATACTCTATAATGAATCTGAACACAATATCCTTGCCTTGCCTTGCCTTGCCTTGGTTGTAGTAGGCAAGGGCAACAACAAATGGAAAGACACACAAAAGTCAATATATAGATACAAAACTTACACAAATCACCAATCTTTTGTTGAAGAGAGTGTTGTTGTTGTAGAGCAAATAATAATTGAGCATCAAGTGATGATATAAGTAATGAAGAATGCACGGACACCCCCGACCACTTGGGTCATCCATCTATTGACAATGTCAGTTCCCCTACCATGTCCATGTGCTTTGGATTTCTTGACTTTACATACCCTAAACCTAGTATTAGTACCCTTTGGCAGCTTTGAGATGAATTAAATTATTTGTAGAAATATTGAAATTTTCAAATTATTTTATTTTATTTTATTTTGTCAAAGAACCACATTTTTATAAAGGAAAATAGAGAAGCTACTGAAATATTTAATTTAGAAAAAAATAAAAATCAACATTGAACCTTCTAATTTACATATACATATTTAAGGTTGTTTGTTTGTTTGTTTTGGGTGTTTGTCATGTTGAGATCTCCCAAAACAATGGTGCCTTACCCCCTCCCCTTTGCCGGTATTGTTTGAAATCTCTTAATGAGTATGATGGGTGCATGAAGGTGGTTTTTCTAATGTTTAAACTTATGGTGTGAGAGTTGTGTTGAATATTGAAAAAAAATTGTCATCAATTTTTTTTTCATCAAAATCAAAATCAAAAATTTTAAAGGGAAATTTGAGATGTACACTCGTTAGCAAATTTTTGGAAAGCCCTCAATGAATGGATTTCTTGAAGGTGATTTTCTAAGTTTTAGACCTTAAGGTGTAAGAGATATTTTGTATTTTGAGTCTATTTTATCATTAAAAAATTCAATAAATTTTACTTTTTTCACCTCGCCCAAAAATTATAGGATTATGTGTGTGTGCCGAAGACATGGTTCGCCCTTTCTTTGACTACCTGGTGCATGTTTATGTGTAATGATGCTCCTACGGAACACCAAGTCATATCCTATACTACCATAGTACCTTGGGAGCTTCCCTACCGATTGTTATATTATTTGTAAATAAAAAAATAAAAATTGGAATCAAAGGAAAAAAAAAATTGTGAAAGAAAATATAGAATCTTTTGAAAATTTCAATTTCCACATTGACTCGTCAAAATTAATTAATGAATTATTCAACGCACATGTGTTGAAGCTTGACCCTATATACTATGGTACCTTGTAGGTGAATTTTAATAAGAAAATATATCATAATTTTTGCCAATCAAATGCTTTGAAAAATCTAGGTGTGCGTAGGTGTTGCATAAACATAGGACTATTTCACTCAAATTAATATATATATATATATATTTCCTCCTCCTCTTTTCCTTTAGGGAAAATCATGTTACACTTGTGACATTTCCCAAGGAATGTTTTTGTCGTCCTCCTCTTTTCCTTTAGGAAATCATGTTACAAGTGTGACTTTTTTTCCAAGCAATGTGGATCGGTGTTTCTTTTTTTGTGGTGAATGTTTGCACTACGACGACAAAAGAAAGTGCCATGTGACACCTCCGAATGCCTTGTTTTTTTGGGGGAAAACATGGCCCCAAGATGCCATATTTCAAAGAAAAAAAAAATCACCTTATTTAGCCAATTGGTGATTGATCGATAGGAATATTTAGCCAAATTTGGCTTTTGAATGGGGTATGAAAATTAAAAGAATTTAACCATCATTCTTTGTTTCTGGCTAAACCTATTGGAACCAAATATAAAATCTGGCAATTCCTTGTTAAATCGAACATCAACTTTTTCTTTTTTGGCTAGAGAAGGTTAACCAAATTTCCATATTTGAAACACAAAGTTATTTAAACCAAATTGTTTTGAGTTGTAGCCTATTGGGTGTTTGTAATATACCATTTTAAACCTAAGGGTTACAATATTGATGTATACAATATACATAATTATATAGGGTCTATGGAATAGGCTTATGCTTAGGCATGATGCAAAAAATAAATTAAAAGGTTATTGGGGGGAGGGGGGGAAGGCGGGGGGAGGGAGAGAATTATTATTTTTTCATTTTTTCCTGGTTCCCAATGTGTTCCCCCTATGTTCCCTTTAAGTTCCTAATGGGTTCCCATCAGGTTCTCAATATATTCCCGAAGTTCGCAACGTGTTCCCAAACATGTTCTCCATTTTGGTTTCTTTTAGAGGATTTTTTTTTGAGAAGATTATATTTGAATTTCCATAATTCTCCTTTTTGCCTTAAGATACTTTCTAATGTAAATTTGCAATGGCCATAGTGTTGTGACACAACCATTTGTCGATTGAAGTTTTTAGTTTTTTTAACATTCGTGGTTAACATAATATATCCCGTACATTGCTCACGATTCCTTTGATGGAATCATTCATTCACCATTGTCTCTAGGCATTGGCACCATTGAACACACCGTTTTGGCACCGATGATTCCTCCAATCATGTGTGATGAACGCAAAATCTTCTTAGTTATAAACACCCTATGGTCAATTTGAAAAGAAATTGTGGCCCCATTTGTACTACTTAAAATTTATGTTGTATCAATCCCTTCGGTTGTTTAGATTATTTTTGGGAATACATTTTGACCCGGATAGGCATTGACGGTCCATACTTTGCACAATAGTTCAGAGTTGGGACCGGGCTTAGCCTTTAAGCTTTAAATGTGTACGAATGAATGAATGACGTTCCCTTGACTCGATGTTCAATATCTTTGCACAATACGATATGTGTGTCACGATTGTGGTATGTGGTGCGACTTCAAGTTGCTATACCATCATCCTTCTTAAATGGGGCCTTGAGAATTCTTTCTAGAACATGAACACATAATTGCCACATTAGGTATCGGTATCTATTAGCTTTTCATCCATCCAACATCCATCGGTCCACCACGTGATCGATTCACATTGACCTACCCTTGGCTAGAGGAGTAACTAGTTGTTCACATAATTTGGTGCCCTACCTCCACACTCACACATCCCTATGATGCCGCCCCCCCCCCCATCCCAACAACAATTTCAAATTCTAATTGGTCGATCACGAAAAATTAAAAAATAATAATAAATTTTGAAAGTTCCCCAAAATAGAAGTTTCTATGTGAAGATGTAGTGCCTTCCCTCGGAGAAGGTAGGAACTTTATTGGGGCAAACCATATCAAAGTGTGGTACTATTGGGAACATATATTGAGCACATTGGGAAATTGGGTAATGTCCTTGGGAACATATTGAGAACATGGTGGGAACACAACAAAAAAAAATCTTATTTACCCCCAAAAAAATCTTTTCCCATATGAAGAGGGTTATTATTATCTCCTCAACATAAAAAAAGTAAAGCAAGACATAAGTTAGCCCCACAAAGGAAAGGAAGTCCCCAAACAAGAAATCAAATCTTAGGTCAAGGATTGACCCATATATGTGGGTTTAGGGTTTAGGGTGTGGTCACCATACCCTACTTACTTACCCCACCCACAAGCCAATCAAGTCAGTCATCCCCCACTTATCACTCAAAACTAGTTAATGAAAACAAGAGCACCACCTACATCACAAGTTTCCACAACACCCAACCAAAAGGATTCTTTACAATAGTGAAGAAGACATAATAGCATGAGAATGGCATAGTAATCACATGATGCTTATGTACTTGTAAAAATGATGATCTTTTTATATACAAGCTTCACATGTATCATTACAATAAGAATTTCAATGAGATGACTTGAAGACTTGTAATTGCATATCAATAATAATGTTTCTTTCACAAGAAGCATTGGCAATGATTTTTGTTTGACAATTTTTTTAAAATAAAAATTGTGAACCAAAAAAAAATTGGGATCAAATTTGTTTTTTTTTTAAAAAAAATTTTAGGAACATGTTTTTCTAGTGTGAGTTTGACTATTTTTCCTAATGTTTTGAAAAAAAATTCGTCAAATTTTTTATATCACAAAGTTGAAAATAAAATAAAATAACCCCGACAAACACAACTTATCATCACAAAGTGTCGCATTACATGAAAAAGGAAGGGCAAGTCCAAATGGGGTTATTGTGCATGACATCATGGCAACCATGCTAACTAGTAGTTAGCCCCACTCTCCAAGTTGAGCACAATTTAACCCCAAACAATCCTTGGCTTCAACAAATTGACATAATTTGAACATAATTTGTAAGGTGCCTTGGAACCAAATTCAATATCGGGTTCATTGGAAGCATTTTTGGAATTCTTGAAAAGCCCTACCATTAAAATACTTGTCAATAACCACAAATTGCAAAAGCTTTCCATAAAAATTTGTCCCTAAACCATGTTGTAATTTATTTCAAATACCTTTCCAATCATTTTGTAAAACATCAACTTGAACATTTGTTCATGTTTGTTAAACCTAGAAACAATTGTCCAAATCATTCATATTCAACATATAGCAATAAATTGATGCAAGGCAAGAAATAAATATTAATGCGACAATTTTCAATTTATGACCTTTTCCCCCTATGCAAACACATTTTGACCAATCTAGACATACAAAAAAACAAAACAAACACATTTATATGGACACACATGGTATTGTTCCTACGGTTGCAACATAAAACCTCACAATCTTGCAATGGTAAATAAGTAAATAAGAAGAAGAAAAATGCACATTAATAGACAAATGTTGATAGACGAATGGACCCAAATACCAAATAGTGCTTTGCTTTGAAACATAGATCTCCCTAATCCTTACATAAACATTTTTGTTGTTGCAATAGATCATAAAAATGAACAAATCTCCCAACATTGTGACTTTGATACATTAAATACAAAGGACCTACAATGAAATTGTCTTGAATCAAATCCTAAATGTTCCCCATTGGTCACACCTTTCAAAATCTTGAACTATAGAACAATCATCAACCCCTCTACAAATAGAATTTCAATGAGTAAATAATAAATAAATTTTTATTACTTAGTACTTCAAGAGCTCTTTGATATGAAATACCTAAGCTCAAAACTTAAATGACATTGCCATTGTTAAACTCATTTTACATGTGCCAAAGGGAAAATGAAGCAAAATGATGTCATGAAAACACTTCATCACAATGGACACAAACACAACATTGACATTGAATCATGCATCAATTTATGTGTGACATTTTCAAATGTAGGATACAAATTGACAAGATAAACAACAATAACATAAATTTCCCTTATTGTTCTTGTAGACATGAAGCCTTTTCATGTTCACAAGCACTTGTAAATTCTTCTTCCAATTCTTCCACCAAGTTTGTTTTAAGCTCAAACACCTCTTCCATGTTCTTTTGAGTATTGCAAGTTCCAAACTTTGGATTGTTAGTCCAATTTCACAAAAATTGATTTATCAATATTATCAATTTGCAACTTGCATTAAAGCAAATTTGTAAATATACTTGCAAGTGAAAAGATAAATTTTATCTCAATTTGAAACCCAACAATACCCAAAATTTACCACACCAACCACCCCAATATAGGAAATGTGGTTTGATGTTTACTCCACAATTGCAAAGGCCAACTAATGTCCTCGATGTCAACTTAAAATTGTTTAAATAAAAATGTCCCAATTAACACATTTTTCGAAGGTTCACTAGTGTGTGATGCATTCTAAAAAATGTCAAAGCATTTGTTTCCACTTGAACAAAGTAAAAATCACATGGAACATTTGAAACATGATGGAGTTGTTTATAACATTTTAGCAACATTGGGCATAATGCATTCAAGTCATATTCATTTACAACACAAATGTTTTTTTTTTTGCTAATGAATAAAAAAACCAAGGTGTAAATTGTTGTATTCAGGTTCCAACATTAAACACAACATATTATGAATTTTTTGTGTTCAATTGTTTTTTTTTAATAAAAATAATTTAATACAATATCACTTATTTAAAAATATTTGTAGAAAGTTCAAGTAATTCAGTGTCATGATACCCACTCATCCAATCATGTCCCATCATGTTATTTGGTATGACTTGGTTTATTATATTTTTCTAAAACTTTATAATCATAGTGAATATTGTGTTCATGTGTTAATCAACGATCAATGTTGATGGAAATGGTTAAACACACATGCAAAGGCAATAAAAAAAATAGGCTATAATGATAGTTTGAGTCATATTCCATGTTAGTAATGCAAACACTTGACCAATAACATGAGGTTATGTTTGCTGACTATAACATAATATAATAATTTCCCAATGTAAGAGTGCATTTTGGAACATGACAACTTTGTTTACAAAAATGCCCAAAAAAAAAAGGTTTTAATTCATTATCAAGATTCAAAAAGAAAAATACATGATGCATGTTGCTTTGGAAGATGTGAAAACTACTATTAACATATGTATAAAAGAAAAATAAATAGAAAGGCACATAAGTTGATAGTTGTTGCCTTAAATATATTCCCCATAACCTTCATGTAGGCATTTTTACATCATTACAAGCACCAATATTAAAAGGCGTTCTTCAATTGTTTAGAAGACCCAATTAATTATGTTGACCCCTAAACCACTTGTCCCAAAATATAGTTCCATTTAAGGCACATTTGGACGATAAATCTAAAAATGACACAAAATATTACATGGGAAATACTTTTGCAATTGAATTGGGATTTGAACAATAAACTAAAATTCAAAAAAAGGTTAAAAACAAATTCATAATTAACTATTGTGAAACCAAAATCTTTTCATTCTCAAATTGAAATTATTATATGCAACCAACAACATATTAAAAAAATTTGGTTAATCATGCCATGTAACTAAAAATTGGGGAAGTGAAGATCAAAACTACACCCATTCATAGGATTTCCACAAGCCTATAGATTTAAATTGTCACTCATCATTATTGACTTTGATATGAGCTCCAACCAAAAAACTATTTATGTATTTATTTGACTTAAATTTGGATGAATATCCAAAACTAACCAACATGTGTAAAAATGGAAGACAAATTTGTGAAACAAGGTCTTTGAATAGGTGAATAATTTAGATATTTGGTGGTTCAAAGTTTACCAAATTCAAAATGTAGCAAAAAATTATGACCTTGAAATCGTATTATGAAAATTATTTACATTCTTGTATTTCATTAGTTTTGAAATGGCACATAACAAAACAATTCAAATTTAAACATGTTGCCCATTTTGAAACCCTAGAAAAGTGATTATAGTTTGAATGAAATCAAACAAATCATGTCATCCAACTAATCTCCATCACACCTATAATTTCACAAAATAGAAAGGCTAGAATTTGAAAATTGCAAGATCACATATACTTCCCACTAAAACCCAAAACTTATAACTCACAAAACACAAGAAAATGCCAAAATTGTGAAAAAATAATAATTTGTGAAAATTGATAGAATATCACCTTGTCTCCACAAAGATATTTAGTTTCCAAGGTGGCAAACTCACATCGATATAAATTTCATCCAATCTTGACATCCTTTCACAAACATTTCTAGCCATGTTATGTAATTTTGAGAAAATGTTTAAGCAAGTTTGTTAGAAATGTTATGTAAGCCCACACAAACTTTGTTATTTGTTGCACCATATTGGCACACCTTTGACATTACGTGCCCAAAACATGTGCTTTGAAAAGGCTCCTCCAATCTTGAGCTTTCACAATTCATAATAGCCTTCGAAATCTCCTCCTTACTTTGAGAAACTTTGTAGGTTTTCATTTTTGACATGCATACATTTTTTTCTTTTCAATCCAAATTTGTTAAGCAATGCTTGAAGCTTTAGTGCCATGGTTTGACCACTTGTTTTGGTTGCTTCAAATAACCCTAAATTGTAATGTGTTTGGACTACCAATATGCATAACTGAAATTGACAACAAGTGCAAAGGTGTTGTGGGCACCCATTGACATCCAAAGACCAAAAGTTGTTGTCAACATACATTCTTCCAAGGCAAGTAATACATACAAGTTTTTTTGTCTTTTCCACCAACTTGGCTAGTATTTGTTTTGTGAAGGTCTTATTTGAAAGGAATACCACTCATGGACATACTTGCAATGTTAAACATTGTAGCCAAACAATTTTAACTATTCAATGTGGCAAACAAGAATTGATCATGAAAAGAGCCAAATCTTGTAAAAATGTTTGTTGTTACTTGTGGTCATTTAAAAATGGATTCATGGAATTAAAAAAAGTTAGATTAAGAGATACATCCAATTTTAGAGATTTTTTATTAGGTCATTGGATGTCCAATGGGGATGTTTTTATGATGTTCATTTCTTTAACAAACTTTTGAGCAAGATTCAATTGCTTAACTTTTATAAGTTTTTCCATGGTTAGGATGCCATTAAGTTTGAAGTAGGCGATAAGCCCCTATAAACTATTGTGGGACCAACTTGTTTGTTGTAGCAAACAATGCAATGCATTAATTGAGCATTGAATCAAATCTATAAGCCTACCATCATTTATATAATAAAAAACCCATGCGATAGAAATATAGTTCCAAGGTTTCCAAAACTTAATTTATGCATGTAGAACTTTTAGATTTTTTGATGTGGTAGACACGTCAAGTTGTTTGGATCCACTTCCATGCAACAATGGCAGTGGTGCTTCACACACATTAGAAATTAGGTCATAGTTCTCACCTTTATGCACAAATAAAATCTTATGTTCACACTTTTTGCCATATGTTTGTGAAAATTTTGGGGCCTTAGCAAATACATTATCATTTTCTTTCTTTGTAGTCTAAAGTGCACTCTTAAGCCTATAAGCAAGTTGATAAACAAGTTTGGGATTAAGCATCTTGAAAGTTCGTTGAAGGAGGTTTCTGGTCCTTGTTTGTTATTAATGCAAAATGTAATTCTACAACTTGCAACCTTTACACTAAAGGAAAAAAGTCACAAAACATGAAACAAAAAGGGTATGTCAAATGCAATTTTGTGATTTTCATACTTGCTAACAATCTTGTAATTATGATATGTTGCACCTCATGTTGCCCCATTTTGAATGTTTAACAATGCAAAAAAATGCAACTTTGAAACATACAATTTACAAAATGTTTAACATTCTATCAAACATATCACAAGTACCAAATTTAAAAAAAAAAAAATTAA
>Ga0209208_10013432_pt1 | contig 10231 bp, 6 predicted proteins | sample S1TSphfallax_3_FD_187694 | JGI IMG/M metagenome (GOLD analysis project Ga0209208, IMG submission 187694) | Host-associated microbial communities from peat moss isolated from Minnesota, USA - S1T2_Fd - Sphagnum fallax MG (SPAdes) (version 2) | ecosystem: Host-associated > Plants > Peat moss >... | reverse complement strand
TCCCTCTTGGGATGGTAGCCAAAATGATGCAACATGAGAAAATTGAAAAAAAAATAAATAAATAAATAAATACTGGGTTCCCAGTTCCCACCATTGCTCTGCGTTTCCTTACATAGGGAACTAGAAGAACGACGTTCCCAGTGCGTTCCCTGAGATTGTGAGAACGTCGTTCCCGTTATCGTCTCTCTAGCGTCTCCCCCGTGTGTATTTCATTCACAAGCGTCTCCTCTCTGAAGCAGCGAACTCCGCAGCGATCGAAGAGAGCGGTTTGTGATAGGGAAGCTCTTCGCCAACATGGTACGTACTTCCTCTACTTTCATTGCCTTTCGATGCTCATTTCATTTTCCTATCTAATGGCTTTTATCTCGTGTTCTATGGTCTCTCTTGTGCTGAGTTGTTATGCCCTAAACTCTGCTGAACCATGCGCTGGTTTGGTCTATCCAATTGTAGAGATTCTGCCTCCCCCCTCTACCCCTCGCCCCCCCCCCCAGTTCTTCTGTTTGCAATCCGCCTGATGATCTTCGAAATCGCCACTGGAGACAAATCGTTAGACCTGGTCATACCTGTCTTCAGACACTGCTTAGGGTTTTGGATTTCTAGGGTTTTGGTTTTCGTTGTTTGTTTGAGAGAGAGAGAGAGAGAGAGAGAAAGAGAGCACCAAGCTGGCGGTAGACATGGGGAAATGGTAGTTGATATATCTGCACTTTCGAACTTTTTCCAATGGATTTGGTTTCTGATGATGCAAGGGCTAGTAGATTTCATGCTTCAAATGAGACTTTGGAAGTTAGGGTTGTCTCAAAAAACCCTAACTTTGGTGGATTTTGTCTCAGAAATCTAAGGACTTGGTATTGTTGATTTGGCATCTATTTATATCAGAGGGATTTTGAGAGAGCAGTATTTTTTTTGAAATTTTTTTTAGTAGCATTTGCAGCGGGAAAATGTACTTAGCTAACTTATGGTTTGCATGGCAGCTTCCTCTTTCTCTTCTGAAAACAGCTCAAGGGCATCCTATGGTAAGCTTTCTCTCTCTCTCTTTCTCTCTTTTGCTCTCAACTTTCCTGAACTTATTTCCTGTCCAAGACCATGGGTGAGGTAGGACTTTGAGGCAAAAGGCAATCTCCTTGGCCACTAGACACCAATTTGAATTCGGCAAGGATTCAATGTCAGAAACCAAATTATGCCCAGAGGGAGAATGCAAAGAGTCTCAATGGCAAAGTGTGTATGGTGAGTGTGTAGGACACTGGTCACTTGTTGTCTCAAATGTTTGGGGTGTTCTATCTTCAAATCAAGGCCCCCTTTTTGCAGGCAACAAGGACCTTGTTCCAGCACCTTTGTCTGGCTCTGCTTAAACTGTACAGTCATAACTTTTATATGGACTACCTTGTAGGTTGATTATACAACACAGTTAATTGATGTTTGTGTGAACAGTTGTGTACAGATACCTGAAAAGCTTTGTTCAAATCATTGTTCTGAAAGTAATTCCCACTAAATAAGACGTCTCATAGTGTTGACTCTATCAATTGGAAACAATTTGAACTTTTCAGAGAGGCCAGGTTGAATTGGAGACCCTGTTGATGGGTAAGTTGTTTTGGTGGATACAAATAGGAATGCTCTAATATAGTTGGAACATGGTAGAAGATGGCAACTCAAATTCCTAAGGGCCATAAAGAAAGGTGGACCAAAGTTTGGTAAAGTAAGTACTCGTATATGTGAGAGAAGGTTGATGGTTGCAAGGGAGTCAAAGAACAATATATGGAAGGTTGTGGACTACAGGGCTTGCAATGTTTGACTAAGTCACATGTCTTTGTTGTTGAGAATTTGTTTTATACTGGTACTTTCACCCCTACATCATGGCAGGTGATGTTGTAGCTGTGGCTCATTAGACCCACTTCATCAACAAGATTTGTGGGATGAACTCAGGCCTGAAGTGGGCTCTCTGTGGGAATCTAATGCAAAAGATGTTGTTTGAAATGCAGCTTGTTGAGCTAAAGAATGGAGAGACATATAATGGACATCTAGTGAACTGTGATACATGGATGAATATCCATCTTCGTGAAGTCATTTGCACTTCAAAGGTGGGCATGTTTTTCCCAGCAATTGCTTGTTTGAATATTTTTTTAATTGGCAATTTTTCTTTTGCTCAAGGTGTTGACTTCAAATTCCTTTGCCTTCTTGACATGTATTGCTGGGTATGGTAGGATGGTGATCGTTTCTGGAGAATGCCAGAGTGCTATATTCGAGGTAACACCATCAAATACCTCCGGGTACCTGATGAGGTCAGTTCTAACTACAAGCAACCCTCCCACTCTGCTCTGATCTTGACTTCTGTCTAATTCATCTTCACATGCCAACCTGAGCCTCATGGGTGGCAGAACACCTTCACTGGACTTTGAGGATGAAACTTCTGGTTATGGTTGTGTGTAGGTTATTGATAAGGTGCAAGAAGAGACAGTGAAGCGTTCAGGTAAACTGCCCTCCATGCCCCTACCAACTTTTTCTTTCTCTCTCTGTTGATTGAGACAGCCTGACTTAAGCTTAGTTCGTGGATATAGGGACCAAAAGTCCCTTCCTGCCTACCTCTTAAGCCATGTGGTTTATATATTTCTTAGTCAGTTTCTGGTTTTTAAAGGAACTTTGGTCTGTGGTCCATTGGCTCTCTGATCTATCAACCAACTTATTTTCTTTGTTTCTCTCATTAAGTTCGTTTCTTTTTCCAAATGAGGTTGGGATTACATGCTGTGTTTCATGTCGTTATGTTTCTGTTGCATACTTAATGCAAGATATGCTCTGGATGTGTAGACCGCCGGCCTACAGTAGGTGGTAGAGGCCGTGGTCGAGGTAGGGGTGAAGAGGGTGGTCGAGGTGGAGGGGGAAGAGGAGGAAGGGGTGGCTATCAGGAAGACACAGGAGGTGGGGGTAGAGGTGGTGCACGTGGAGCTGGGGCACGTGGATCAGGCAGGTCTGGTGGTGGCAGAGGTAAGGCACACGGGCCTTTGTGTCGTTTCATTCCATCTTTCTTTAGATAGGAGGATAATATCAGAAATATCTTGCAAGGATCTTCTGGCCACAGTCTTACAGCATCAAAGTTATTTCAATTACAGTTTCTCAAAACTTTAGTTCCTCAGTACTAGATGTTGCCCAGCATCATTGGCAAGCATTCACGTGAGAGCAGGAGAGTGAGGTTGACTCCCATGAAGGAATTTAAGAACAAAATAGGAATCCATTTTGAGGTGCTATAGGAGGCATCTTATTGCATTTCTGCTGTGGCTTTGCATTTTCCTACTTGTATATTACTTGTACCTGTCTTTATTTTCTGTATCTGTACTGGCAGCTGGTGCAGGTCGGGCACGAGGTTAAAGATTTGCTTTCAATTCTGCCATCAAACTGGAAGCACCCACTTCTCCCAGTTGGGAAGTGTGGTTTGATCATCTGGAGAGAAAAGCATGTTGTGGCTGAGTGTCTTGGTCAGACCTGAGGAAGTATTTTTGCAGTCACTTAGACTTTCAGCTTTCTCTCTCATTCACAATTGGGTCTGCAAGCTTTTCTGTCCCATTGGTTCCTTGTTCTCTGAAGGCAGGAGATGGATACTCATTGCTATGTAGGCATGTTTCATACACAGAAAATGGTGTAAACATACAATAGGGAATACTTGGACCATTGATGACTCGTTTCAAAGAGGTGGTTGGCAGAGCACACTCCATTTACAGGTAGGTGTATGAGTTGTGGTGAAGTCTGTAGTATTGCACAAACTTTTGTTAGTCTATCCACCATCAAGGCCACAGAAGGTAACTTAAAGACAAAAAGAGGTTGGTATTTATGGAAACCTCTGTTCATCTCGGCTTGGGTTGAGGCTTTGGAGACTTTTTTAATTGACTCCAAAAAAAAAAAATTAATTGCTAACTGTTTTTACAGCCTTCTGAAGTCGTAAGTTATATCATTGAGTGTTCCATTTATCTTTTAGGTGTGTACTTACTACTGTGTAATGCAAAGGGTTGTAAGCAAGGCAATAGTGGTCATTGTTGGCTTTCCCTTCTAGGTCTGACTTGCACACTTCAGTCTTTTTGCAGAATCAACAGGCCAGACCTCCAGCTTTGCTATATTGCGTGAATTTGATCAAATGTAAAGACTGTGTGACGCATAAGGGATTTTTGTCTCAGGTTTGTTTGCACAAATTTGCCAGTTTTTGGAAGAAGGCTTTTTGGTTCCCATTGAGACTCACCTAGTGAAATGGTGAGTCATCTAGCTCTCTGATTGGAATCAGTTATGCAGTCCTTGTCCTATGACCTTGAGAGTCGATGTGAGCTTGTTGTCAATGATGTCAATGTCTCTCCACTCTTTCAGTCTATTATCATGTGTTGAAATTTTGTTCTTGTCCATTGCCAATTTGTGTTTAGTGAGGCTTTCAATTGCCTGCAGAAAGAAAGACTCCAAATTTTCTCATCTTTCTTAGGAAGCTGGCAGAGATGGTTGGAAGAGATAACAATGAATTGAAAGAGTTGTTCAAACGTGGCAGTACAGTTTTTTGTAGGTGCAATACATGAGAAGAAAGGTTAAGATTGCAGGTTTGGCTCTTTGGGCTCCAGGTTCTTTGGTTTATTTGATTGGTTTTTATCCCTCTACATGGTCTTAGGGTGCTTACTTTTTTGATCTGTACTTCACCTCTATTCTTTGAACTTTCATAGAGGACACAAGCAGATACTTGGATAACACGCGCCAGTACTGCCTTAATTCTGCAGTGCAAATGGGATCAATCTGGTGTGTATAAGGCATAACTACTTCAGGTTTGAACCTTATGCAGATGATTGGCCGATTCTTCATGGGAGTTCATCTTTCTTTGTGTGCTATCTATCATCATTTGGGTACTGATAATATTGAGTTCATCTGAGATAGTTAATGAATGCAGAAAAGTTCATGGACTAGTACTACACAGGCTCTTGGATTCTGTAAATAGCATTTTGATGGGGAATAACTGGCACAAGTTTGTGCCACAGATGTGAGTCTCAAAGATGTCCCTTGTTGAAGTTAATACTCGTGACGAAAGGTTAGGTCCTTAAATTGATTGTTCCACAGGTGCCATTTATGTGTGTTAAGTACCCACTTTATTAACACTCAACATTGGGAGCTGATGAAGCCATGGCAGCTTGTTACTGCTTTCATTGTAAGGTGATGTCTGACACTTTTGTCAATGCCTCTCCTATGGTTTATCTCCCCATTGAAGTGTATCTTGAACTATGACATTCTTACCCTATTTCTAGCACACCATGGTATCAAAATTGAGCATTTGTTGGTTTGATTTCTAAATTCTCTAACAAATTAAAGAGGCTTTTTTGTTTTGTTGTTGTTATATGCCATGGGGTAAGCAATTCACTAGGCTATACTTGGATGTGAGTTTGGCAAGATTTGAAAAGTGATCACATTATAGTGTAATGTGCAGCATGGGCAGAACCATATTAGAAAATGATTATCACATTATGATGGAATGAGACTTGGGTCATTGAGGCAACCTTTGGGTATGATTAAATCTTACAAGCTCTCTTTCTATTGCAATGATTTAACAAACTTTGTTGCATTTGTAGACTATGATTTTGTTTCATCAAACTATGCATAAGGTACAAAGAATAGACAAGGCTTCTTGAACCTCCTTTTGGAAAGCACTACCTTGACAAAATATCTCAGAATCTTCACATGAGGAGCTCTTTAATCATTTCAATTACTATGTCAACTTTTTCATGATTTGGCTTGTATCAAACCTTGTAAGTAAATCCCTACAAATTGCATGGTAAGGATTTTTGCCAATTTTGCTCAATTTTTATTATAACTTGACATGAAAAAGCAAAATTGTTAATATATTTTCAATGTTTTAACCTTGATTATCTTTGATCGATGTACCAAATGCTTGATATTTTATGCAATTTTTTGAGCAAATTTCATTTATAAACCATTGCAAAGCATCAAGGAACAATTGGAGCAATTTTTTTACTTTTGGAAGAAGCTTGATGCCACTTTACACAAATATTTCAAACACAACATTGGCTCAACTCAAAGTGGCAAAAATGGGGTTAGACTATTGATGTTTTATTCATTGTGTGCAACATCAAGGTGGTGTGTAAGAAATAGTTGTTATGTTCCAAGTGTTTAGGTTTTGTCAGAAACCTTGTGATCTATCAACACAAATCCAAATTTTAATTTTCATTGTTTGACAACTTGGTCAATATTGTTCGACAAAATTTCAAAAGACAATGTGCACATGACATGTATATGGTCATTGAATTCAAAGTTGAAACGAATGTTGCATTAGTCCCTTTGTACCTATTAACTAACACATTATGGGGGGCAAAATCTATAACAACATTTGTTGTTGAATCGAAAGATTAACCTAGGTTGACAATAAGTGATTATCTCAATTAGGAGTGAAGAGGATGGGTGCTCCAAACTTTGAGCAAAAAGGTGTGAAGAAAGAAACAACATGTGTGTGAGATGAAAAGAAGTGAAGTGGTTTCTTATATATCTATTGCAAGCGCAAGTTTATGGACAAGCTTTGTATTATCAATCACCATGTCCATGGATGCCTTAATGAACCAATGGATCCAAGAGGTGGAAAGTTTTCACTCCATGTATACTTTACCATGCAAGATGTAGCACAATATACAACTTGTTCAAAAAAACAGATTTGATAACATTTGTCCTTTTGATCTTCATGAATAATGGGAACTTGATGAATTATTGTACCCAAACTTCAAAAAGCAAAAAAAACCCATTGGCTGATGCACTTGTAGGTAGTGAGGATTTACATAAAGGTTACATTGTTGGGTCTACCACCTTCTAGTACATTTGCACATTGAAATATGAAGAACTTAAGTTGTGCCATAACCTTCTTCAAAATAGTGTAAATGTTTTGTGTCAATATGACAAGACAAAATATTAACCTAAATGACATTGATAGTCTTAAAGTAACACATGTTTGAAATACCAAGCAATCATCCACCCTATTTTAGCAAAAGCTAAAAGATAAATCAACTACTTAGTTTTGGATATGAAGTTAAAAATTCACATGTGACAATAATATCAAGGACTACTTGCCCTTTGGGACCTTTTTTTATGAATCCTTCGAACTTGCAAAGTTTTTAAAGCCATAAGCCCCTTTCCTTGCTTACTCAATCAAGATGTGGATAATGTAAATAACACCACAATGTACTATAATGTCACAACCTCTAGAAGCCCATCAAAATAAATTTCATATATATTGAATATACATACAAATTTCCAAACCATTTAAAGAAAAACGCATTTGAATTTCATTCTTCAATAATAACTTGCAAAATATTTATGCATGAAAAAATATGATTTGACAAGTTGCTACATTTTTTTATGCAAAAAAAATTATAGCATTGAACACAAATAAAATGTCAAAAATAAAAATAAAAATAAATAAATAATAATATTGGTATTAATATCTCATATAAAATATATAATAAATAATACATTATGTCATTAAAATATTTTGCAAAATATTGGTTATGACATGTTAAATATGAAATACATTACATATGATGTATTAACATTATATACATTTAAGATATTTATTTGAGCTTTGCATTACTTTACACTACTAACATGACAATCAACTTTTTTTTCATTCATAATTTATGATATTTCTTATTTGTTAAATGTATGGTGAACCATTCAATAGTATTATCTAGAAAAAAAATCCATATATTATTAAGGGCTCTCAAATTGAATAATTGATTGAACATGGTTTTTTTTTCTTGACTCTAATATCACCCATATATTGAATTTATGTGTTGCATTATTTTTTGGAAATATAATTTTTATAAAAATTTACCCAAGGAATATTGTGATGAAAAACCTTGTCATTAAATATAATTTGAAATCAACCCAAACAAGAAATAACATTGAAAAATAGATTTTTTCCTATTTATATAATTATATTATAAAATATTTTATATTATAAAATTTATTGGTATGTTTATAAATTTGTGAGCTTTATTTTTAATATTTTTCCTATGTAATTTCTACCCCTACTTAGATCTTATATTTGGTTAATGTAGTTTTTTTATAAAATTACAATATGTTTAGTTGATTGATACCTAATTATATTTCTTTTTTTGGGGGGATTGGGAAATTTTTGGTGAAAAGATGTTTAATGTTTTGATTATTTAAATTCTGAAATTTTTTCATATTTTTGTTTTTGAGGGCATAAAACATGATGCTTTAAACAAATTTGAAATGTAGAAGGGTAATTAGTTGAGGGAAAAAAATGGTGGCAACCACGTTTAGGAAATGATTATGCATGTAGCCAATGAATTGATTCAACAAACACCTAGGAAGGTTTTTTTTTCCCCTTAGGGTAGGTCTTAAATGGGGTGAATGTGAAAAAATGACATGAATGAAAACTATTGGTGAAGAGAAAGTGTAGCCATATATTAAGGCTTTTCATGACTATGTCAAGAATTTATTATAAGACAATTTATTACTGTAGTTTGCCATGTGTGGTTGGAACCATGTGTAGTGTGGACAAGGTTTTAATATTTTTGTGTTGGGGGGAGGGGAGAGTTATCACCACAATGTGGCTTTGAAGTTTCATCTTTTATTAGTTTTTTTCTTCATTGTGTGGCTTTGTTAGTTTTCATAGCATTGAATGTTGATCTAATTATGCACAACAACTATAAAATGATCATTGTTTGATATGGGGTCACATCAATTTTTTACATTGGTTATGGAATAGGATGGAAAAACTTTTGGAAGTATCAAAAGAACACAGTTGAAGCAAGATTTGGTGATTTATTGTCTTATTAGCCTTACAAAATATAAACATGTTGATTTGGGAATTTTTGTGTGATGGATAATGGTGTGGAATGAATGTGTTTCGATTTAGAATTTGACGTTGCAAAATCTAATTGAAACATGTTGGCAAGCAACCTTGGTTCTATGATTTTTGTTTGTTTTGGAAATTTGCAATCTTGTGGTACATGAGATGCAAAGTTAAGGTGTGCCATGAATCTCGGTGTATAAGAAGGCTACAATGCACCTAAATGTGTGGAAGTGTTAAGTATACAAACTTTTAATATGTTGTAGATAATATGAACGATCGTAAAATCTTCTTGTCTTTCATTGCATCTATTTGCATTGCATTGTATTTTTCTATTCTAAGGATATTCAAAGGAAAATGATGAAATACTAGACATTGCTAAGGTTTAGAGAGGAAATGTGGGGAATGTCAAATTCTATAATTTGCAAGGTGAATCAAATGGGGAATATGCAATTGGGTACATTATGTGTTTATGGGGTTCAAATAACCTTAGGGGTTTAAATCAAATTTTGATTGTTAATTTGATGTTTGTGAAGTGGAGATGTGGCAATTGGTGCACGGGTATGAATTGACTATAAAAATGTTGTATTTCATAGTAAAGATTAGTGATTCAAAATGCCTTAAGGTTCTAAGTTTATTGCATTCATAATTGTGATGATCCTATGTGTAAATCAAACATTATGAAAGTATGTTATGGGTTTGAAATAAATACATATGAATGTTTTGAAGGGGGTTGTTGATTGGGTTTTCTTATTGAACATTAAGAAGATTGAGCAAAAAATGTTTATATTTTCATGATCACAATTATGGACAATGCAATCTTGGAAGGTGTTTCTTATGTGTTTGTGTTGTTTTTTTATTTTTGGATAACTTTTGCTTGAAAATGTGGGATAGACTTTCATGGAAACAATGTTGTGGGATTTCATAAATTTGTGGGAGAGAAGTTTAGTGTGGTAACCTTAATCATGCAAGTTAAATAAATATATAATGGAAGTAGTATGTTTTGTTGTTTGGGGATGGTTGTGGGATTGTTCAAGGGTTAAATGGGATTTGAAAGAAATACCATATGATTGGCACAAGATAGCGTTTCAACCAATTTAACATCCAAATAAAGTGAGGACTTTAATGAACTAAGGTGCAACATATGATTCCCAAAAGGAGTTGTATTAATCAACCAACAACAATAAATTAATGTGTCGATATATCCTATGTAGCAATGTAACATAAGAACTTCTCCCAAACCTATATTGCATGTTCCATAATATTTGGGGTTTATCTCATTTGGCTAATGACCCTTTTTTTTGGTTCATACAAAATCAATAACTTGAAAAAGATGTTGACTACATTGAAAAATGTAACTTTGCACATAAAATAATATGCAAATACGTCATTCTTTTAATC
>Ga0209208_10013430_pt1 | contig 10232 bp, 8 predicted proteins | sample S1TSphfallax_3_FD_187694 | JGI IMG/M metagenome (GOLD analysis project Ga0209208, IMG submission 187694) | Host-associated microbial communities from peat moss isolated from Minnesota, USA - S1T2_Fd - Sphagnum fallax MG (SPAdes) (version 2) | ecosystem: Host-associated > Plants > Peat moss >... | reverse complement strand
GTTGGGAGTTACCTCCCATCCATGGAGGATGAAAAAGGTCCTCATCTCATCCATTCTCCCAAGAGCTTTTTTTATTCATCATGTTCCCATGATTGTTCCCCACAATCTAAAAACCTTTTTGGTCCCACTGCATTCCCAATGGATGTTCCCTGCAGTCCAAGAGCCTTGTTGGTTCAATGTGTCCCCAATGGCTGTTGCCCACTGCGAGGGATGGCCATTGCGAATACTGTGAACCAAAAAGGCTCAAAATAATAGTATATATGGTTTTTTAAAATCATTGTTATTAGCTGGGGACTATGGGGGTAAGCCAACATAAGAACTTGGTCTTTAATTAAGAGTTATTAGATCAAACCCAAGCTCTTGCGTGTTGCCACATCATGTAGTTTTTTGACCCTATTGGTATTGCAATGCTGGTGCAACATCAACAACATATTGCAAAATTCTTGGCCAAAAAATTCCAAGGCATGGGAACAAAGTAATCAGTTTCATCCACTGTCAAGTAAGTTCCCAAGACCCTATTGGTACCATAATGCTGGTGTGCAACACTAACAACATATTGCAAAAACTTCTTGGTCAAAAAAATTCTAAGGCATGGGAACAAAGTAATCAATCTCATCCACCATCAAGTAACTTCTCAACACAGTTGTTGTTTCTCAGACTGTGTTGATTCTCAGCCCAGTGGAGCTGGATGTATGTCAGTGGTTGAAAGGTAGGTGGGGTAATAAACAGTATTTTTTTAAGGCGAAATTTCCATCAAATTTTGACCTGAAAAATAGGATTTCGACCTATACAAATGTTTTTGTCATGGAAAAAAGTGACCCAAATTCTCCAGATTTCAAAAGTCAATTGTCAAACTTAGAAATATAGAAAACTTGTCAACTACTCTTTGACAAATTTTTTAGACTTTTCACAAGATTGCAAAAAATTCGCCACAAAAAAAATTCACTAGTCTGAATGTACAATGTTCCTTTGTGAACTTACTATATATCTTATTTGCAAAACTAGATTAAACAACAAACAATAGCCAGATTAAAAAAAAAAGGGAATCTCTTGCATAATGGTGAAACCATGCAACTTGGCTAGATAATGTGATCTGCAAAATCAATTTGATAATTTAAAAAAGAAACAAAAGCAACCTGTAAATTCTGGCTAGGTCTTTGGCTGTACATACATACATCCATACATTCGTTCCAATGTTCAAGCCAAAGTTTTACCACTCTTACACTGATGTCTCTTCTTGCTTCTAGTCAGCATCAATTAAGAATAGGCAAAACAATAAAAACAAGAACCATGGTAACCATTGTGGTTAGTCATGAGACAATAATATGCCCATGGAAAAAAGTGTTTCAATTCCATCACCATCCATCCCTCATGGTGCATTCTGGTGACTACTGGTTCACTCTAGCCAAATTTTTGTTTTTCCAATGACCCATACCATAAAATGGAACGGTTGGGCCCACTTAACTCAGACATAGGCCATGAAATTTTATGTAAGGTGAAGTTTTATGCTTCAACCATACGGGAGTAGGTAAGGATTCCAGTAGGCCCCATTTAACTCCAGAATAGGACATGCAGGTTTCTATCTACTGTGGGATGGGCCCATGTTTCATTGGGTAGTGATGATGATGGGGCTGTCCGTGCTTGTTGCAAGTCAAGCTAAGTACACTAGAAGTGGAAGCAAGTGGCTTCTTGTCCAACCTAGGAAGACTGCTGAACAAGCAACAGAATGGGAGCGTGCAACCAATGTCAAACAATCGGTCTAACTTATAAGGACTTAAAGTTGAAAATATATAAGTTTTTCCAGAACATAACAACTTCGGAGGCTTCCTTCCTAGTGGAGACTGAGGGCCCCTTTACATGCCGAAATTTCTCGCTCACTTCCTGGAGCACGGATCTTATGTGCAAGCTCCCTGGGATGGAGGCTTAATGTGATCTGAACTAAAAGATCACCCTCCTTTGTTAGTGTAAGGTAAAGCCTTAGTAGGGTGAGGGGATTCTCAAAATATGGGCCCACCTAGGATGAGGCGATGGCCAAGTCTGGCCCTGCATTTTAAGAGTGTATCCCACTTATGGGCTTTTGAAGCACCAGGCAAAATTTATTCATGGACTGAACTTATTTAAATCCTGAGGTGTATGCTTTTACTTCTCAATAATAATGAGAGGGTTTTTACACCAATAATAAGTAGGCATAATTTCCCTCCCAATTTCTAGGAGGGAAATTAATGGACATAAGGTGCCCTCCATATACACTACAAATTTTTTCTTTGAGTGCTTTGCAAAAGGAAAGGCACTGCCAGTGGGCTTCCAGTATACATTTTCCAGAATGTAAAGCACACTGCTATCATTTTCACAATGTACTCAGAGGGCAAAATTTATAACCATGAAAGTTACATTAATGAGTGAGCGGAGGAGCTTTTCAGGTGTAGAATGTTCAGTAGCTGTGCTTTACTTAGGATAAAAGCCCTTGGAGGAGGGCATTCTCAGACTAATGGGTCGCCTTGGCTCTCCTCGCATTGGCCCCTTAATTCTGAGAATGCCCTGCCCTCCCCCTACGGCTTCACCTAACACATGATTAGTATTTCGATCCTGGATTCACATAGGTAAATGAATACTCTATACATTGGGAGTTATCCCCATTGGTGCTTCCTTTGCTTTGTCTGCATAGGAAGGTAGTAAAGTAAAAACTCAATTGAGTTGGTAGACCACTAGGCATCTGACATAGGAAAAGACTCGAGTGAAGCAGAAACTACACTGGTACCTTCACCACAAAAGAGTGATAACAGCAAAAGGACAAAGAAGGGACGGTAATTTTAACACTCCCAACGCTTTGTATTTAAAAAAATAAAAATCTTCCCGTGGGATTTCGCACATTTTTTGCTGGAAAAGCACAGATGTTACACGGGAACAACAGATTCTCCCTAGTTTTGACTCTCTCGAAAAAATCACAAATAGCCAAAACTCGTCACAAAAATAAATAAATAAATAATCAATCCTCTACTGCCACTTTAATAAAGTTTATTGCTTTTGCTGAGGTATTTATTGGCCAATGGCACCATTTCAAGCCAACAAAAAATACCCCCACTGGATTGGGGTTTTTTTTTTTGGGGTGATACAAACAAACCTTGTAAGCATCCAAAAGATTTCCAAAATATTTTGGTAGCTAACTTATTATTAGCGTGAGGAGGAGCTTCCAGAGTTCGAGTTATTTGCTATGAGGTGAGCACATTACTTGCCACTTTGCATTCTTCAGTTTTTCCTCATGATCCATCTCTCGATGTTTGCTTGTTTGTTTGCATTTGAGAGAGAATTTTGTAAAGAGTTCGATAATAGCTGCTGCTGAGCTTTTAGTTGTAGAGATTCTCTTTCGCCCCTTTTTGCATGCTTGTACCTACTCTTTGTTTCATCTTTGAATTTCTCAGGCTGTTCTTGCCCAGCGGAGGTGAAACAGCGGAAATTCATCACGATTCATCTCTATTCTCTCTGAAATTGCTCACAAGTTCAACTTACTGCCAGTCATGCATAATATGTTGTCGATAGCTATAGAAGTTTCTGAAGTTTCTCAGTTTTGGCACTTTTTTTTCTTGTTTGATTATTTATTGTAGTAAATGGAACACCATTTGTGGGTTAAGGATGGAGCGTTACTGCTTAGATTGTCGCAAGTTGGCAGTAGATTTTTCGGTTGCCAGATTCACCCCACTGTGCCAGGGATCTAATCCTTGTAAGGTTTGCGATTCTTTTTTGGGATCAATTATCAGAAACTTGTAAACTGAAGATGGCGAAGAGAAAAAAAGCCTGGATTACAGAAAATTTTGTTCTTGACACTTGTACGATGTCTCTGTGTTCATGTATACCTATGACTTCAGTTTCTTGGATTATGTGCAATCAATCTTTGGAGTCAATTTGATCAAGTCGTTTTGCTCAAGCTCAGCTATTCTGTCTTGTTTTGTCAGGTTCAAACACTAGAGAAAACATGAAGCTGTATGGCGCAGGCACTGCCAATGTGCAACGTGCACTACTCGTCCTGTTTGAAAAAGAGGTAGGTTTTGACCTCATCAGCTGCTGTATTCATGTTCTTAAAAACACAAAGTATATAGTTTGAGGTCTCACTCAATATTTTCAAGAATATATTCTGTCAGTTTTTGTCAGAGACAAGAAGAGGTTCCTCTGTGCATCAACTCAAAGGCAATTTACTATTCCTCTTTCCATGTCTGTTCCAGGTGTGGGATGTTGAGCTGGTGCATGTGAACCTTCTTGCTGGAGAGCACATGAAGCCATGGTATCAGGCTATGCAGGTATACATGGCCTTTCTTTACAATCACAAAAGCATGTAAAATAAGTGTTGATAGTAGGGTTTCTTTTGTTCCAAGATGTCTTTGTGTCTCAGTAAATTGTATGCTAATAACCAAAAGAATTTCAATCAAAGCAAGCAACAAAAGAAAATCTTATTACTCTAATAAGTGGTTGAAGCCAATGTTGCCTGGTCTTAGGTTTTGAAGAGAACCTCTGGTCCTAGTTTGGGCTATATTTTAATCTGATGGAAAGAACCTCCACTTCCAGCTAGTTAATCCCTAATTTGATGTATGCTCTGCATAAGTTCTTGGAGTGGTTCTTCACATTCTTTAAAACAAATCTCCAACTGAGTCTGATGTCACCTAACTACACACATTTTGAGATGGGAGATTGCGGATATAGTAGATAGTCACAGACCACTCAGGTAGTGGAGATGATGGTTTGATATGTTGCAAGTGACATTTCACAATGTCATGGCTGCCTTAATTTCCGTAGATTGTTTTCATTTGTTCAAGATTGATCCTTTTAAAAAAATTACCCTGCATGTATTTTGTGGAGTTTCTCTCTGCAATCACATTGATATCAACATCATCTCGATTCATCTTTGTTCCAAGCAAGGTACTTAGGATCAAAGCTATAATGACTGTAGTTACAACATGGAAAAGTGATTTAACTACAGAGGAGCTTGTAGCCTGAACAGGTGACTGCGACATTCAGCACACTTTTTCTGTGTGTTTCTTTTTCTGAAGGGATCTAAATTTCTTGGGTGTTTGCTTGTAAGAAGGCATCTGTAAATTGAGGTTAGGATTTCTGGTTCTTTATTCTAGAAGTGAAAGTTATAAGGTCATTAGAAAAGGACTTCATTTCTCCTAAAGTTCTCAAAATTCATGGCTCTTCTTAACACTACTCAAGCTCAGTTCAAACTGGGTGCATAGGGTTTATGACAACAAGGCAATCACAGTGCTTTACTGTAGAGAGTAGTCTCCTTTCTCTAGGTTAGTAGTTACATTCTGTCATAGTTTTGTGTGCCTTATCAAGATATCATTACACTGATGTCCTCAGTCACGAGAGATTTCTTTTCAAGGCAAGTTTGATATATAGTGGACTATGTTTCCCACACTATGACACAAAACTGACATAGGTTACTGGTTTCCATTGGAATCTACTGATTGAGGTTGGATGCTGATGCAGCCATTCCACCAAATACCTCTTCTTGAAGATTGTGACTTTCGTCTTTATGGTGAGGATATGAATCACACTCCAGATCAAATTGCAGTAGTTATACTCTCATGTTGTAGTGCTTTGTGAATGATAACTCTTGCATATCTGAAATCTCTTTCCCTTTATTCACTTCATTTCCATACATGATCAATCTAACTTACAACTTGGTGGGTTGTGAAATGAAGAGTCGCGAGCTATAATTAGGTACATTGCTGAAAAGTACGAAGGCCAAGGAGCACCCCTGCTGGGAAAGACATTGAAAGAGAGAGCATTGGTCAACCAATGGGTAGAAGTAGAGGGTCAAAATTTCTTTGCTCCATATGAAGCAATTAGTTTGGAGAGTTTTAAAGCCTTTTATTTCAAGAGACCTCTTGACAAGCAACTAATTACATCTAACTTTGAGAAACTTGAGAAGGTTTTCAATGTATATGAAGCTCAATTGTCAAGGAACAAATACCTTGCAGGTGACCATTATAGCATTGCAGATCTTGTTCACACACCAAGTCTTCGCAGACTGAAGAGGGTGGAAGTAGATGCCTTTGCAAAGTGGAAGCATGTAACTGCCTGGTATGAAGACATCAGATCACGTCCAGCTTTTCAGAAAGTCCTGGAGTGGGACTCAAAGTGGCCATTTGTAAAAGCAGAATAATATTCTTGCTTCATATCTAATGTTGATGTTTATTTCACATCGTGACAATGGAGCCTCTAACATCAAGTTACTTTCATATGTGGTATTCATAAGCACCAGAACTTCCATTTTTCTCAGTTTCTCCTTATGCCATCTCTAGGGTACTGTCTTCAAGGAGCTGTTCTTTCTAAAGTCATCAAAGGCCTTATTCACTACACCTATGTTGTGTGCCATTTTACTGTGTCTTAAGGTTGAACCTAAAACCCTAGGAGAGCTGTGGATGAATGCCAAAGATAATGATGCTTTCTGGAGAATCTTTGTTGCTAAACTTGTATTAAAAGATCCAGAGAGTTTTCATGTTATACGGTCAAGTTCTTGTCACCCATATGATCTCCATAATTGCTGGGAAATTGGAATGGTTACATATTTCTTATGAAAGTTCAGCTCCATGAGCTCCAATGTCTGCACAAATCCTGTACAAATTCACAAGACATGGATGATTTTGAAGAGCTAGTTTGTTTAAATACCACCAAATACATAATAGTCATGGATATGATTCATGATTGGCAGAAATGTCCTGTTATTCTTCCTTTTCATGTCTTTGTTGTGGAGTGCAATCTGTAATGTGCAATTTTGAGAAGTGTCTTCCTGTCTGGCTGCCACCATGGAACTCTTTCAATTTTTCACTCCCAGAGACAAGCTTGAACGCACCTCATTTTGTCCAGACATGGCAGGGTAAGAAAGAGTGCTTGTGCAGTGAAGCAATGTAAATCTTCCGTTTTCAATTACAGTAGAGAGAAAATGTATCCTTCCTCCATACCTCATGGTTTCTTTTGCGTCAAGAAAAAGAACCATTATCAGAGACTAAAATATGCAATTCAGAGACTTTGTCTGTGCAACAAAGCAAACTGTTTCACAAGAATTATGAGCCATTCCTCTCCATAACACTTTGAAGGTAAATGTTGTATAGTTTCAAGCAAAACCAAAATGAAACATGGCAAGTGCAGTAATCACCTTCATCAGAAGATAAAAACTCTCATAAGTAGAGAGAAATCTCCATACTCATGATTAAGCAAGAAAGGACAATGTAAAAAACTTTTTGTGGAACTAAAAAAAGAAAGACTTCTAAATGGGGATGCAGAAGAAAAACACAACAAAAAAATTAGCAGTATGAACAACAGAGACAGCCTCTCACTTGTTCATGGACAATCAACAGTAACTTGTATGATAGTGACTTATCTATCCCAACTTACACCCAGACTTCATCATCTCATGAAGGTGGGCATAGGCCAGTGTAACCACCAGCCTATGTACAAGTTTCTGCTGCAAGTGCAGAAGCAATAGCAAGACTCAGCCCTGATACTGGCTAGCACCTAACACCACAGAAGGCAAAAACATAGAGAAAACAGAGTGGGACAAAACAAAAGAGCATGCACAATAGGAAGCAAAAGCAGAATATAACAGACAAACGGGAAAAGACAAATGAGGACCTTCACGAGATGATATACGGAACATAAAAGAAATTGACTGAACAAACACAATATCTTCATCATCACTGAGAATTTTTTCATACTTGTGATTGAAGTCAATCTAAATAGAATTGAGAAATGACCTCATAATAAGGTTATAGATAATTCAGATTTGAACAAGCAAACAGACTACACACATGCAATACTATAAACAAAGGACTGTGCATATTAAAAACTATAGAAAATTCACACATAAATACCCTTGTGACATTTGGCAATTCTTTCATGCAATTCCACTTCTTCAACCTAGGACAGTTAGAGTATAAATTTTTTCCTGTTGCCTTGATGATGAGCAATATCTTCCTGAAACAATTATCAATGCAATTGCCTCTCCTTGATATGTTACCAACCCTCAACAATCACTTCATCATCCTCACTATCCTCCAATTCAGCTGCTTCCAACAGCATGACCTTGTCCAGAAGCAAACTACTACTGTACTAGCAAGCATATTACAAGCATAATATGCTCCATATCCTGACAATGTGAAAAAATCCTTTGTGTGGGTGCAATGCTCTAAATTCTCCATATCCCAGAATGATTGGCTGGTAAGTCACAAGGTTGACCCAAAGAGCAGTGTACTAGCAAGCATATTACAAACATAATATGCTCCATATCCTCACAATGTGAATCAACTGTTCTTGTGGGTGCAATGCTCTAAATTCTCCATATCCCAGAATGATTGGCTGGTAAGTCACAAGATTGACCCAAAGAGACTATTTGTTTGGTGATAGTAGCACAGTCTCTCAAGAAGCAGCTGCAGCTGCAGCTGCGGCTGCAGCTCCACGAGATCCCATGATTTTGCAGACAGGAAAGGACCCATCATTTTGAAGGAGTTGAAGATTAGACCCTACTTTGAGGTCCTTGAGGAGAATCTTGTGCCCAATATCAAGCATGCTGAGGTCCACTTCTATGAATGGAGGGATGGCATCTGCTGGGCACAGATACTTCACCGTCCTCTCCATTGTATATACATATCCACCTGCATGGAGACAGAAAAATCAAAGATGACCAGAGTGTCAAAGTTCTAGGATTCAGATTTTGAGGAGCAAGAGTTATGCATGTACCAAAACATAATGGTTCCATAAAGTGTGAAGATGGGGCCAACCTTTGCGAATTCCTGGGCAGGCATCTTCACCAAGAAATACCAGAGGGACATCTACTTTGAGGCAAGCAGTTGGGGGTGCCCTGATGAATGTCACATTCATGATTTTGTCGGTTCCAGCATGCAAATGTATCTGAAGCATCCCCAAAAAGAGTGAGGCTTGTCAGGTGTTCAGGGCAATATCCCAATAGCTCTGCAAGTGGAAGGCATTGCAATCATGCTCAAAATTGTGCACAAAACCTGCTGATGCTTCAACTAGGGTTCACACTGAGAGGTAGCAACAGAAAGAAAGAAAGAAAGTGATGAACTTACAGAGCGGGGCAGGACACGCTCCCTGGACTCCAATTCACCTTCATCAGAATAAATCTCCAGATCAAACGTGCGTGACAGGAAAAAACTTTTGCCCAATTTCTTGAGCAGGCGCTCGATCTGCTTGGTTTCCACAGAGATGAGAACCTTGTTACCACCCAAATGTCCATTCTCTTGCTCAAAAACAATACTTGGAACTCGACCCGCCCGCCGCTGCTTCTTACTGACAATCTTTCCAGAGCCTAACCTTGGGAAAGCCTTGATCACATCCTCTACTTTCTTCTCTGGCGCTTGAGGAAAGTCTTCTGCATCGAATTCAGATTCCTCCTCTTCAGCTTGGGAGTAAAATCTCCAACCTCTAACAAAAGTAGGGTTTGGCGAATAAAAGCTTGGGCTTGTAGTGCAGGAGTTGCTTAGGGTTCTAATCCGCTGCAATGTGAATATCTGAGGCTTTGGGGCAGCAGTAGCGTAGTGGGAAGCTCGATAAGATTCTCCGTATCGGGATGGAGTGGTGAGTCCTCTTGTGGAGTTGTGAAAAGAGCTTGATCTAAGCTTGCAACAAAGGCGCCGAAGGCCGATACTAAGAGAAGACCTCATGGTGCGAGAAGATCAATGAGGAATCGTCTGTCACTCTCAAAACCCAACTGCGAAGCCCTCACTGTCTTTGCTGCTTCTACCTAAGCCGGGCCTTTTCTATGGCCACCAAACTCCAGCGAGAAAAAGCTCTAGGAGAAATACATTCTGCCTGACACCCCACAGACACACATTGCAATCCTCAACTCCAAAATGACAACCTTCTCTCAAAAGAGCATGGAATCTGTAGACACTTGCAAGCAAAATCTCTGGATCTTAGTCGCACAATCAATGGCTTCTGAACTTCAAACCCTAAACACCGAACCCTAAATTCGCTCGTCGCTCAGAAAATACCTTTGCTGTTCATTCTAGGAAACTAGGGGACAAACCCTTGACGCCGAACGTAACGGTGATGGGTTGCGAAAGGCGAACTGGTGCATTTTTCATGGCATAAATACATCATCGGTTTGCGAGTTGCAAAATTCTTTGTACTAGTGTGAACCCGGTGCATAATGCACCCCTCGAGCTCCCCCCCCCACCCGGTCCTTCCCATTGCTCGCTCCGGTTCTTTACCCCGTC